>Ga0307507_10012129_pt1 | contig 10703 bp, 9 predicted proteins | sample 7_EM_MG_FD_207223 | JGI IMG/M metagenome (GOLD analysis project Ga0307507, IMG submission 207223) | Populus trichocarpa ectomycorrhiza microbial communities from riparian zone in the Pacific Northwest, United States - 7_EM | ecosystem: Host-associated > Plants > Roots > Unclassified | place... | reverse complement strand
CGGCACTCGCCGGCGGCTTCGAACTCGCCCTGGCCTGCGACCTGGTGGTCGCCGCGGAGGACGCCAAGCTGGGGATCGCGGAGGTCAAGCGGGGTCTGTTCGCAGCCGGAGGCGGTACGACCCTCGCTGACCGGGTGCCGCTGGCCGTCGCCCTGGAGATGGGGCTGACCGGCGGCCTGGTCACCGCCGCGGACGCGAAGCAGTTCGGCCTGGTCAACCGTGCCGTCCCGGCGGGGCAGGTGAGGGAGGCGGCACTGACCCTGGCCGCACGTATCGCCGAGAACGGTCCTCTCGGCGTCGCGATGACGAAGAAGCTGATGAGAGAACGCCGTTGGGCCGAGCCGGCAGAGGTCGAGTCGGTGTTCAGGAGCGCCGACGCGGCCGAGGGAGCACGGGCCTTCGCCGAACGCCGTGCGCCGGTGTGGACGGGGAAGTGACGGAACTCCGCGGTGTCCTCGGGGCCAGGGGCTGGTCCCGGGGACACCGGAGTGAGGATCGCCGTGCTCTGGTGAGGATCGCCGTGCTCAGTGCCAGAGGGCTTCCTGAGGGTCCGCAGTCGCGTCGTCCGCCTCACTGATCGCGTCGACGAGCCCCCAGTGCAATGCCTCCCCGACGCTCAACTCCACCCCGGACAGGGCGAGATACGCCGTCCGCTCCCGACCGACCCGAACCGGGATGCTCGCCGTGCCACCCGCACCCGGAATCAGCCCCATCCCGATCTCCGGCAACCGGATCACCGTGTCCGGCGCGGCGACCACACGCCCCGCGAAGGCCGCGAGCTCGATCCCCGCGCCGACACACGCACCGTGCAGATGCGCGGTCACCCGGGGAGCGCAACGGTGCAGCAGTGCGCCCGGACTGCGTTGGATCCGCACCAGATGGGCCTGCGCCGGATCACGCGACGTACCGAACTCGCCGAGGTCGCCTCCGCTGCAGAAGGCAGGACCGTTGCCGTACAGATCGACTCGGCTGATCGACGGGTCGGCCACGGCCACCTGGAGCGCCTCGCACAGCGCGTCCCGCGTCGCCGCGTCGAACGCGTTGCGCACCCAGGGCCGGTCGAGGGTGATGGACAACCGGGGGCCCTCGCGGTCGAGCTGTACGGGGGTCTCGGCGGGGCGGGGTGTGCGTCGGGGAGCAGTGGCCAGCCAAGCCCGGAAGCCCGTTCCACCCTGAAGTGTCGAGTACGCGAGCGATTCGAGGATCAGCCTGTCGGGGATCGAGAGCCCGACGCCCATGCGCAGCACCTGGACCAGCGCGGCGGACGCGGCGGGCCGAGTCTCGACGATGTGACCCAGCTGTCGGGCTGTGGCATGCGGATCCGCGCACCCCACCCACGGCCCGGGCGGATCGGGGACACCGGTGAGCAGGATGTCGAACCCCTCGACCGCATCCTTGGGTTCCGCGGCCACGCCGACCACGACACGGTCACGATCGCGTACCTCCGCTTCGGACGCGGACGCGGACGCGGGGGCGTGGTCGAGGTCGACGATCACGAAGAGCGACTCCACTGTGATCTCCCTCCAGGAGTGAACCGGAGTGTAATTTGAGATCACCTTTGGAGAGAAGGGGGTTTGGCTCATGGAGAATGCCGCTCTCCAACCCTGGATGGACTCCGTAGATCCGGTCCTGGCCCCCCTCGCCGAGGTCGCCGGCTCCTTCACCGACCTGACGGGCGTGCCGGTCGACCTGCCGAGCGCTCTGTTTCTACGGGCCCGACTGGCCGGTCTGGAACGCCCGGGAAGGACATCGGCCAACGGCTCGTGTCACCTCCTCCACACCGCCGACGGATGGGCCGCCGTGAACCTGGCCCGCGCCGACGACCTGGCCGCCGTACCCGCACTGCTGGCGCTCCTCGGCTCACCGGGGGACGGCGGGGGTCTGCATGCGGCGGCACGACGGGTCACCGCGGCGGAACTGGCCGATGCCGCGCAGTTGCTCGGCATCGCCGCCGCGGTACAGGGCTCGGCCCGAGGTGTACGGCCTGCGGTTCGCGCCGAGCGGTGGGGTGAGCGGCGGGTCCGCGCGATGGCCGACATACGGATCGTCGACTTCTCCGCGCTCTGGGCGGGACCGCTGTGCGCGCGGCTGCTCGGGCTGGCGGGTGCACGGGTGGTGAAGGCGGAAAGCGCTACGAGACCGGACGGCGCGCGCTTCGGGACGCCCGCCTTCTACCGCTGGCTGCACGACGGGCACGACAACGTGGTCGTGGATTTCGCTCCCGGCGCGCTGGACGAGCTCGTCGCGGAGGCCGACGTCGTCATCGAGGCGTCGCGACCGCGTGCGTTGCGCCGCCTCGGCCTTCGCGCAGCGGAGTTCCTCGCCGCCCGGCCCGGCCGGGTCTGGGTCGGCATCACCGGATACGGACGCGAGAACGACCGTATCGCCTTCGGAGACGACGCTGCCGTGGCCGGCGGTCTGACCGGCGCCGACCCGAACGGCGACCCTGTCTTTCTCGGTGACGCGCTCGCCGATCCCGTCACCGGCGTTTTCGCCGCCCACGCAGCGGCCCGTTCCCTTGCCGAGGGAGGCGGAGAACTGCTCTGCGTCTCCATGGCGGCCTGTGCCGCGACACTCGCGGACGCCCGGACCGGGGCCCACCGGCCGTGCTGATCAGAAACGTGGAGGTGGAGGGCCACGGAGCGGTGGTGGACGTACGGATCGACGGCGGGCGGATCACCGAGATCGGCCCCGGGCTGACGGGGCCGGGTGATGTGGACGGTCGGGGCGGTGCGTTGCTGCCGGGCCTGCACGATCACCACGTTCACCTCGCGGCGCTGGCCGCCGAAGCCGCCTCCGTGCCCGTCGGACCGATGGATGTGCGAGGCCGAACGGCGCTTGCGGCGGCCTTGGCCGGTGGAACGCCGGGGGAGTGGGTGCGGGCCGTCGGCTACCACGAGAGCGTCGCGGGGGAGCTGGACCGATGGGTGCTCGACGCGCTCGCGCCCGATCGCCCGGTGCGGGTGCAACATCGCACCGGTGCGCTGTGGGTGTGGAACAGCGCCGCGCTCCGGGCGGCCGGGCTGGAGGGCGACGGGCGGTTCTGGCGTGAGGACGAGCGGCTGCGCGGGTTCGTGCCGCCAATTCGATTGGATCTGGAGGGTGTTGGGCGGCGGGCGGCGGCGCTCGGCGTCACCGGGTTCACCAACGCCGACCCGCATCCCGCGAGCGGGCTCACCCAGATGCTGTCCGTCCTCCCGCAACGGCTCCTGGTGATGGGCGTCGACGAGCCCGTGAAGCTGATGCTCGACGACCCGACACTCCCCACCCCCGCCCAACTCGCCCGCACCATAGGGGAGATCAGACCCCGGCCGGTCGCGGTGCACTGCGTGACCCGGGTGCAGCTGCTCGTGACGCTGCTCGCCCTGGACGAGGTGGGACCGGCCGACGGTGACCGGATCGAGCACGGATCGGTGATCCCGGCCGAGACGATCCCGTGGCTGCGACGGCTCGGGGTGACCGTCGTCACCCAGCCCCACTTCCCGGTCGAGCGAGGCGAGGCGTACGCCACGGACGTGGACGCCGACGACCGCCCCCACCTCTACCGCTGCCGGACCCTGACCGAGGCCGGTATCCCGCTCGCCGCCGGCACCGACGCGCCCTACGGCACGCCGGACCCCTGGGCGGTCGTGCGGGCCGCGACCGAGCGGGACGACGGGGAACGGCTCGACCCCGGAGCGGCTCTGCGGCTATTCACCGGAGAGCCCCAACACCCGGCGCGGACACGCCGGTTGACAGTCGGGTCGACCGCCGACCTGTGCCTGCTCCACCTACCGCTGCGCGAGGCTCTCCGCACACTGTCCGGCGAACTGGTCCGTGCCGCATATGTGTCAGGCCGGCGCATGGCCCGCGCGTGACCTACACGCTGTACCCGCCGTCAACTCCCAACGCCTGCCCGGTGATGAACCCGGCCCGGTCCGAGACGAGGAACGCGACCGCCTCCGCGATGTCGCTCGCATCGCCGAAACGGCGCAGCGGAATATTGCGCCGGGTGACGGCGAGCGCGGCCTCGTCCAGCTCGCCGGAGCTGATCAGGCGGCCGGCGATACCGTCGTTGAGCATGCCGGGTGCCACGCAGTTCACGCGGACGCCGTACCGGCCCTCCTCGGCGGCCAGCGCCCGGGCGACCGCCTCGACCGCGCCCTTCGCACCCGACGAGAGTCCGTCCCGTACCGGGAAGCGGCGGGTGGCGACGGTCGTCACGGCGACGATGCTGCCCCGGCTCTCGCGCAGCAACGGCAGTGCGGGATGCACCAGGTTGAAGAACGCCACGGCGTCGCCTTCGAGTTGGGCACGGTACTCGCTCGGCGACACCTTGCTCAGGTGTCTCATCGGTACGTGCGGGCCCGCCGCGTACACCAGCGTGTGGATGCCACCGGCCGTCTCGGACACCGCCTCGGCCGTGGCGGACTCGTCGGTCAAGTCCAGTCGTAGCGAACGCACTTGACGGCCCAGCTTCGTGACCTCGGCGGCCACCGCGTCGGCCACCTCCTGGTTGGCACGGTAGGTGAGGACGATGTCGCTGCCCCGCTCGGCGAGGAGACGGACGATCGTCGCACCGATCCCGCCCGAGCCGCCCGCCACGAACGCGACACCTGATCTGCTGGAGAAGTCCGGCACCGTAACCGCCTCACAATCCGAGGGACTTGGCGATGATGATCTTCATGACCTCGCTGGTCCCGGCGTAGATGCGGGTGATGCGTGCGTCCGCATAGAGCCGGGCGATGGGGTATTCCAGCATGTAGCCGTAGCCGCCGAACAGTTGCAGGCAGCGGTCGACCGCCCGGGCCTGCATCTCGGTACAGAACAGCTTGACCTTCGCGGCGTCGGGACCGCTCAGTTCCCCGGCGACGAGTTGGAGCACCGCCCGGTCCAGCATCGCCTGCGCGGCCTCGATCTCGGCGGCCACCGCGGCGAGTTCGAACTTGGTGTTCTGGAAGGAGGCGACCGTCTTTCCGAACGCCTTGCGCTCCTTGACGTACGCGATCGTCGTGTCCAGGGCCGCCCGTGCCTGCGCGACCGAGCCGACCGCGACGGTCATGCGCTCCTGCGGCAGGTTGTTGCCCAGGTAGCCGAAGGCGGCGCCCTCCTCGCCGAGCCGGTTGGCGACCGGGACCCGTACGTCGTCGAAGGCCAACTCCACCGTGTCCTGCACCTTGATGCCCAGCTTGTGCAGCACCCGGCCGCGCGTGAAGCCGGGCATGTCGTCCTCGACGACCAGCAGGGTGAGCCCGGCGCGGCGGTTGTCCGGGTCGGCCGACGTACGGGCCACGACGATGACCAGGTCGGCGAGCAGGCCGCCGGTGATGAAGGTCTTCGCGCCGTTGAGAACATACGCATCCCCGTCGCGCACGGCGGTCGTACGGATCCCGGCGAGATCGGAGCCCGTGCCCGGCTCGGTCATCGCGATGGCGGTCAGCAGCGTCCCGGACGCCAGTCCGGGGAACCAGCGCTCGCGCTGATCCCGGTCGGCGTACGTGAGGAAGTACGGCAGGACGACGTCGAGTTGGGTGCGCACCGTGCCCAGCGTCACCAGGGCGCGGGCCGACTCCTCCTGGAGGACGACGTTGTAGCGGTAGTCGGCGAGACCCGCTCCGCCGTACTCCTCGGGGACCGCCATGCCCAACAGGCCCAGCGAGCCCAGCTGTTCGAAGAGTGCGCGGGGGAGTCGGCCGGTCTCCTCCCACTCGGCGTAGTGGGGGACCACCTCTTTGGCGATGAAGTCCCGCGCGAGCCGGCGGAACTCCTCGTGGTCGTCGGCGAAGACGTCTCGGCGCACAACATCCCCTGTCAGGAAGCGAGTTCGACGACGGTGGCGTTGGCGGTGCCGCCGCCCTCGCACATGGTCTGCAAGCCGTAGCGGATCCCGTGGTCCCGCATGTGGTGGACCATGCGGGTCATCAGGACGGCACCCGACGCGCCGAGCGGATGCCCGAGCGCGATGGCGCCGCCGAGCGGGTTGAGCAGCGCCGGGTCCGCGCCGGTCTCGGCCAGCCAGGCGAGCGGAATCGGCGCGAAGGCCTCGTTGACCTCGAAGACGCCCACCTCGGAGAGTCCCACTCCCGCCTTGCGGAGCACCTTCCCGGTCGCCGGGATCGGCCCGGTCAGCATGAGGACCGGATCGGAACCGGTGACCACGCCCGCCCGATAGCGCACGATCGGCGTCAGCCCCAGCTCACGCGCCTTCTCCGGGGTCGTCACCAGCAGGGCCGCCGCGCCGTCGGAGATCTGGGAGGAGTTGCCCGCGTGGATCACCCCGTCCTCCTGGAAGGACGGTTTCAGCTTCGCGAGAGTGCCGACGCTCGTACCGCGCCGTATGCCCTCGTCCGCGGTCACCGTGTTCGTGCCGTCGGTCACCGGCACGATCTGCGCGTCGAACGCCCCGCCGTCCTGTGCGACCGCCGCCCGCTCGTGCGACAGCGCCGCGAACTCGTCGAGCACACCCCGACCCAGACCCCACTTCTGCGCGATCTTCTCGGCCGAGACACCCTGGTTGAAGGAGGAACCCCCATAACGGGCGAGGACTTGGGGGCCGTACGGCATCCCGCCGGCCCGCGCCGCCCCGAGCGGCACCCGGCTCATCACCTCGACGCCGCCCGCCACCACGACGTCCTGCTGACCGGACATGACCGCCTGGGCGGCGAAGTCCAGCGCCTGCTGGCTCGACCCGCAGGCGCGGTTCACCGTGGTTCCGGGAATGGTCTCGGGCCAGCCCGCGGCCAGCACCGCGTAGCGGCCGATGTTGCTCGACTGGTCGCCAAGCTGGCCCACACAGCCCCACACCACGTCGTCGACGACCTCGGGGTCAAGACCCGTGCGGTCGACAAGGGCCTGAAGGACGACGGCGGAGAGATCGGCCGCGTGCACACCTGCCAGCCCGCCGTTCCGTTTGCCGACGGCGGTGCGTACCGCCGCCACCACCACTGCCTCACGCATCACATGTCCTCCGTAGCTCTCGGCGCGGCCGTTCCTGGCGCCGCTGTTCCCGGCACCGCCCAACGCCCCGTGTAGCGAGGCGGGCGCTTCTCCACGAAGGCGGCATACGCCTCCGGGACGTCTGCCGTGGCGAAGTTCATGGCCTGTGCCCGCGCCTCGCCGGCAAGGGCCTCGCGCAGGGTGCGATCGGCGTTCTCATTGAGGAGCGCCTTGTTCTGGGCGAGGGCGACCGGCGCTCCGTCCACCAGCCGGTCGGCCAGGTCGTCCACGAAAGCGTCGATCTTGTCGGCGTCCACGACCCACGTCACCAGGTTCAGTGCCCGTGCCTCCTCGGCGTCGATCGTCTCGGCCAGCAGTACGAGCCGCTTGGCCTGCTGCAACCCCACCAGCTTCGGCAACAGCCACGAGCCGCCGCAGTCCAGGGACAGGGCGCGGCGCGCGAAGATCTGCGAGAACGTGCTTTCCGGAGTCGCTACGACGAAGTCGCAGCCCAGGGCGAGGTTCCAGCCCGCGCCGACCGCCACCCCGTTCACCTTGGCGATGGTGGGGATGGGCAGCTCGTGCAGCAGCAGCGTGACCTCGCTCAAGGTCCGCATCCGGTACAGGGGGTGCTCGCCGCTGACGCCCTTGCGGATGTCGGCCCCGGAGCAGAACGCGCCGTCGGCACCGGTCAGGACCAGCGCGCGCACCGTACGATCGCCGCCCGCCGCGGAGAGTGCCGTGCGCAGGGCGTCCCACAGTTCGGCGTCGATCGCGTTCTTGCGGTGCGGCCGGTTCAGCGTGAGGGTTCGAACGCCGTCGGTGTCGCTCGTCAGGAGAACCGGATGAACCGGCCGCTCACTCATCGCACGGCCCCCTGCGCCCGGAGAACGGCGATCTCCTCTTCGGCGAGGCCGAGTTCGGCGAGTACGGCGTCGGTGTGCTGACCGAGAGCGGGAATCGCGCCCATCGGTGGGTCGTACCCGGCGATGACCGGGGGCGGCAGCAGCGCCGGGACCGGACCGGACGGCGTGCCGATCTCGCGCCACCGGTCGCGGGCCCGCAGATGAGGGTGGGCGATGACGTCGCTGGGCGTGTTGTAGCGGGAGTTGCCGATCCCGGCCGCGTCCGCGCGCTCCTGTACCTCGGCGAGATCGTGCCGGGAGCACCAGGCGGAGATCTCCGGCTCCAGCACGGCACGGTGTTCCACCCGTCCGGCGTTGCTTCGGAAGCGCGGGTCGTCCGCCAGGTCGGGTCGGTCGATCAACTCCCGTGCCAGGCGTTGCCATTCACGGTCGTTCGTCGTGCCGAGGACCACGGTGTGCCCGTCGGCGGTGCGATGGGCGCCGTACGGTGCGACAGCGGGGGAGCTCATGCCGAGCGGCTGTTGGTCGATGCCGGAGTGACGGGTGTAGGTGAGCGGATACCCCATGAGCTCCGTCATCGTGTCGAACAGGCTCACCGCGACGGACGAGGCCGCCGGGCCCACGCCGCGTTCCCTGCCGCACAGCAGCGCGACGACCGACAGGGCGGCGTACAGGCCGCTGCACACGTCGGCCACCGGAGGTCCCGGCTTGGCCGGTGCTCCGGGGTGGCCCGTCACCGCGCAGGCGCCCGACTCGGCCTGTACGAGGAGGTCGTAGGCGCGCTTGTGGGAGAGCGGGCCGCCGGGGCCGTAGCCGTCGATCTCGACGGCGACGAGATCGGGGTGACGGGTTCTCAAGTCGTCGGGGGAGATGCCGAGTTTGGCCGTGGTGCCGGGCGTGAGGTTGGAGACGAGGACGTCGGCGCGCTCCAGCAGACGGTGCAGCACGCCCATGCCGCCGGGTGTCTTCAGGTCTACGGCCACCGACTCCTTGCCCCGGTTGACCCAGACGAAGTGCGCCCCCAGCCCCTTGACGACGTCGTCGTAGTGGCGGGCGAAGTCGCCGCCCCGGGGGTTCTCCACCTTGATCACCCGGGCGCCGAAGTCGCCGAGCGTGCGGGTGCACATGGGGGCCGAGATGGCCTGCTCCAAGGCCACCACGGTGATTCCGGCCAGCGGCCCGGTCGTTGTCATGTCAGCTCGCCGCCGTGAAGATGGCGCGGAGTTCGTCCTTCAGTACCTTCTGGCTTGCGTTGCGCGGGAGTTGGTCGACGAAGCGGACATGCCGGGGGACCTTGAAGTTGGCCATGTGCTCGCGGGCCCAGGCGATGACGTCCGTCTCGGTCGGCGCGTGCTCGGGTGGTGCGACGACGAAGGCGCAGCCGACCTCGCCGAGCCGTTCGTCGGGAACCCCGATCACAGCGACCTGGTGGACGGACGAACAGCCGAGAAGCAGCTTCTCTATCTCCGCCGGATAGGCGTTGAAGCCCCCGACGATGTACAGCTCCTTCTTGCGGTCGACGATGGAGAGGTTGCCGTCGTCGTCGAGCCGTCCGATGTCCCCGGTGTGCAGCCAGCCCTCGGTGTCTATCGTCGCCACGGTGGCGTCGGGATCGTCCCAGTAGCCCCGGGTGACGTTGAAGCCGCGGACGAGGATCTCCCCGTCGAGACCGATCGGGACGTCGAGTCCGTCGGCGGCGACGATCCGGACCTGGACACCGGGAATGGCACTTCCGGTGGTGTGAGCGACCGTTTCCTCGGAGTCACCGACGCGGGTCGTGGTCACCAGCGCCGTCGACTCGGTCAGGCCGTAGGCGCTCATCACGATGTCGAACGACAACTCCGTTTTCATGGCGCGGATCAGCGACTCCGGAATCGTCGTACCGCCCGTCATGGAGACCCGTAGCGACGACAGGTCGTGCGCGGCCCGGTCCGGGTGGTTGACCAGGTCGTGGAAGATGGTGGGCGGCCCGAGAAGAATGCTCACCCGCTCCCTCGTGATGAGGTCGAGCGCACGCCCCGCGTCGAAGACCGGCATGGGGATGACGGTCACGCCGTGCATGAGCGAGGCCAGCCAGCCCGCCTTGTATCCGAAGCAGTGGAAGAAGGGCGGGATCACCAGGAAGGTGTCGGAGGCCCGGAACGTGTACTCCTCGGCCATCCACCCGTAGGCGCGCAGGGATTGGCCGTGCGTGAGCATCACGCCTTTTGGATGGCCGGTCGTGCCGGAGGTGAACATCACGTCCGACACGTCGTCCGGCGTCAACCGGTCGATCGACTCATGGGCCGCGGACGCGGAAACGCCCTCTCCGGCGCCGAGAAAGTCGTTCCAGGTCAGCTCGGCAGCCCCTTGCGGGCCGAGAACGGACACCGTCTTCTGCAGGGCCGGCAGTCCCTGATCGGCCTTCCGGAGTTCGCCGATGTAGTCGCTGCCCAGGAAGGGCGAGGCGAATACGGCCGCCGCCTCCGACTTCCGCAGGATGTACGAGAGCTCCTGCGCCTTGAACCGCGTGTTGAGCGGAACCAATATCGCCCCGGCACCGTGGATGCCCAGCGCGGCGAAGATCCACTCCGCCGAGTTGGGGGCGCACAGCCCGACCCGGTCGCCCGGCTTGATGCCGAGTGCCATGGTGGCGCGGACCGATGCGAGCATCTGTACTTCCAGCTCCCGGAACGTCCACCGGCGGTCACCGTCGATGAGCGCCGTGGCGTCCCCGTAACGCCTGGCCGCGAGCCTGATGACGTGGGGGATGCTCAGGAATTCGTCGTCGTAGCGCATCAGTTGGCTCCAGGGCTAGCCGTTCGAGGGGAGATGCAGGATCCGCTTGGCGATGATGTTCCGCTGGATCTGGGAGGTACCGCCGTAGACGGAGGCCGCACGGGAGTAGAGGTAGTCGCCGAACAACTCGCCGCCCTCCCGGGC
>Ga0307507_10012128_pt1 | contig 10703 bp, 3 predicted proteins | sample 7_EM_MG_FD_207223 | JGI IMG/M metagenome (GOLD analysis project Ga0307507, IMG submission 207223) | Populus trichocarpa ectomycorrhiza microbial communities from riparian zone in the Pacific Northwest, United States - 7_EM | ecosystem: Host-associated > Plants > Roots > Unclassified | place... | reverse complement strand
ACCACTAGCGCCTTGGCGGCTGCCCCTACTATTTGTGTACGATACCCCCTTTTACCTCCTTCTCCTCTTCATACCACAATGTAGTTATTCAGCCTATTAGCATTATAGCACTGTGACACCTAGCTTAATAACACCAACCTAAGGTTATTAATGCTAGTGAGTGTGTCTAGGTGCTCTAACCCTAGTACCTTCTTATATCCTTTTAGCGCCCACTAGTACATCGCTTTGGCCTCTTTATACTTACCCTAGCTTAATAACACTAACCTAAGGTTGTTAACGCTAGTAAGTATATCTAGGTACTCTAGCCCTAGTACCTTCTTATATTCTTTTAGCGCCTACTAGTGCATTGCTTTAGCCTCTTTATACTTACCCTAGCTTAATAATATTAACCTAAGATTATTAACGCTGGTGAGTATGTTAATATGCTTTAGCCCTAGTACCTTCTCTCTTACTTTTACTAATATTTAAATAACTTTCTTTGTAGATTTATACTCGCCTTTAAGGCATAGGTACTAGCCTATACTAAAAGTAATCTTTGCCTAATTTAGTATGTCCTCCTTATCTCCTATTCTATGGCTAATAGCTTCTCTTGTATAGGGGAGGAGTACTTAGCAGTCTGCCTATATCTTATAGTCTCCACTAGGAAATACTGTAGTTAGAACTCTTATTAACTCCTTTATCTATTTATTTAGCTACTTATCTGCCTTAAGCTACCTTCTTATTAATAGCTGTACTAGATAGTGTATCTTAAACAACTGCTTTCCAATTTCTGCTTAAATAAGGGAGAAGCTTAGTAACGGCGCTAGAGCGTTATTAAAGTCTAGCTAACTAGTGCTATTTCGCAGTAAGGATACCAGAATACCCTATTTATTAAATATACTTATTAATATAAGCAAGTCTGTAGCTAACTGCTCTATTTACTAGATCTAGATAAACAAGATCTACTACGTCGCGATAACTATATACTGTATACTATGGTCTTGCTAAAGGTCTTCTATACTCTTCTTGCCTAAGAGATATACCTAATTTGCCTTACTCTTGCGGAATAGCTTAAGGTAGCCCAATATAGTTATTAGGGGTGCTCTTGTCTTAATATACGTCGCAGTATAGGTAATTATAAGAGGTATGCGTTCTAGAGCCTAGATAAGCGCCTTCGCATTAGCTTTACTAAACTCGCTAAATAGTACTCTAGTATTAAGCAGCGCTAGCGCATCCTTTTTGTCCATTAGCTCTACCTAGATTACTCTATTATACATCCCTATAAGATTAAATACCGTATTTTTATTCCTTAAAGTAATAAGGATTATTCTATTTAGTATTTAAGGGAGAAAGCTTTTAAGCGGCCTTATATGGCTTATAATATCGCTCTTCTATATAATACCTATAGTATCTTTATTAGCAGGGAAGAAAACGGCGTTATTATTAGCATTATTAAGTATTATAAGCTATTACCTATTCCTCCTATCTAACAGCCACGTGTATATAAGTTGTAAAATATTAGCCTTTAGATCTTCTCGCCCAGGAAGTAGAATTTCATTAGAAATAGCTCTATATCTTTATTTAAATCTAGTAGGATTACTTATATATATCTATACTACTAGAGTATATCGCTCTGCCTCTTAAACTCTATATATATACTTAATTACAATCTGTAACTTCCTAAAGATATATTAGACTGCTATTTATAAGGATGCTATAGAATAATATTTACCCTACGCCTCCTAGCCTAATAAGAGCTAGGCAGGCGTAGTTCCGCAAGACTACTTATTTATATTTCTTACTAATCTCTATAATAATGCCTTTTTAGTTAATAAATAAGTTGTCTCTAAAAAAGGGCACTATAAATAATACATTAGTTGCTAGTAGGAGTATATTTATAAGCGTTCTATGCTATAATACTTAATATTCTACGGATTTTATATATAAGAAACATTTAGAGTATTAGTAGGTAGTATTCTTATACTCTCTAGCTCCTAATGGATAAAGCTTTTAAAAATGCTAAAGATAGTATAGTAGCCCTAATTATCTCTGCTGCTATATCTAGCCATCTGCATATAATTTGTATTAATGCTCTTAATAGTCTTTAACGTTTATGGAAGGTTAAGCTTTAATAAGAAGTTATCTATAACCTTTAATTATTAGCGTTGTTTAAGTAGATTGTAGGTAGATAATATATAGTATTATAAAAAAATATACCTTTTTGTCTAGTCCCTTTATGCTAGAAATTCCCTATACCTTTTAAAAGGAATAAATCTTTATTACGCCCTTAAATATAATAGTTTTAAAATGCTTATAGATATTATCTAGAACCTTATTATTTACCTCTAGTGTTTTAAGAATCTTTTTATTTGTGTCTTAGAGGGTAGGCTAGGTAAGATTAGAGGCGACCTAGCCCTAGTTAGTAAATTTACTCCCCTAGTAGGACATCCTAAGGAAAATAATAAGCTTTATCTATTTGCGGATTTTCTCTAATTAATTAATAGCCTATAGTAATAAGTAAGCAGGGATATCTTTATACTAGGTACTATTAAGATAGTATATCTTTAATAATAATGCCACTAAGACTATATACTATAAATACAATTAGTTTCTATAAAGCTATTAGAGCAACTACTCTATTTAAGGCAATAGGCTATTATTATTATACTCTATTATTAATTTTACTTTTAAGTCTAACTAATAGATCCTAGCCATACTAGGAGATACTATTTTTATTATTTGCCTAAAAGAGAATTCTAATAATATCTATATTATACCTATATATCCACACTTTAGCCTAAGGTATATTAGGCGTAAGGTACTATTCCAGCTAGAAGATATTAGATAATAATAATAGTAATAAAAAGGCTTATGCCTGCTTTATAGTTGTTAATAGAGACCTAATTGGTTATTATTTAAATAAGAACTTAAGGCCTTTATACTTGGCCACGTTACTAGTATACTTACTATTTATAACTAGAGCAGTTTTCTAGGTTCCTTAAGGATGCCCTTAAAGGCTATAGACGAATATTATACTATAGTAAGTTAGTAAATAGCCCTAGAACGCAAGAAAATGTAGTTTAACTTTAAGCTAAACTAGTTGTTGTTCCCTTCTCTAGCTAAGAGCCTTATAAATCCATAGCGGTGGATATTTACTATCCGCGTTATAGGCCTAGAATGGCGTTTAAATAGATAAAAATACTACGTAAAACTTTAGTGGCCGATTTATAGCGTTTATAGCATATATATACCTTAAAATAAGGAACTAAAAAAGAGTATTATATAAGGTGCGGCGGGGTTTAGAGAAGGTAGGGCCTTGCTTAGCTTCTTACTTAGCTGTATATAGGTAGTATAAGCTAAACCCTGGTGCTTGGCCAATAGCTATATGCTTAGAGCCTTAGAGCGGAGCTACTATAGGGGGTTAGCTTTCTCTTTAGTTTGTGTTTAACCTTCTAATATATATTTCCCTACCAAATTGAGAGCTTTTTTAAGAGAAATGTTATAAGCCTAGACTCTAGATATTGTAAAATAATAACTAGATATGCCTTATAGCCCGCCCCCTATTTAGTGTCAAAACCCCCTATAGTAGCTCCGCTCCAAAGCTCTAAGTATATAGCTATTGGCCGAGCGCTAGGGTTTAGCTCGTACTGCCTATATACAGCTAAGTAAGAAGCTAAGTAAGACCCTACCTTCTCTAAACCCCGCCGCACCTTGTATAATGCTCTTTTTTAGTTCCTTATTTTAAGGTATATGTATGCTATAAACGCTATAAATTGGCCACTAAAGTTTTACGCAGCACTTTTGTCTATTTAAACGCCATTCTAGGCCTATAACGCGGATGGCAAATATCTACTGCTATGGATTTATAAGACTCTTAGCTAGAAAGGGAAATAATAACCAGTTTAGCTTAAAGTTAGACTATATTTTCTTACGTTCTAGGGCTATTTACTAACTCGCTATAGTATAATATTCGTCTATAGCCTTTAAGGGCATTCTTAAGGAACCTAGGAAACCGCTTTAGTTATAAATAGTAAGTATACTAGCGACGTAGCCAAGCATAAAGGCCTTAAGTCCTTATTTAAGCGATAACCGGTTAGGTCTCTATTAACAACTATAAAGCAGGTATAAGCCTTTTTATTACTATTATTATTGTCTAATATCTTTTAGCTAGAATAGTACCTTATACCTAATATACCTTAGGCTAAAGCGTGGACGTATAGGTATAATATAGATATTATTAGAATTCTCTTTTAGGCAAATAATAAAAATAGTATCTTTTAGTATGGCTGGGATCTATTAGTTAGACTTAAAAGTAAGATTAATAATAGAGTATAATAATAACAGCCTATTACCTTAAGTAGAGTAGTTACTTTAATAGCTTTATAGAAACTAATTGCGTTTATAGTATATAGTCTTAGTAGCATTATTATTAAAGATATACTATCTTAATAGTACCTAGTATAAAGATATCCCTGCTTACTTATTACTATAGGCCATTAATTAATTAAAGAAAATCCGTAAATAGATAAAGCTTATTATTTTCCTTAGAACGCCCTATTAGGGGAGTAAATTTACCAGCTAGGGCTAGGTTACCTCTAATCTTACCTAGCTTACCCTTTAAGATATAAATAAGAAGATCCTTAAAACGCTAAAGGTAAATAATAAGGTTCTAAATAATATCTATAAGTATTTTAAAAATATTGTATTTAAGGGCATAATAAAAATTTATTCCTTTTAGGAGGTATAGGGAATTGCTAGCATAAAGGAACTAGGTATATTTTTCTATAATGCTATATATTATCTACCTATAATTTACTTAAACAACGCTAATAATTAAAGGTTGTAGATAACTTTTTATTAAAGCTTAACCTTCCACGAACGTTAGAGACTATTAAGAGCATTAATGCAAATTATATATAGATAGCTAGATATAGTAGTAAAGATAATTAGGGCTACTATGCTATCTCTAGCGTTTTTAAAAGCTTTATCTATTAGGAGCTAAAGAGTATAAAAATACTACCTGCTAATGCTCTAGATGTTTCTTGTATATAAAATCCGTAGAATATTAAGTATTATAGCATAGAATGCTTATAAATATACACCTACTAGTAACTAATGTATTATTTATAGTGCCCTTTTCTAGGGACAACTTGTTTATTAGCCAAGAAGGCATTATTATAGAGATTAGTAAGTGTCTGATCAAGGTTGCGTCCTTGTAGTCATGTGACCGCAAATTGCCATCACGTGACGGCAATCTAGGGCAATTTGCGGCAACTTGCCTACGAACGCGAGTCAAAAGGGGTTGATTACGTGAGCTAAGCGAGCTTAAGAAATCCACCAAATTCCACCTGTAGAATAGGAGAATCAATAAGTATTAATTAAAATCAGTTACCACCCATACTATTGCAATAGCATTATATATCACCGGAAGTGATACCAACACTAATTAGTGATCACAGATTAGGAGACGTATCATCTACAAAGAAAGACAAGCTCAATCAGTCCCTGCTAAAGGCCTCTACCAATCTCGCCTGTTAAGGAGCATCAGTCAACGTATATTTAAAAAGTCAACCCCTATCTAATAGGCCCTTAATTTTTTATACACAGCCCTTAGGTGTTCAAAGAACCAACCCCTTTTAATAGGCCCTTAGTTCGCGTCTATTACGCATTTTATACTACCTAGATTACATTAAGGAGCACTAGTTAACATGTACTTAAAAAGTCAACCCCTATCTAATAGGCCCTTGATTTTTTATACACAGCCTTTAGGTACTTAAAGAACCGACCCCTATCTAATAGGCCCTTAGTTCGCGTCCATTACGCATTTTAAACGCGTTAGGTACTTAAGGAACCAACCCTTTTAATAGGCCCTTAGTTTGCGTCTATTACGCGTTTTTTTATCCAGAACCTAAAATCGAACTTAATAGGAGTCACGAGATAAGAATCAACATGTCAGATATTAGGGCACAAGTCAACGCAGGATAGAAGAAATGGCCTAAAGGCATCAACTTACAGTCCAACGAAACCACTATAAAGGATATTAATAAATTTATAAAGTTTAAGATCCTAGAATACGAAGCGTATAACCTCAAGAATAATAAACTATAGGAGGTCTACAAGGAAGATTTCCAAAACTTCATAATATAAATCTTCAAGGATTGCAACCAAATTGGTATCTAAAAGCTCCGAACGTTCCTACAGACTAATAGCGTATAGATAAGGAAGCACAGGAACACTACAGTCCCCAAATCGCTATTTAATACCTTGCAAGAAGAAGACCCTATAGAATAGACCAAGCCTAAAATCAAGGAGTATATAGCAACTAGAGGAAAGTTTACCTTAGGACGAATTAACTACCTCCTTAAGAACAACTTCGCCAGTACCAGTACCATTAAAACCCTAATCTTAATCTCACTAGCCATAAACCCTACCCTACTTACAATATTACCCACTACACCCCAACCTACCCCTACACCACCCCTACAACAGGAACCTAATTATATTAACTTAACCCTATAACCAGAACCACCTAGGGGACAGAGTTAAAACTAGGGTTTTAGCAAGGAGTTAACAAACCTTATAAAGATATATACAGAAGACAACAAGTATAGCGGAGAAGATAACAACTTTAACTTTAAACTCACTATCTTCCACAACCTCTATAGCAGAGCCGACGTACCCTAAGAAGCCAAGGTTAAAGCCTACCCTACAATACTACGCGGTCTAGCACTTAACCACTACTACACTAACCTTAAAAACGTTACCTTAACCCTTTCGTTTAACCAAATCTATAACGCCATATATAATTACTTCGAGGGACCTAAATACAGACGCGGTATATTAGGACAATAGAACTCAACAACTCTAAAGTCCACAATAGGCAAGAGCGAGAATGCTAGAAAATCAACCTTAGACTGCCTACAGTTACTTATTAAAGAACTAAGACACCTCCAGCATAGTCTTAACCTAGATTTACGCATAGACAAGTCCTTTATAACAAGCTTATTAACGCCTGCCAGGAGTTACCAGCATGTTAATATACCTGCTTTAAACCTTCTAACAGCTTAACTGGCCTAATTAATAACTTATAATCCTCTATCACAACATTTAAAAAGTTAAATAGTAAGAACCCCTAAGCCTTCTTTATTAACCGCCGCTACCACAGATAATACCCTTAATTACCTTATAGAACATAATTATCCTTATCCAGCCGATATGCATTACTAAAGAAGCGCTACTTTATCTGTAATAAAGAAGGTTATTAGTCATCCAAATACTTTAGAGAAGAATGTAATAAATCAAAGAAGAAGTTCAAGGACAGATTTAACCGCTGCTTTAATAGACATACCCAACAGTACATTGCTAAGTATAAAGGAACAGATAACAATGGTAATAAACTTAACTCAGAATCTATTAATAAGGCAATAGAAGCTCTTATAATTAATATTAAGTTACCGACAGCATCTCCAACCCAAGAATAGACTGAACTATTCCTTACCTCTTTTAGAACGATACAGCACGAAGGAGCCATTAATACTATAACTAACTTAGCAGACCAATCCTTTATCCATATAATTACCGGCACTAATTTAATTGCTTACCACAATGACCTAGACCCATTTGCCTATATTACTACCAGCCAGTATACATCTAACGAGTTCTATGGAGTAATAATTAATACCAGAGCTTCAAAGAGATTAATAGTAGGTTACGGACAATACCTCGCATATAGAAAGACCTATAATACCGTTATTAATACCTTAAAGGCTAGCGCTATTAACGTCCAGTTCAGTATCGGTTCTACCTCTTCTATTAGCTCCGTCACAGTTAATATACCAGTTAGCAACATTAAGTTTTATATTATAAAGGCCAACACACCCTTCCTACTATGCCTCGTAGATATAGACATACTAAAGGTCTATTACAATAACCTTAAGAACGTCCTAGTCACCCCAATAAAATTGGTGCCAGTGGTTCGCAGATTCGGTTACCCCTTCCTACTATAGGAAGAGTTACTGTAGTTATTTATAACCTACTCGTTTAATTAAAACCCTTGCTACCTAACCACCACTAAACTCCGCCAACTCTACCGTCGCTTCGGACATCCATTGGCAGATAAGCTATATAAGGTACTAGAACGCTCTAGCCACGATAATATCAATAAGCAGGCCATTAACTACCTCACTAAGTACTGTTCCTACTGCTAAAAACACGACAAGTCTCCTAAACAGTTTAAATTTACACTATAAGAAGACCAAGATTCCGATTTTAACCATTCCATTTTTATTAATATTATGTATATTAACGGGAGTCCTATTCTCTATATAATTAATAAAGCTACCAGATTTCAAGCTGCGAGATGGCTACGCAATATCTCTATAAAATATACCTGGGACATCCTATAACTATATTGGATTAACACCTATATTAGACTACCTAACTACATTACCTATAACGCTGGGAAGAACTTCACAAGCAAGGAGTTTTAATAGCACGCTATAGCAATGGCTATATCAACTAAGAGCGTCCCAGTGGAAGCTTACTGGTCCATTAAAATAGTAGAAAGAGCTTATCCAACACTACGCTAAGCATACTAGATAATTACGGAGGAGCTATAGGACTTAGGAATAACTAAAGAACTAGCCTTATAAATAGCGGTAAAGGCCGCTAATAACACAGCTAGCCTAGATAGCTTAGTCCCAACACTTCTCATCTTTAGTACCTATCCTTATATAAGCGAACTCGACCCACCAGCACCCTCTATTACACAGCGAGCGGCAGCTATAAAGAAGGCAATGGAGGAGATTATAAGAATTAGGGTAAAGAAGTAGGTTAACAATGTACTAAACCAATAAAATGGTCTATCTGTTACCACAATCCATAACCTCCCCCTTAACTCAGACGTGCTTATATGGCGTAAAGGCAATACTAGACAAAGCGGCAAATAGACTAGCCCATTTAAGTTACTTGGAATTAACGGAGAAATATATAAGGTATAACTCCCTAGTGGACCTACTAACTTTAGGACTATAATAGTAAAGCCATACCTATAACCCAAACCAGAAGAACCTAATAAGGAACTAGAGGAGGAGCTGTCTAAAGAACCAACTAAGGAACCAACCAAGGAACTAACTAAGAAACTAACTAAGGAATTAACTAAGGAACCAACAACTACTGCACCCCTCCAAAGATTAAAACAGATATAACGATCGCCGATAAAGTCCTAGTAAAACATCGCGGACGTATTAATATTTATTAACGACAGCCTAACAAAACCTAATACTACAACCCTTAAGTGCACCTTACTGTCATTTACAGAGTCTTGACGCAAGGAGATAAACGGTTTACTTAAGAAAGGTGTTTTTGAGTTTATTAATACAGCAGACGTCCTAAAGGGAGTTAGAATCTTTAACTCTCGGTTTGTTAACAAGATTAAGAACGCTAGAATAGACAAGGCCTTTAAGAAGTCTAGACTAGTTATATAAGCCTATAACAACTATGGCAAAGATCTGGTCTTAACACAATTACTAACTATTTAATATGTCAGCCAGAGAATTATCCTAGCACTTACGGCAACCCTATAAGGAAATGAAAGAAGACCAGCCTCTTTATACCTACGCAACATCTTATAAGCTTATATACAGTCTAGTACCTACCTAAACAGAGACTTCTTTATACGCCCACCACTAGAACTTAAACTAAAGAATAGATTAATTCTAAGAGTTATTAAACCACTCTATGGTATTCCAGAAGCCGGCAACCATTAGTTTAATATATACTACTACTACCACCTTAATAAGCTACGGATAAACTAGTCAACATATAACCCCTACTTGTTATATATAAATAACAACAGCTTTGGAATTATAGGACTATAGACCAATAATACACTATTTCTTGCTAATAAAACCTTCGCGGAGGCTGAAGAAGCTAGGCTTTAGGAAGTAAAGTTTTTAGTAAAGAAGAGAGAGAAGCTTACGCCAAATACCCTAATTAAGTTTAACGGAGGCTATATTAGGCAAGAAAAGGACTTAATAGCCCTTACCCAGAAACGTTAATGCTAGAAACTAAAGTTGGTTACTATAAAGGCTACAGACCTAACCAGCTCTAGAGGGAAAGTCCGCAAGATAGTTACACTAAAGGACCAGTACGTTGCCTAGAGAGTAAAAGAAGCCTATATCGCCATAGTCTGTTAACTAGAAGCTGCCTTTAACCTCTCCTTTACAGCACAAGTTATTAACCCAAAGGAAGAACATGCGAAGCAGCTTAATAAGCGGCTATAATGGCAAATTAATAATCCCTTCTAAGGACTTTGCTTCGTATAACTTGATACAAGTACTCTTAAACTAATGATATTTACGGACTCGTCCTTTACTAATAACTATAACCTCTCTTCTTAAATCGGCTTCGTTATTACACTTACGGACAAGAACAATAGGGCTAATATCCTCTATTAGTCATTTATTAAATGTAAGCGAGTTACACGAAGCGTCTTAGCATCTAAACTATATAGTATGGCCTACGGATTCGACACCGGAGCTGCAATTAAAGTAACCATTAAGAAGATCCTATAACTCGAACAACTACCGCTTACCCTTTATACCGATTTAAAATCTCTATATAACTGCCTAGTCAAACTCGGGACAATATAAGAGAAACGACTTATAGTTAACCTAATATGTTTACAACAATTGTATAAGAGAAGAGAAATAGCAGAGATTAAA
>Ga0307507_10012127_pt1 | contig 10705 bp, 6 predicted proteins | sample 7_EM_MG_FD_207223 | JGI IMG/M metagenome (GOLD analysis project Ga0307507, IMG submission 207223) | Populus trichocarpa ectomycorrhiza microbial communities from riparian zone in the Pacific Northwest, United States - 7_EM | ecosystem: Host-associated > Plants > Roots > Unclassified | place... | reverse complement strand
TTATATTCCCCGGATCATTTAATCCCCTCCAGCTCACAAGATGGGCCCGCCTGTCTCTCAATAATATCGGAGGAACTGCTATGACATATTTAAACGACAAAATAAATAAATAAATAAATTCACTACGGTCCATCTCATGGCATTTGGTGGCTCGATAGGCTCAGACGACCTAATGCCCTGCCGTGGGTATCTTTAGCCGATCTTATATTATATATTTTTAGTTAGAAAAAAATAAAATAAGAGGTTGGATGGAAACTTAGTTCAAGGGAGAAGAAGCAGCCTCCGGGATCTGTGCTCTCACTGGTGGGCTGACCGAAGAAGACACTTCACTGGTATTTTTTAGGGTAAAATGGTTTGTCTTTTTTCACCTCATTTATCACATTTATCTGTGTTTGGTAGAATGGTAGAATTTTTAATGTCTTGGAGTTTGTGTAGTGAAGAAGGTTTAAAATATTTTTTATTTTAAAAAAATTATTTTTAATATAGTATATTAAAATAATTTGAAAATATCAAAAAAAAATTAAAAATAATAATTAAAATTTGAGGGAACACGTCCTAAACACACAATAAATAGTGTTCGAGCTGCATTTCGATGATTTCTATTTAAAAATATATTAAAATATTATTTTTTTATTTTTATTTTTATATTAACATATCAAAACAATAAAAAAAATACTAAAAAAATATTAATTTTAAGTTAAAAAAAATTACTAGTAATATTTAACTCTAAAAATAGGAGTAACCGTTAAGTGTGAGTGTTATATTTTTTTTTTTAAAAAAAATCAAAATATATCATCGACGTAGCTTGGTTTTGATTAATTTGGTTAAATTAGTTAAATTATTTTTAAATTTAGATACATAAGCAAGAAAAACAAAACAAAACATTATTATTTTAATAAAAATAATTGATCTGAATAAGCATTCCTTGTGAATAACTTTGTCACACAAATATAAAATTCATCATAACAATTATGTATGATTGTACTTAAATATAATATTAAAGTATCTAATAATCTTTTTTGCGACAATTTGCATTGCAATGGGCTATGTGTATTTTTGTTTATAGAGCCCATATATATTTGGACCTGTTTAGGGCTTTTATCACGCATATGTTATCTATCACTTGGGCTTGGTCTTGGGCTTGGGCTTGGCCCTCTCATCAACGAAACCAATTCACGACTTTGACCACCGAGGGAAAGAGACGAAGAGGTGGGAGAGGAGAGATAGTTCTCTCTCTTGCTGCGTGCAATTTTATGTGCAAGTATCAGACTCAATGCTGCCACGTAATAACATTTTCCACGAAGGAATTATTCGCAAATTTCCTTCTTATCATTTAAATTATTTTTATAGAAAGTGTTATTTTCATGTGAAAAGGTGAAATATAAATTCTAACATTATAATTATAAAATTATGGGTCGTGGGTTTGCCCTAATGTTATTTAGAGTTTTATTTCTTAAAAACAATTAATACGTTATAACATGTTTGGAATCATTTAAATTAAATTAAATTATAAAATTTTAATATAATTTTATGTTTGAAATTTTTTATGGGTTTAGAATTGAATTCTAAATAAAACTCAATCTCTAAAAATGTTATAAAAATAAATTAGATATCAACTTCTTTTATTTACGAATTTTAAAGTGAAGAAATTTAATATTAAAATTAACTCTTCTACAATATTTAATTAGCTTTTTTTTGAATTTTTTTTTTTAAAGAAGTAAGATGAAGGTAATGAAAATAATATAGGAAACATAATAAATTTAATTTAATCTTTTTTAAACATATAAATTTAATTTATTTAATAATTAAATTCGAATCAAAGACAATAATTGACTTTTCTTCTCCAGACGTTGGCACATGGATATATTGATTAAGAAAAAAATAAATAAATCAAAGAATAAGAAAAAAGCACCATTATCCCAAGAAAGTGATGGCTAATTTGAAAACAGCTAAAATAATTATAAGGCTTATGTGGCCCAATAGTTGGGCATGCGACTGTTAATTTGAACAGAAGGCCTGACCCGAGCCCAACTGAATTGTAGTCTAACCATTGGAAGTTAGAGACTTGAATTTGGACCCCGTGGCCTTAGCTAAGGCTTCAATATGAAGCTCAAATCTCATATATTTTTTTTAATTTTAATTTTAATTTTAATTTCTTATCCACGAATTTCTATTACCTACAGCTTTGTCACTTCCCTTTCCCTTTACTTTATCCTATAAAAATGATGCAAGGATCCACAATAAAGAAATAATAATAAAAAAAACTTTATAAATGGAAATATTAACTAATAAAACTAAAAAAAATCATTAAATTACATTGAATAGATCAAATTATAGTTGTGAAGCAAATTGCGTTTTAAAAATATTTTTTTGACTTGAAAAATATTTGTTTTTAATATCAACAAATCAAAATTATCATAAATTATTAAAATAATCATAAATTTAATATTTTTTTAAACTAAATGTAATTTTAAAATACAATTAAATATAATTTTAAATATAAAAATAAACGGTGTAGAAAACATAAAAATTATGCTTAAAAATAATAATATTTAAGTGGATGATAAGAAACAATTAGGAGTTTATAATAGAGTGTGTGTGTGTTATATATATCATGTTATCTAAAAATATCCATCATATTGTTTTTTTTAGATTAGAAGTAATTTTTTTCTAATAGAATTTTATGTAATCCATGTTTAAAAAATTATTTTTTTACTGTTTTTCTAATGCGTGAAACACATAAGGTAAAACCTTAAAAATATATTAAATTATTGTAATGAACAAAAAAAATTTATTCTATTATTTCTTGTTAAATTGTTAATAAGTGCAAATCCAATTTTTTAACCAAGAAAAAAAAGATAAAAAAATAGCGATGCTCCCTGTAGTTCGAGAATTCTAATTGTGTCTACTAAACGATGCCGTTGCTACTTTCTCCTTGGAAATAACACTTTCCTTGACCCCTCCAAAAACCACAAAACCCAGAAATTTACCTTTTCACTTACACTGGAAAAGAGCTTCAATGGCATCCTTGTTGGTCTCCATCAACTTCTCTATGCCTCTCTCCGCCCCTAAATTCTCATTCAGGGTAAAAAATCAGTCATGCCCATCTTTTTAAAGCCAACAATTCTTATGTTTAACTTATTCTTCTTGAGTTTAATTTCATTTTAGTGATGAAAGAATTGGGATTTCATAGTTGAAAGGATCTCCCTTTTGTGACTGTGAATTTTTGTTGCTTATTCTTATGATATCATTGAATAATTAAGTGGGTTTTGTTTTGTTTTCTACTTTGTTTTTTCGAAGAGTGGTTTTTGTCATAAAGGAACGAACTTTATGGTGGAAAACAGTGCTAGAGACAGTATAATGAGGTTGAGGTGCTTATGAATTTGTTGGGTCGTGTTGTTTTTTTTTATTTAGTTGGTGTTTTGGATGTGATTGAGGAAAAATTAAGGGTTGTTATCTTGTAGGATTTGGAGTTTGATCGCCCTTCTGTTTCCTTTAAAGATATGGATAAGTTACCTGAAAATGTAGAGAAAACTATAATCCTGATGGCTCTTTCGAAGGAAACTATGAATGCATATTGTGTGAAAAGAGATGAACCATTGTAGATTACTTCTCATTTTGAAATTTTGAATACAACATTGCAAACCACTGGATGTAAGTATTAGTTCGTTGTTGGAAATGATGAAATAGCTAGCATTGAAAGAGCAAAATTTATGAGAGGGGAGCATGTAGAAAATCTGTTTGGGTACAGTAATCATCCATCTCCAAGAGATTTGAGATTGAAGTTTAGAGAGGAGAAATGTTTTCACATTAGAAGCCAGTTAAAAGATTTGAGATTGAACAACTTTAAGCACAATATTAAGTAAAATTGTAGTTTTGTTACAGAAGCTGATTGGTGGGTTAATTACGAAGTCTGTGCTTGTCATTTGTTTCTAGCTATTGAGTACTGGGCGGCATGAAAATTAATTATCAATTCTCTTATTGAAAACTAACAATTGGGTGAATGAGTTTGCGCTTTGTGATTTTTATGTGATTTTCCTTCCAGGAATTACAACAAAGGAAATCAGCTTTTACTTGACTATCAAGCCAAGCAACAACCAGGACAGGTATCTTAGTTTCACGCCAGCTACCAAAAAGAGTTGAAGAAAGATGATTTATCATTTTCAGTTGATAGTTTAAATCATTTTTGCATGTCATGGTAACACAAACTTCGAAAATAAGTAACTTTTATAACATGATATGTTGATTTCAGTTAGTTAACTATTATAACATGATATGTTGATTTCAATTAGAGGTGCACCATGGAGTGAGGTATGTAAGAGTTTAACTGAGTAAGGAAAACTTCTTGTTAAAATAAAAAAGGAAAGGAAAGAAAAAGGAAAACGGTCATTGGAAATGCTAATAGATAATGCATAAGAAACATTTAGGCCTGCCCTTAACTTGCTCTCTTATATGTCTTCAAATTTTGTTTACAGCAACCAACCGATTGGTCCCTTGCAACTCAATTAGAGAGATACTTTCTGTGAATCAGAGCTTCCGTGGATATCGAACAACACCCACCAACCTTTATTACGAACTTGTTTCTAGTTGTATGCATGTAAGTTCTTATACTCACAAAACAGTAACTGGTTATTGGGTGGGACCAGATATAGATGATGGTTGAGGATTTGTAGAAGCTTTCGTTAATCAAATTTCTTGATTTTTTTAAAATCATGAATGCTCTGAATGGCTCATTACTTAATTCTCTTACTGTAGAATTGATGTTGAATGTGAAATATCAGAAATATCAGAGAATAATGAATTGCTTTTGATAATTAGACCAAAGTACTATAATTATGAAACCGTCCCTTTGCTTTAATGAAAAAAATTTCATTATATATATGAATCTCCTCTGAAATTTTATGATGGTGTGTTGGAATTAGGAGCCATGTACTTCAGCCCAAACCACAAGAAAGAACAAAAGCTTGCTCACACCTACCAAGATATTCTGTTTTATGTTCTTGATGATGTTGATGGTGGAGATTTTTTATGAAATTCAATTTGAAGTGATTATATCTGTTTGTTTCAGTCAGAGCTATGTTATAACAGCATCATTTTCTTGGTACTAATATTGCAAAAGTTTTGGCATGTTCATGCTGTGGATGGAATACTTGATTTTTGTTTATACCCATTGTCATTGCTGAATGACACTGGTGTATTTTATCTTGCATCAATTTAGTTCCTGGGACCATTGAGGATCAAGGTGAGGATTTTGTTTTCAAACTTGAAATACGAATGCAGCTCTTGAATTTGTGTCGTAGGGCTCGCAACAATTTGCAATAATGCTGCACTTGCTTATGGCAAAGCTGCTGCATTGCACATGGACAACCCATGATCATATTATCCTGTCCTGTAAAATTGGTGCACAAAATGTGGTCCAACGCTTGTTCGGTTTGGTTTAATTCGGATTCACTGTTGCCAAGTGCTTTCCAACAAGCAATGTGGTGCAACCAGGTTGTGAAACTCAATGCCGTGATTCACGGTCGGAGCCCATGGAAGCAGCATTGATTGAAATCATTCTATCATGAATGTCATTACCTAATACTGCATTGACATATAGTTGGTCCCAGAGTCTCGAGGTTATCAAATAATTCATTGTATCAAGAAAACCCTTAATGATGTTATTTGCGTTGGTATAGTTGGCACTTAGAATGTTTTCAAGTTTCATCCTTTGTCTCTCACATTTTCTCATACCATGTATGATTTCTCTCATTTTATTGGGAAACAACTTTAAGTGGGACGTCTGTCCTTTCCTCTCCCTTTTCTATTAAGAACAACTAAGATTCCATCTTTTGTTGAAACAGATGATAGTTGAGAAGTGGTCCCAAAGAATTTAATGAAGCCCTTGGTTGTATACTGAAGCTTGAAACCCTAACTCAATTTCTAACATTAATTTATCAGGGTTCTATCAATCATCTTTTTATGGGGAGATTACCGATCCATTTACTGGTATAGTTAAAAATAAGCATGCTTCAGATTTTGATAGGATTTTCTCGACAAAACACGTTATGTAAAGCCTCAATATTAGTGGTCCCGATTCTAGGGCTATGCAAACTCTGAATCTAGTACATATGTAATCTTTTTTAGCCTTAAGTTGACTAAATAATTATGCATCTGGTAACTTCACTTGTATTCCAGAGGAAGAATAAAAAAACAGGTTACAGCTACTTCTCTTTCAGGAAAGTGCGGTGCATAAATGAGCGAGAGGATTCAAGTACGTATTTACAAGAAGGAAATTCTTTAAAATAATGTTACTGTACATATGACTTGGTCAATCGTCTCCTTTTCTCCCCTCATTCATAGTACATGTAAGTAGAAGGGGAGAGATAAGGGTGCACAACAGGACTGCTCAAAGAGCAAATCTGAACTCAGTAAGAACAACAATGGGAGGTGCAATCATTATTTGCTAATTTCTTGAACTACATCTGGTTAATGCTGGAGAACAATTGAAATGTATACAATCTCCGTTTAGGTTCTTGAATTCCATCTCTAGATGCGGTTTCGGTTCGAAGGTTAATGGAGCTGCCTTATAGGTCGGCATATTGCTTGATTAGCATGCTTTAACATCAGGATTTATGGAATAGATGAACAAATATTAATGAACGCAACAGCTGGTTCTAGCAAGCTGCTGTAGCTGTCTTTTGGTCCGATATTCTTCATGATGAAAATCATCAAGATTGAATTAGATAAAAGGGATCAAGATTACACAGAGATATTCCATTTACAGAATGGCGGAAGCAAAACAAGCGAGAGCTAGCATTAAAGCCAAGCAAAAAATTTCTGCGATCTGCAAATGGCACTTATAGCTAAACTATCAGTCACTGAGCTTACTTCTCCATCTGTTAATGTGCACAAAACTAGTACTGTTTGGTTCAAGGCAGTGCTTGAATTTTTGGCTGGCTTTGTGTCATGTATATGTATAATCATGTATAATCAAGGTATACTAGTAATAAAACCAGTACCGAGTGACATAATACACAAGCTATAAACAAGAACAGCACTGTTCTTCACCCATGCACAACAAACAGATAGATGTGGGTGTGGATGTGTCTGTGAGAGAGTGGGAAAGGAGGAGAACGCTGGACTGATGCTATAAATTAAGAACAAAGAAGAAACATAATTTCATTTTGATTAATGGTAGGAGTTAAAAAGAAAATTAGCTTCCATTATATATTCACTGAAAACAATTTTTTTACTGCAATCTGAAGTACTCACCTTCGTATCTGAAATCAATGAACAGAAAATTAGAGGTGTTCTTACTCAAAAGCAACAAAAAATAGTTTATTATAGTTTGATTAGCCTTATAGTCCTGATTTCTAAAATCTAATTAGATGTACAGTACTTATGAACAAGCCAACTTGTAAATGGTTTGAGTGTATTCAGCAATCACCATCACATGCATCAAGCTAAGAGATTATGTGAAAATTAATACTAGAAGCAAAATCTATGGTAATTAAGTGGAGTATGCCATCTAAAGCATAATATTGCTAAAATTTTACAGATTTTTCTCCTTGAGGAAATAAGAAAGAAACCCTAAACTCATGACAAAGATTAAACATTATACCTCAGAGGAGTTACTCATGAATTCACACAAGAGTGAGTCAAAGCTTTTGCAAGTCAAGAACTTCAACTATTGCATTTTGTCAAGAGATCCAAATCTTTATCAAGCAGGCAAATCTCCAAATTCCTTTATCTTTTTTGTTCATCAGTATCTTCATCTTCTTCTACCTCGTTATCTTCAATATTCATAAAGAAAACTGAGCAATATTTCTCAGGATGGATTTGTGAAAGAGCTGCCGTTGCCCTTATCAAGAATCCTAAATTCTATTCCGTTAGGAGCTTCAATTTGCTGCTGTGGTTGGAAACTTATATGGTTGGATTCTTCAATGTCTTGTTCAGTGCCAGAAGCTTTGTGTTGATTAGCTGATCTCTCCCTTTCAACTTCTCTATATCTATGCAAGTACCTTACTATAGCCTCGGCATAGTCATCAAACCCTAGAGAACCTAGAGCCCAACAGATGTCATCTCCGTTCACTGTCTTGCGATTCTCCTTATGACACTTGTCGGATGCCTCACCGGTTACGAAACTTATAAATTCCGTTGCACATTCTTGCATTGTTTGTTTTGCTTCTTTGGAAATCTTGGCAGTTGGGGGCAGGATTTGCTTCATAATCCGACCCACGTTGGCAATAGGCAACAATTTATCTTGCTCCTCCTCCATTTCTTTTTGGTTTGCTTATGAATTTCTTCTTTTCTTTGCAAACTCTCATGTGTATATAGATGCATAAACACATGTGTATCGCTCAATAAGCACATGGCCATGCATCACATACCATGTGATACACAACATATTGATGCTACATACCCATGTTGTCTTTTTAATATAGTCATATATATTATTAATTCATAGATACGGTTTAAACCAACAAAAATTAAATAATAAATTGTTAATATCATAAAAAATTAAATTAAATTAGAAACATTCTTATAGTCTTTATAGATAATTATTTTTTGAATGAATCACTGATTTTTTTAATCTATTTTTGAATTGAACGGTGAGTCATGTTTCTCGATATCTGTAAATAAATAATTCCATAGTGTTTATAGATAAAATATTATCGAAATAGCCATCATCAAATTATGAATCCATGATTCTCGAGATTTTAAAATTAAATTTAGAATTGATCTCTTTGTTATTATAAAAACTATCATAACCAAAACAACTTACTTTACCAATTGAATCTGAGAAACTATAACATGATACAACTTAAAGGGTTGCCTCCATATACTCTCCAATTATTAAGTAACCTAATTATAATTTTGGAAGAAAAAACAACACGAACAAAAGAAACGAAAACTCTATTTGTTGATCAGCAGCGTCTTCTTTGCCAGCTAAATTTGAGAACATGGCTTGGTGAACATAAACATTATAGTAACCCTAGCTAGCAAATTAACCTAGCAAGTCCCCAAGCTGCAAAGCTTATTTTATGGTCCCCCCCTGTAGAACCTCTATTTTAAACTCCATAAAATCTGCAACCATTTCTGCTTTGCAGTGTCTTAGGATTGTTCATATAATACTATTTTCTACTATCCAAATGAGTGGACTCCGTTTGTGCACGTTTGCATTTTGGGGATTAACCTAAACACAGTACCTAAAAATAGAACTGATTGGAGCCCTAGCTAGTGCCAGGGTCTGATTACCTCAAGCTTAGGTTAGTTTTAGGTTTTGTCTCTCTATCTTGCGGCAAAGCATTTGCATTATGAGTATATATGAACAGTTTGGTCGGTCAAATTAGTGGGAATTCAAAGTTTCAGATATTGATTTTTGCAGAACTGAAATTAGGTCTCCAAAGGGACTTCTAAAAATTGAGATTCTTAAATCTCTGGAAGGCTGATCGGCACTGCCAAATCTTGAAATGGGGAGGGATGTTTTTTTCATGGCTAGCTATAGTACTGCCTAAATAATCCAACAATATTGCACATTCTGTTTTCATAATTAATGGTTAATTTGCACTAAATTAAAATTAAAAAGATGTGCATGGAAAATATAAAAACGTGCTCAGATGAATATATAAAAATAAATCGGTATTTTAGATAATTTCAAAATAAATTTCTATATTTTCAAAGCTAATTTCTGTTTTTTGTGAACAAATTAATTAACTCTGATCAAATTTTCTTAATAAATAATTTAATTTGTAGGCATAGTATATATGGAATCGAATCAAGCTCATTTCTTTTTTTTTAGGCATAATGGTACAATAATTGATAAACTATATATATTCAACAGATATTGCACTAATTAATGTAATTAATTAAATCTTTGGACGTGCTTCTTTAATATATAATAAGGTGAAATATTGGTGGGGCATGTAATCTAGATTTTCGGCACGATATATCTTTGAATAAAATCCAGTACGGTCGATTAACAACCGTCCAATTGGATAAATTAATACTTAGTTTCTTTCATATTCTTGTAATCTGATTTGATCATCATCCTTTATCACTAATGCGTTAGACCAAAGTAGTAACATTGGGGTCGTCAGCCATTAATTAATAATCCAATAAATTCTTCAAGTTCATGATCATTCAAACATGCATGTTAACTTTAATCATTATTTCGGCAAACTTTTTAAAATCTTCATAGCTTTGAACATATCTCTTGTTGTATAGGTTTATTTCTCATTATATTAATTTCTCATAAATATAATGGGTAGCTAGTCAACCTTTTAAGCTGATTAAATAGAAATTAACTTAATCTTAATACATGAAAAATAACTTAAGAAAATATTTTTGGGTTCAATCAAGCCTAGACTTATTAATTTGGCTCGAGACTAATCCTTAATTTTTTAGGCAGGAAACATGAAGGTGAGAGCTCTTTCGATAACCATGTTTTTTGAAAGATTGAAATTGTATTCTCACTCTTTCTAGGATAAAGACCACTTTTACCTGGTAATCACTTGATCAATCACTTGTTGGTAACCTAAGAATACATGTCTAACCGTTGAAAGACATTAAAGCAGTATTTAAGAACGCGATTGAAACCGTGTTTTATAAAAAATTAAATTTTTTTTGTTTTCAATTATTTTTTTATGTTTTTATATTGTTTTGATGTGCTGATGTAAAAAATAATTTTTAAAAAATAAAAAATATATTATTTTAATAGATT
>Ga0307507_10012126_pt1 | contig 10705 bp, 4 predicted proteins | sample 7_EM_MG_FD_207223 | JGI IMG/M metagenome (GOLD analysis project Ga0307507, IMG submission 207223) | Populus trichocarpa ectomycorrhiza microbial communities from riparian zone in the Pacific Northwest, United States - 7_EM | ecosystem: Host-associated > Plants > Roots > Unclassified | place... | reverse complement strand
AGTTTTTAAATTTAAGAAGTATAACCCTACTAAGTTTAATAAAGTTCGCATCTTTAAGTTAAGAATAGTTAATAAGATTAAAGGTAAAGCTACTAATACCCTATTTAAGAAATTAAGGCTTGTTATCCAAGGTTATAATAATAATAGTAAGGAGGTAATTCTTACGCAATCTCCTATAATTTAATAAGCTAGTTAGCAAGTTATTATTACACTAGCTCCCTCCTTAATAAAGAATAAAATAGTGGTTTATTTATAAGATATTACTTAAGCCTATACCTAATTAGAGACGTACCTTTAGCGCTTAATATTAGCATACCTTCTAGAGCAAATTCGCTACTAGTATCCTGAAGATACAATTATAGTTATACTTAAGCCATTATATAGAATTGCAGAGGCAGGAACTCACTAGTAGGCTACCTATAGTAAGCACCATAAAGAGAAGCTTTTAATAACTACTTTTATATTTAATCCCTGCTTCCTTATTACAACTATAGAAACTCTATTTAGAATTGTCAGTATATAAACTAATAATATAATTATCTTAGGGGACGACCAATTCTTAGCTCTTAAAGAAGATAAGCTAGTAAAGGTAAATCTTATAGCAAAGCTAAAAGAAAAGCTTAATTTAATAACACTATTACTCTTTAATAGATGCATCCTCTCCCTAAATAAGGATTCTATTGCTTTGCGCCAGAAGGGTTAAGGTAAGAAGATTAACGTTATTAACGTTAATTCCCTAAAGTAAGGATATATGGAGTAACGCGCTTATAGAGCTTATATTACTTCTATCTATTAACCTAAGGCTTTATTTAATCTCTTTGTTGCTGCCTAACACTAGGAACTAACTAAGGACGACGTTTTTACCCTAAATAAATATCTTTTCTGGCAAATAAACTATCTTAATTGGGGACTACTCTACGTACCTATTAATCTTCCTACCGCTAAGCTCTTTGTATTTGTTAATAGATCATTTATAAATAACAAAGATTTTAGCTCCTAGTTAGGATATAAGATTATTATTACAAATAAATTTACTAGAGAGAATGACTTTATAATCCATAGTAATTTTATCTATTAGAGCTTAACCAAAAGTAAATACGTCACTTAAAGCGTTCTAGCGTTAAAGATATATGGAATAGTTAGCGGAGTTAATATAGCAATTGCAATTAGAACTACCCTAAAGATAATTATAAATTGACTTAAATTTCCTATTATCCCTACAATTATATGCACCGATTTATACTCCCTCTATAAGTGCTTAGTTAAGCTTGGTACTACAAAGAAGAAGCGCCTTATAATTAATATTATAGCACTTTATTAATCCTACAAACGGTAAAAACTCTTTAAAATTTAATAGATTAACGGTTAAGATAACCTAGTAGACGCAATAATAAAGGCAAACCCAAATAAGGCTTTAAAAACGTTTGTTAACACAAATACTCTATATATATAAGTTAAAGGTTAGGTTAAAAGGGAGTAGAAGTATAATATTCTATAGACCCTAACTTAAACCAGCCAATCAGGATTTTCTATCCCTAGGATAGAAAATCGCTATTGGCTCGCTTACTACTAGCGCCTTAGCGGCCTACTTGTCTTTGCGTTATCCGCCAAATTCTACTAACTGCCGCATTGTCGCATATTGTCGCATATTGTTTGGTATTATTGTATACTGTCTGGTATTGTCGCATCCTATCTATTTATATATATGTAGATAGCAACCACAAAAAGAAGAGTTGCCAGTGTTGGGAATGAGGCAAGTTGCCGTCATATAAGGCATGTTGCTGTTACGTGTTGATGTGGCCCTAGCGTGGTGAGGAACCTTAAGTTCCTTACCCCTTTCCTCATTCCTATTAAGAAGAACAACCATTATACTATCTACGAACCGTAGCTACGTGATATCACCTTGTGTAACCAACACTATAATTATATATTGGCAGGCGTAGGACTTTATCGCTAATTAAATTAGTTCTGGCCCTAAGAAATAGCGGAACTGCGTTAATAGTAAACAGATATCCCAAACGCTACGTAAATTAGATACCTGTGGATAAGCCTAAAACGGAGCCAACAATATTTATAACTGCGTAAAGGAAGATGCAAAATGCAGCTAAAAGACTAACATTTAATGTGCTTTTTTGCCTAGGAACAATTAAAGTATATAGAGTCTATTTCTAGATATTTAATAAGAGTTTTTTATAAGCCTAAAAGCTAATAAGCTTGGAAATCCTCTAAATAGAGAAGATAGCAATAACTGCGCTATACGAAACGACGTAAACAGTGGTTATATTTATATTCTTTCCCTAAGAATTTTATGGGATGGTTAAGTATTATAAAGACGTGCTTAGTTCTTTATTAAAAGAAATAAGTTTACTAGAAAAATAATAAATTTTAATAAATTCTGTAATGAGATATTATTTTGGCGCTTTAACGTAAGAGTGGGTACTAAAAGATAATTAAGAAAGCTGTAATTAGAAACTAAAATCTAGGTAAGAAGCTATTTTAGGCTTTAACTAATACGCTATAAAATAGTTAAACTCTAATTAGTAAACTAGCCGCTCGCTAAATATAGAACTAGTGGCTTACTTTACCTCACTCATTTTTCAGCTAAGGGCATATTTGATTACTATTACTTGGCTATATAGGCTCTACTAGGTAGGCGCTTTTAAAAAGCTACCTAGGCCCACCTAGGTCTACCTGGGCTACTAATATCAATATCCACCTGGTAGATACTGTCCGTTTAACACTATAGGTGGATTTGGGCAGATTAGTTATCTTAGTAGTTAAAAAGGAGGTTTTACCTAGCCAGGTAGAGGCGTTTACGCTAACTACAATTGCGCTTATAGCGGTGAGTTTTATTAGCAATTTAAGCCACCTGGGCAGTCTACCTAGGCGAATTCTACTAGTTAAGGGGGTAACCTATAATATTTTTAACCTATTTTTACTATCCTATAATCCAATTTAATGCCAACTATTTAGTGACGCTCCTTTCTTGCTGAACGAACCCCTTCTACTAGGTGGAAAGTACCCCTGCCTTAGCGTCTAGAAGAGGCGCTTATATCCTAAAGATTGCGCCTAGGTAGGGTTAACCTAGCCAAAAAGTTATCAAACATGCCTTAAGGCGCATAACTTGCATATAATGTGCATGCTGTACTATTTATATTATCTCTAGTAGAATTAAATATAAATATTATTAGAACCACTTTTAATTACTGCAAACTATTATTTTATTAATCTTACTTTATTTATCTACCTTTAAATCTTATTAAAAGGGTGTTAATGCTATGCCTTGCCTAAGGAAACGACCCCACGCGTCTTTATATGGGTCTTTAGATGCTAGTAACTGAATATTCGCAACCTAACAGGAAGGCATCTTTAAGAAAGCTTTTGTCCTTGCTTAACTGGTACCTAAAACAAAAGTCGCTATATTTATAAAGAGGAATCAGGAAATCTTTATATTTTAATTTAATAAGAACTTAACTTCTTAGCCTCCCTTTATGGAAGAGATTGTAAGCACTATTCTTATTTACTATCTCTATACGCTTATATAGAGTAGCAAAAGGCAGGCAACCCAATTAATAAATTTCCCTACTATTATTAAAGTGCCGCCAAAGCACGCTTGTAGGGGGATAAAACTCCCCTATTTAGCTAAAGCTCCCTAGAACTTCTTCTATTTCTAAGCCAGGTCTACTATAATCTAAATATTAGGGTTAAGAGCGAGCCTTACTCGTCCCCTATTGGAAGCATTGATCTATTAGAATAGTTTTTATCGCCTTCTATTCACCATAATAGGATAGAGTCTATAGGCCGCTATAGTAAAGCGTTGCCCCCTATTAGTAATTAGGCATTAAGGTTACTGTCTATATAAGTAGAGGTTGTAAATAGTGTTACACGCAGAGCATATGCGGCAGGGGCCGTATAGCGTAGCGTAGGTCACCTGACCACCTACGGCCCAATAGATAGTCCGACCTCAGCCCCCCTTATTTAGGTACCGCGATCCTTACGATCCTCGGAGGGAGAAAAGAAAGAAAACAATTAAAACTAAAACCCCCCACCGTAATTCCAACACTGATTAGTGCCGTATAGATTAGCAAGGTATAACGAAGAGAGGCACTGTCTAATTCTCTAGACCTCTTGTCGAAGGCTAAGAATTAAGGTATTACTTGCTAAACCCAAAGGCCAGTTTGTGAGGTTACTCGCGCTTCTAACCTATGTCTATCACGCCTTTAGAACGATTAGTTTGTAGTCATTTCCACGCTTCTAGTCCAACTGTCGAATCAACTGTGGAACCAAAAGATGGCTACCTCCGCGATAGATATCGAAAAATCTACCTCCGCGATAGATACCGAAAAATAGGAGACCGGAATTGACGCGACCGTAACCGACATTAAGGAAGTCAAAGCATTCGTTAATTAGCGTTTATCGATATACAAGGAGAATGGATAGAAGGGATTCGACCTATAGAAGAGCTTTGTTAACGATTTTAAGTCGTTTACGAGGGATATACTTAATAACCTTAGAAAGGATTGATTAAAGAAGATTAGGAATTACCTCCATAAAAATAGAGTATACGTACGGAAGGAGGCAAGGAAGTCAATTGCAGACGGCCTTTTAGGAACTATTCTCGAACCAACTCCCTTAAAATGGCCTACCGACGACCCTACTGACGACCCTACTGATGACCCTACTGACGACCCTACTAACGGCCCTACCGACGACCCTACCGACGGCCCTACCGACGGCCCTACTGACGACCCTACCAACGACCCTACCCCAGTAACTACCCCCCGGACTCTAGCACAAATTACCTAAGCTATAGACCAGCCTACCCTATAAGGAAGCTTTGGAAGAGAGATTACTAACTTAGCTAGGCTCTATATAGACGAAGTTAAATACTCTAGCAAACAAGATAACTTTGATTTTAAGTTTAAGATCTTTTAAAACTACTGCCTCTAAGCCGGCGTCCCTAAGCAGGCCTATATCATTGCTATTCTAACTATACTCCGCAGCCTTGCCCTTAAATACTACTTTACCCACCTTAAAGATCTTAACCTCGAGAACGTATGTATAGGCCTTAAATTATACTTTGAAGGCGACGAATATAAATGTAATATCCTATTAAAGTGGAATGCAATTACGCTTAAACAAGTTACTACTTAAAAAGGACTTGATACAGGCTAAGCATTTTAGGTATTAATTAACGAGATATAGTAGCTATAACGTAGGTTAGCAAAGGACCTTTAAAATGACATAACATTCTATAATAAGCTCCTTACTGCGTGCTAAGACGTACCAGCTTGCAAACCAGCCTGCTTTTAACCCGCTACTACCCTTGCCGGCCTTATTAGCGACATTAAATCCTTAATCGCGATGTACGGTAAATAAGAACCAGAGATTAAATCATTCTATACTAACTAATAATACCGCTCCTCTAACCAATATTACCCCCCTAATCGTTAATACCGTAATAAGGGCAAAAAGTGCTTTATATGCAGTAAATCTAGATGTTGGTCTACAAACTATACAAAGGGAGAAAGGGACTAAAGAATACATCAATATATCTCCAATTTTGAGGGCAGCAACGGTAATACTAACAATGACGATAATAACTAAGGGGATACCTTTGGAGCTTCTAACTTCTACCTTAATATAGAACCCTGTCCTAGCTATTACGGCGACCCTAAAGCAGAGGCGTTTTGGACTAAGTTTATAAAGGGAGAGGGATAGAGATTATAGACACCTTAGTAATACCTTATACGCGCCTACCTGTTTCCACCGCAATATCCAAATATTCACGATATCCATAATATCCGCAATATTTATAATACCCAAAACATCCGCAATTACTGCCCTAAGCACCTATTAACGTATATACTTCTCCTTTATACTTTTTTACCTTCTTTCCTTTTTATAAATGTTGTCAGTGTCTGTATAAGTAGAGGTTATAAATAGTATTACGCGCAGAGCGTATGCGGCAGGGGCTGTATAGCGTAGTGTAGGTTACCTAACCACCTATGGCCTAATAGATAGTCCAACCTCAGCCCCCCTTATTTAGGCACCGCGATCCTTATAATCCTTGGAGGGAAAAGAAAAAGAAAATAATTAAAACTAAAACCCCCTACTGTAATTCCAACACTAATTAGTGCTGTATAGATTAGTAAGGTATAACAAAAAGAGGTACTATCTAATTCTCTAGACCTCTTGTTAAAGGCTAAGAATTAAGGTATTGCTTGCTAAGCCTAAAGGCCAGTTTATAAGGTTACTCGCGCTTCTAACCTACGTCTATTACGCCTTTAGAATAATTAGTTTGTGGTTATTTCTACGCTTCTAGTCTAACTGTTAAATTAACTATAGAACTAAAAGATGGCTACCTCCACAACAGATATTAAAAAATCTACCTCCGCAATAGATACTAAAAAATGGGAGACCGGAATTGACGTAACTGTAACCAATATTAAGGAAGTCAAAGCATTCGTTAATTAGCGTTTATCGATATACAAGGAGAATAGATAGAAGGGATTCGACCTATAAGAGAGCTTTGTTAACAATTTTAAGTCATTTATAAGGGATATACTTAATAACCTTAGAAAGGATCGATTAAAGAAGATTAGGGATTACCTCCGTAAAAATAGAGTATACGTATAGAAGGAGGTAAGGAAGTCAATTGCAGATAGCCTTTTAGGAACTATTCTCGAACTAACTCCCTTAAAATGGCCTACTAATGACCCTACTAATGACCCTATTAACGACCCTACCGACGACCCTACTGACGGCCCTACTGACGACCCTACTGATGGCCCTACCGACGGCCCTACTAACGACCCTACTAATGACCCTACCCTAGTAACTACCCCCTGGACTCTAGTATAAATTACCCAAGCTACAGACCAGCCTGCCCTATAAGGAAGCTTTAGAAAAGAGATCACTAACTTAGCTAGGCTTTATATAGATAAAGTTAAATACTCTAGCAAACAAGATAACTTTAATTTTAAGTTTAAGATCTTTTAAAACTACTACCTCTAAGCCGGCGTCCCTAAGCAGGCCTATATTATTGCTATTCCAACTATGCTCCGCGGCCTTGCCCTTAAATACTACTTTACCTACCTTAAAGATCTCAACCTTGAGAACATATACATAGGCCTTAAATTATACTTTAAAGGCGATGAATACAAACGTAATATCCTATTAAAGTAAAATGCAATTACGCTTAAACAAGTTACTACTTAAAAAGGACTTAATACAGGCTAAGCATTTCAGGTATTAATTAATAAGATATAGTAGCTATAATATAGGTTAGCAAAGGACCTTTAAAATAATATAATATTCTATAATAAGCTCCTTACTGCGTGCTAAGACGTACCAGCTTGTAAACCAGCCTACTTTTAACCCGCTACTACCCTTGCTGGCCTTATTAGCGACATTAAATCCTTAATCGCGACGTACAGTAAACAAGAACCAGAGATTAAATTATTCTATATTAACTAACAATACCGCTCCTTTAACCGATATTACCCCCCTAATTATTAATACCGTAATAAGGGCAAAAAGTGCTTTGTATATAGTAAATCTAGATATTGGTCTATGAACTATATAAAGGGAGAAAGGGACCAAAGAATACGTTAATATATCTCCAATTTTAAGGGCAGCAATGGCGATACTAATAACAACGACAATAACTAAGGGGATACCTTTAGAGCTTCTAACTTCTACCTTAATATAGAACCCTGTCCTAGCTATTACAGCAACCCTAAGGCGGAGGCGTTTTGGACTAAGTTTATAAAGGGAGAGGGATAGAGATTATAGACACCTTAGTAATACCTTATACGCGCCTACCTGTTTCCACCGCAATATCCGAATATTCACGATATCCGCAATATCCGTAATATTTACAATACCCAAAACATCCGCGATTACTGCCCTAAGCACCTATTAACGTATATACTTCTCCTTTATACTTTTTTACCTTCTTTTCTTTTTATAAATGTTGCCAGTGTCTGTATAAGTAGAGGTTATAAATAGTATTACGCGTAGAGCGTATGTGGTAGGGGCTATATAGCGTAGCGTAGGTTACCTAACCACCTACGGCCCAATAGATAGTCTAACCTCAGCCCCCCTTATTTAGGCACCGCGATCCTTATAATCCTTGGAGGGAAAAGAAAAAGAAAATAATTAAAACTAAAACCCCCTACTGTAATTCCAATACTAATCAGTGCCGCATAGATTAGTAAGGTATAATAAAAAGAGGTACTATCTAATTCTCTAGACCTCTTGTTAAAGGCTAAGAATTAAGGTATTGCTTGCTAAGCCTAAAGGCTAGTTTGTAAGGTTACTCGCGCTTCTAACCTATGTCTATTACACCTTCAGAATAATTAGTTTGTGGTTATTTCTACGCTTCTAGTCTAACTGTTAAATTAACTATAGAACCAAAAGATGGCTACCTCCGTAATAGATATCAAAAAATCTACCTCCGCAATAGATACCAAAAAATGGGAGACCGGAATTAACGTGACTGTAACCAACATTAAGGAAGTCAAAGCATTCGTTAATTAGCGTTTATCGATATACAAGGAGAATAGATAGAAGGGATTCGACCTATAAGAGAGCTTTGTTAACGATTTTAAGTTATTTACAAGGGATATACTTAATAACCTTAGAAAGGATCGATTAAAGAAGATTAGGGATTACCTCCGTAAAAATAGAGTATATGTATAGAAGGAGGCAAGGAAGTCAATTGCAGACAGCCTTTTAGGAACTATTCTTAAACTAACTCCCTTAAAATAGCCTACTAACGACCCTACTAACGACCCTACTAATGACCCTACCAACGACCCTACTGACGGCCCTACTGACGACCCTACCAATGGCCCTACTGACGGCCCTACTAACGACCCTACTAACGACCCTACCCTAGTAACTACCCCCTGGACTCTAGCACAAATCACCTAAGCTATAGACCAGCCTGCCCTATAAGGAAGCTTCAGAAGAGAGATCACTAACTTAGCTAGGCTTTATATAGACAAAGTCAAATACTCTAGCAAATAAGATAACTTTAATTTTAAGTTTAAGATCTTCTAAAACTACTGCCTCCAAGCCGGCGTCCCTAAGCAGGCCTATATCATTGCTATTCCAACTATGCTCCGCGGCCTTGCCCTTAAATACTACTTCACCTACCTTAAAGATCTTAACCTCGAGAACATATATATAGGCCTTAAATTATACTTTAAAGGCGACGAATACAAACGTAATATCCTATTAAAGTAAAATGCAATTACGCTTAAATAAGTTACTACTTAAAAAGGACTTAATATAGGCCAAGCATTTTAGGTATTAATTGATAAGATATAGTAGCTACAATATAGGTTAGCAAAGGACCTTTAAAATAACATAATATTCTATAATAAGCTCCTTACTGCGTGCCAAGACGTACCAGCTTGTAAACCAGCCTACTTTTAACCCGCTACTACCCTTGCTGGCCTTATTAGCGACATTAAATCCTTAATTGCGACGTACGGTAAACAAGAACCAGAGATTAAATTATTCTATACTAACTAACAATACCGCTCCTCTAACCGATATTACCCCCCTAATTATCAATACCGTAATAAGGGCAAAAAGTGCTTTGTATACAGTAAATCTAGATATTGGTCTACGAACTATACAAAGGGAGAAAGGGACCAAAGAATACGTCAATATATCTCCAATTTTAAGGGCAGCAACGGCGATACTAATAACAACGACAATAACCAAGGGGATACCTTTAGAGCTTCTAACTTCTACCTCAATATAGAACCCTGTCCTAGCTATTACAGCAACCCTAAGGCGGAGGCGTTTTGGACTAAGTTTGTAAAGGGAGAGGGATAGAGATTATGGACACCTTAGTAATACCTTATACGCGCCTACCTGTTTCCACCGCAATATCCGAATATTCACGACATCCGCAATATCCGCAATATTTACAATACCCAAAATATCCGCGATTACTGCCCTAAGCACCTATTAACGTATATACTTCTCCTTTATACTTTTTTACCTTCTTTCCTTTTTATAAATGTTGCCAGTGTCTGTATAAGTAGAGGTTGTAAATAGTATTACGCGCAGAGCGTATGCGGCAGGGGCCGTATAGTATAGTGTAGGTTACCTGACCACCTACGGCCCGATAGATAGTCCGACCTCAGCCCCCCTTATTTAGGCACCGCGATCCTTACGATCCTTAAAGGGAGAAGAGAAAGAAAACGATTAAAACCAAAACCCCCTACTATAATTCCAACAGTTACCCAATAACGTAAGTAATTATAACTCTTCCGCTCCTCTAAGTGAGATTTTTTATATACTATATAAGGATCCCCATTAACAACCTTACTATTATAGTTAAAGCCTAAGCTAGAACTCAACTAACTGTACAATTCTCCCTCCTCTTATAGTACCTGTATTTAGCACTTTACCTTTAAAGAGGTAGTTGGAATAATTTAGGAAATTTAGGTCACATTATATATAACACTTAATAAATTATATATAAGGATAGGGAGCCTTTTTATTATTAGAATTAGGTACCTAGCTGTTCGTACTAACTTAATAGCACGAGTGAGTCGTATCCACGGACACGAAATACATGTAGTATCGTATGCTTGTTTGGATGGTGACTGTCGATTGTATGAAGCAGACTACGTGGTCTATATACTAATGCGTCCTCCCCCTGATTAGTCAGTGCTTC
>Ga0307507_10012124_pt1 | contig 10707 bp, 10 predicted proteins | sample 7_EM_MG_FD_207223 | JGI IMG/M metagenome (GOLD analysis project Ga0307507, IMG submission 207223) | Populus trichocarpa ectomycorrhiza microbial communities from riparian zone in the Pacific Northwest, United States - 7_EM | ecosystem: Host-associated > Plants > Roots > Unclassified | place... | reverse complement strand
GTGACAAATGAATCATCTTTGCATCTTTTATGTGATTAGAACAGACCTAAGGGACAATTTTTATTTTGGCAGTGTGTTTGCCCATTGTTCAAAGGGGACATACAAATGTAAAAAAATTGTTGTTACTATTTTTAAAATGAGTCTTAAGATAAATCCACAAGACAAAAGGCTGTTAAGAATTAAAATTTTCAAATGGAACGGATTTCAGGAACAATTCAGTTTGTCTCTTCGGCACCAGGCAAAACTTTTATTTTGAGCAAAGCTTCGCCTAGGGAACGCAGTTTTCGGAAAAATTTAAACAATAAACACATTAATTGCTTTTATTCTGTCAGCCCCCTTGAACAATTGGCAAACATACTGTCAAAATTAAAATTGTCCCACAGATCTGACCTAATCACATAAAAGGTGCAAAAACGATTCATTTGTCAGGGAATCTGTCAAACACTTCGCTTAAATGCCCGATCATCCCTTGTTTAAGGTGTGTAGTCTAGTACTAAGACGCACAGGCAGCTGCCCTTAGGTGCAATTAGGTTCTGTAGGTAGTCACTTCCGTGAATATAAGTGTGTGATATGTAGCTGTATGTAGTAGGGAGAATGTATTAGGGTATGGTGAGGGGTTCCGAGAGGTCGGGGTGGCGGGTGCACCGGGGTGCTAAAGGAATAAAGAGTATTACGTCGCTCGGGTTGGGTATCTGCGGTTGGGCACGGTGTGGGCGTGTTACTGGTCTTGGTCGGAGTCTTCGTCCTCTGAGTCTATGTCGGGGGGTTCTGGCTCTGCTTCGAATGTAGGTGTGTCTTTGTGTGTGTATTTCTTCCTGGTGAACATGAAAGCTCCTGAGTCTTGGAGGAAGGTGGTGAAGGCGGCGATGACTTTAGGGGTGCCCAGTAGCTCTGGGAGGGCGATTTCTTGCTCTTCGTCCTGTAGGCATTTTCAGTGGTTTGTATGTAGCTCTCATACACCACCAATTGGCCAACAGGTTGCCGAATTTCCTGATGTGCATCAAATCTGTCACCTGTCAGCTATCTGATCCACATGCTGTGCCCAGGTCCCAAGAGGCATCAGATCAAAGAACCCTAAGCGAAGCACTTGGCCGGCGTTCACAATTCGGGTGTGTGATCCCCCTGGCAAATCACACTCAAAGTGTGACTTGGATTAGGGTCCCCGAAATCACCAGGCCAAGTCCTTGAGTGTACAGTCGCGGACAAGCAAAGTCAACTAATTTAATATCTTGGGAAGGAATGAATATTTTTGCAATCTGACTTCAGATTCAAACTCAGGATGTGAAAATACGTCCAAAAACACCCCTCCGAAGTTTTTCCCACGAGAAATTGGGTTGGCCAAAATTTTGGACCATTTTTTGGGGTCTTCTACTGGTCTTGGGACCCCCTGGTAGGTTCCCAATGCCAGGGGTGACCGAAAAAATTGTGGCAAAAATTATGGCACCTGCTAAACATTGCAATTCTGATTAGAAATTTATAACACACAATGTGAGGAGAGGTGGGGGTCAACAAGCCAGGGTTCATTAAGGGTCCATGGGGGTGGGAAGACCCTGAGTTGCCATTTTAGGTGGTATAAAATCATTTTTTTCTATGAGAATGGCTCATTAGAATTTTCCCAAACTCCAGGATCAGATGCAGAATCGAAAAAGGAGTCGATTGCACTATTTTTCATGATTTAAGGGTCCATTTAAGGTCTGGCCAATATTTTTGGGGGTACATTGTCTCATTTCATCAATTTTGAAAAATTGGCTCATGGAAATCAAAGCATTGGGTCCTAATCTTCACGTTTCTGCAATAAAAAGTACTATTGAGGGTTGTGCAGGGTCCCCATATCACGATCACCAAATTAGTTGACTTTGCTTGTCCACAACTGTATGTACTTGAAGCTTACCAAGCTCACCACCAAATGTGACACCCCACATCAAGCCAGCCTACCTCAAGGAAAACAAGATCAAAATAGTAGGTTGACCGTTGACCCTCTCGTGTGAAGGAGCTCAGTGATATGTGTTGCACAGGGATGAATGTGAAAGTGCACAAAATGTGAAACAAGGATCAAGTGCCTTGGGAAAAACCCTAAAACACCTAACACTCACTCACTAACACACACACACACAATCACAATCTTGGTACAAGAGTTTGGGGCCTTTGATATTGAAAAATACCACTTGTGTTCTCAAAAGTCTCAATAGTATTGTTTCAATATGAGTTTTAATGATTTAATTACAAATTGTAGTCCTAAGACTTTGAAAATGATTTAACAAGAAGGGTGTGGTATAGGATAATTTGATAGAACAAAGTTACAATTTTTCTGGGGCTCTGGACTTTCAAATTCTAAGTCTTTTCAAAACTCTTAATTCAGATGTCTTCAAGCAAGTTGACTCCCAAGCATGCTGGCTTTGTTCACTGTCTATCTGACCACAAAGTAACCTCCTTATTGTATACAATTGCCTACCTCCTAAGTCTCTACTTGGAGTGCAGCTAACTAGTCAATGTGGGATGATTCCTTGTGTATTTGACACTCCTTAAATACAAAAATTCTTATATATGTGTTTTACATGTGTTTCTTTGAGGTACAAATGTGAAAGCCAAATAACCAAATCATTTTACTAGGGTATCATAATATTTTGTAGTCTTTCTCAAGGGACACTACAGGTTTTGTAGTGTTTTCATGGAACACATCAGTATTGATGCATACATGGTAATAGCCAGTGTAGCTATTTTTATCTTTCTTTGATCTCTCATGTTTGTCTTCTCTATAGCTTTGGCTACTATTTTGACATATTGTGTCTGAGTTTTGATAGGTATGCTGATGCACTGATCCACGTTGCCATCAACCTCCAGCTCATGATTCTCTCAGTATATTTTCAATAGAAAATCCTTATCTCTTCATCAGAGTATGATAGATCTCTCTAAAATATTGTATCATATGTTTTCCATATGGAACAAAGACATCCTGTTGCATGAGATGCAACTGGGGCATTTTTCTTTTTATATTTGTGCTTTCTTGTAGTTGTGGCTGATAACACATCACTTTTGATGCATGCACAGGAATTGCTGTATATGACTTTATATGGCTGCAAACCATACACTTAGTGATTTCTTTTAGTGTAGTGCATTGTAGGACATGACACAGGGTGTCTATCATGTTTCTCCTTTATAGAACTAGTATTTTATCCCAAGTTTTAATTTAGAACACTAGCTTTTATCATGTTAAATCCTGCATTCTTTCCTAAGCCCATGATAGGTAATGCAATTTTATTTCCTGCATTGGGGTCTACTCTATATACTCATTTTGTGGTGGGTGAATCCTAGATAGGCTCCAAGTATAATGTCATGATGCATGAGTTCTGCTGCCAGTTCCAAGGCCTTTGTCCTATGTCAGATTCTATGCATTTGCACTTTTAGTCTACTGAACAGGGCATGTTCAAAGACTCTTAAAATCATTGCAATTTGTAAAATTCCAACCTTGCCATCAACCTGCCATTGCCCAGTTCTCACATACCCTGGATAGGAGCACCATTCAAGCTGTTGAATAAGTACTGCCCTGAGTTGAAGCAAGAGAAGAAGGCCTGTTTGACTGCTGTTGCTGTGTCTGCTGCTAAGTAAAAGGAGACATATGCCAAGGTCTATTTCATTCCCTCATTTTGTCATTTCATCCCTTTCATTTATTACTTAACCTCTGACATTGTTATGAACAGGACTCCAAGAAACCCCTCACTTGTTGTCATCATGATGATGTATCGCCTTCTGCAAAGTCCTTGTTGAATTACTGACTGTTTCACAACACCTTGCACCCTGCCATGCTCCAAGACAACATATTGTCATCTGCAAAATGGGTGAACACAACCCTGAGGTTTTTTTCAACCCTCCAACCTTTCCATCAATCCTCCAGATCATCAGGCAATGCATTGTCATCTGCGAAATGCACTGGTGATGTCATGAGTTGTCCATGGATGCCAGAGGGCCCTGGGGATGCATGAAGAGGCAGAGGACCTCAACATAAAGGTCAGTTAGTTATTCACAGACTCAACATGCAAGGAAGTACTCATAACTCTCATTTAGACTTGTCACTGTAGTCAATGTTTGCCTCCCTTATTGATGTTGCTGGCACTCAACTCCACATCTGCCAAATACTGATGATCTGTTCTTATGGATTCTTCAATAATGTAAAATGGTCACATACTATTTCACAAAGGTAACGTGTCACATTGAAGATATTGATGTATCTTCCATGTTATAGATGTCTGTTGATGACTTAGGTACTTTTGCCATGTTGTCACTTCCAATGCACCATTTCAAGGCTTAATACAACATATTGTCATCTGCAAAATGGGCACACGCCACCCTGTGGCTTCTGGAATCATTCCATCTTGCTGTAAGGTTTGACATGACATATCATCATCCACTAAATGCCTTCTTGATGTTGTGGGTTGTGTATCAATCTTGGTAGTGATCAAGAACTTCAAATAAAAAGGTTTTTTTGTATTTCAAGACCCAAAACATGGAGAGGCACTTACCCCTTTCATTTAGACTCCACTGCAACCTTCTGAACCCTCAACACAATGTATCAACTTCTGGGAATCACTGTCTCAATGTTGTTTGCCTCTGCATGATGACTTCCCAGCTTTGGGCCAATGTTGTGTATTGATGGTCAATATGTGAAGATCTGTGGAAGGTTTCAATGTACCTTTGTCTCTACTTCCCTTGCCTCATCAACAAGATATATTGATGTCCACCAAACACATCAATTACTTTCAGATATAAGTGAGTTTTACATTTGTTGAGTGCTGAGTGATTACTTACTGCTTTTGAAGGTCATTTATGTGTGTTATTGCCTTGTGAACATTTCCCTGCATGCTTGAGTTCCTTTACAAGATCACCCACAATTCCAGGATGCTGTGCACTCATCTTTTGAAACCTCATCAAGAAACCCAAGCTGTTCATAGTGTTTGCAAGTCCAGTCTACAGGACTGGAAATATACATAGGACCAAACTGGACTGAACCACAGTCTGGTCTTTTTCCAGTTGCAGTTGCCCACATTTGGGGTCAGTTCAGTTGCCAGTTGCCATGTTTTTGTAGATATTTAAAAACTGAAAAAGACCGGTCTAGACCAGTTGCAACTGGTCTTTCATCCCATCACATGTTGGACCTTACTCATGCACATATTTACTTAATTTTCAGTCCCTGAATCATCAAAAATGGTCAAGAATTGGTTGAGATATGGCCAAAAACACTTTTGTATGCATATTTTGTTGTAAATTTACCTGACCTATAATTATTTTACCTACAGCTATATGACATCATAAAAATAACAACAACACACTTAATCATTTGTACCATATAATTTTATCTATTTAACATCCCAAATGAATTGCAACTACAAACTAAAAATTGCAATTCAAATGTATATCCTTTCCGTTTTCTCCATATCTCAGCCAAATCTTGATGGAATTGCTTAAATTTTTGATCAGTCTACAGAGAATTCCAATCTCTATCTATTTATGCAATGTATGTGGGGTAATAATTTTTTAATTTGGTACAATAAATTTTATAACAAAAGACTGGTCACAACTGGTCTGGACCGGTTTTTTTCGCATTGTGGACCAATTAGGACCAGTCTTTAAGGGTCCGGTTGCAGTCCCTCAATATCTGAATCGGTCTAGACCAGTTGTGGTTGCCAGTTGCCTCATTTTGAAGTAAAAAACCAGACTGGACTGGACTTTGAAACACTAGCTGTTCAGGTGAGTACTGAGCCATGCAAGGAATAGTATTTGCAAGTTCAGTCCTATGGACCGAAAAAATCCATAGGACTGAACTGAACCAGACCATGGTCCGGTCTATTTTTCAGTTGCAGTTGCCCAAATTTGGGGTTATTCTGGTTGCCAGTTGCCTCATTTCAAAAATCATTCAAAACCATTCAAAGACTGGTTGAAATCGGTTGCAACTGGTTAAACGGTCACATGCATTACATAGCCTTGTAACAACATTTATTACCTTCAATTTGATCTTTGGTTCATCAAAAACAGTTAAGAATTGAGAAAGATATAATTAAATCCATTTTGGGACAAATACTTTTTTTGTGCAACTTGTACCAGAATGACTTTAATTCTAACTCACTCAAATCTTCATCATTTTGCTTCATTCTATTTTCAGATATAGAAACTTTAAGTAGGCAAATGTGCTCACCATCTATCAATGTAGGGTATGCATCAAATAATTTACAGTTGTCACATTACATTTTGCCCAAGTCTTTATGAGATATAATTTGGTTTCAGTCATAGATATGTCAAATCTTCATTAAATCTCTTGAAAATTGGTTGAATGATGGGTATTTACAGGCTCTACTGTGTTATATAACCCATTTAATTTTCAGAGTAATGTTAATTGAGATATAGATGGTTTATATTAGTACAATGAATTTTATACAACAAAACTGGTCCAAACCAGTCTAAAACAGTTCCATGGACTGAAAAAGACTGGTCCTAGGTGGTCCAGTTCAGTCCCCACAATATCTGGGTCAGTCCTAGACTGGTTGCAGTTTTCATGGTTGCCCGTTTTGGGGACAAAAAACTGGACTGAACTGGACTTGTGAACACTAGCAAGGAACATAATCAGCCCAAAGATCCTCATCACACTCAGATACAGCCTTCTTGATCTTCTTTGCAGAGATCCCACCCTGGAGAAGTTCCTGATGGACAGTAGTAAAGTGAACAGCAACAAAATGGTTGGTCTGAAGCAAGTACTGAAGCTCATTGAGGAACCAGTCTGGGTGGTGTTGGATGAGATGCTTGAGGTATTCAATGTCTGAAAAATGCAGGATGCAAGGATGACTGCAAACACCATTTGTCTCCCTGACAATGTCTCCCATAGCATTCCAGAGTGCGAGAATCTGATCAAAAGTTTGAGAGGAGATTTGGAGATAGTCTAGAATGGCTGGCTTTGAGAGAATATTATCTTCATAAAGATGCATAGCAGCAATCTTGATGTCTTTCGATATCTTCCAGTATGGCATTATGTTGCAGAAGGTTGTATTCAGTTGGAGGATGGCAGAAATGCACTAAACCCTACACTAGGGTCTATTTATTTTCAAAGTCACCCAAACTGGAACTGCCAACCTTTTTGCAAATGGCTGTAAACAAGATACATCAATTCACTGGAAGTACCATATACACTGGCATCTCTAAGAACTGCAGAACAGGGATTACAGGAAGTTTTCTGAAAAAAATTCTATTTCAAAGATCATGTTGGTAATTCTGCCATCACACAACTGATACCAAAAAGGGGGTGGCAGAACATGGATCCTGCATATAGGGTGGGATGGGGGTCTACTGGAGGCTTGAAAATTGTTTTGGGACCTCTTTGAAGAAAGCTATTGGAAGCCTGAAAGGTGCATTAGAGACCTATTCAACAAATGACTTGCCTCTCATGTTATTGAAAGTAAGAACTTGACCTCTGGGAACACTGATATTTGCCAATGGCTGACATGAGTATTGCATGAGTACTAGATATTTATATGGTAAGTATGTAGTATGTGGCTCTGAAATAACAGGGATGCAAGTTGTAATTATAAGTTCACTAATGTTGAGGCAGCATTGACTTCAAAGACTTTTTAAAATTGTTGATGAACTTCCAGGAGGCAGGGCTGGTGCATGTGTGATGTTCAGGACCAATTCAGGACTGTCACAACATTTTAAGGGAAAACAGGCTCTCTGATTCTCTTGGGACAGTGGAAATGGACAGTGGGATGGATGTTGGATTTGCATCAAGAGGGGCAACATGTTATTTTTCCCTTCCTTCCAGGAAAAACATTTGAGTGTGGGAATAATATACCTTATTTAGGGGGGTAGGTCACTGCAGCTGAAATTATTTTTGGGACTGTATATGCAAATTCCATGTTCTGCCACCCCCTTGCTTACCAACAGTTTGTGGTGATTCTCCTCAACAAACTCTGAATTGCATCCAGATAATGCAGGATCCACCTATTTCCCATTCTCATCAACAACAAATGGATGTTTTATACTGAGTTCTAGATACAAATTATAGTATATTCTTCAAGTGTTGTAGTACTTATTTAGCATTTAATGTTCATGCAGTGCTTTGCAATTGGCAAGTGGCCATCTATGTAGTGGAGTTGTATTTCATTTGATCTAAGTGCTAATGCCACAAAAATGCCAAGGCTTGGAAATGGCTGCTGTCAAACTCTCGTGTCAGATCTGATGTCTAGCATCAGTGGATCTGATGCCTCTTGCCAGGTCCAGCTGGCCATCAGCTGGTTCAGACATGGGTGCCAGCTCTGCTGTAAACATAACAACCCCCTTACCACAAAATTAGAATATCTTCCAAATTTTACTCAAAAGCAAGGCCTATGTAAGAGACAGTGTATTGATTTTTCAATATGCAATTTCTATTTGTTTGATTTCATTGTGCTACCTATAATTATGTATGCCCAGTGAAGTTGTGAGCTGCAATTTGTTGAAGTCTGTTGAAACTCTGACATCATGGGATCATGTTGAATTTTTGAATTTCCCAACATGGAAATTCATGTTCTTCCTTCCCACCACATTGAGCTTGAAGTCACAGAGTTCCCTCTTGCCACTTCCTCCCACCCATTGCAGTGGCCCCTCCCCACCCCCTGATGGATGGTCTCCCTCCCTTGACAGACAGTCTCCTCCCTCTTGAAGGATGGTTTTCTCCCTCCCTCAACACATGGTCAGTCTCACAGACAGCCTCCTCTCTACCTTGACGGATGGCCTCCTCCCTCCCTCAAAGGACAGCCTCTGGCTTCCTTTCTCCCTCCCTTGACAGACAGACAGCCTCCCTCAATGAACAGCCTCTGGCCTCCCTTGACAAACTGCCTCCTTTCTCAACAAACATCTCTTGACAAATGCCTCTTCCCTCAACAAGCAGTCTCCTCCCTCCGTTGATGAATGGCCTATTCCTTCAATGAATGACCTCTTCCCTCAATTAATGGCCTCTTCCCTCAATGAATGGCCTCTTCCCTCAATGAATGGCCTCTTCCCTCAATGAATGGCCTCCTCCCTCCCTCCACAAATGGTCCCCCTTTGATGAACAGCCTCCTCCCTCTTGATGAATGGTCTCCCTGGATTTCCATTTTGTTGCCAGTGTGTTAGGTGGACTGGCTGGCTCACAAGACACCACTCCTGCACCAGTGGAGACCACTGCATTGACCATGTAACCAACCACAACACAGCTTTCTTTCTATGCAGGTGAGCCAGGCCCTTGGGTAGTAGATAGAGTAGTTGTAACTCTTGTGTTCCTGCTTGTTAGGATACAATTTATTCTTTTGTTTATGCTCTCAAATTGAAGTGCAAATGAGATGTAAACCCTGGCAGCTCATACCCAGCCTGATATACCAGCATTCCCTGGATAACCACCCATCCTCAACATGTCTCCTCCACCCAAGAGGTGTCAGATCCACCAATCCTGGATGTCTGATCATGCTATGCGAACCTGAATTGGTAATTTCTGTGGGTTGGCACATTGGTGGCAGTGTTAACAACAATGGTCGGCTTCTCGGCAGTTTTTTATGGTTTCATATGAACATGTATTAAGGAAGTAGTGAGAATCAGGAAGAGTAATTTGGATGGGATGATATTCAATTAAAAGGGTCAATGTACTCATTACAACTAGAATTATTATATGAAGTTGGTAAATGAAACGGGGGAGGTGGGGTGGATGAGGATGAGAAGCACGACAAACATGGAAGGGCAGGGTACAATGATGTACCAGTACAAGAAAGAGAGTGAATGTGTATCCAACAGGTGGCAGGATTGACAGAAAGAAGAATGTAACCAGGCTTGAAGCGAGAAGTTGGATTGTGAATTGGAAAGGGGTACATGTGATACGGCGAACCCAAATCCCACTGGATCACAATACAAGGACATGGTTGAGGTGGAGGTATAGATGTTGGAAGCAATGGTGTGCTGGAAGGGGTAGTATGACTTGCAAGAATAGTATCTGTAATAGCGTGAGTGAGATATGAGCAGAATGGCTAGCTGGAGGTTGGTTACACACTGAGATATTTTAATTTACATTTGGTACTTTTTTGATGTTTCTCGAGTGGAACATATGTATGCATATCCTGGCCATGATTGACATACTCCTTGCATCGCGAGCAAAGAACTTGATGAGTGCCCTTGGAAGCATTGCTTTTCTTGAGAGGCCGATTTTCTTTGTTGAAAGTTGTAAATGATTGGTGAGAAGTTGGGCTATGTGCAGAGAAGGAAGATTGGCATGATAGACTATTTACATTATCAACGTGCCATGATGAGAGAGATATGTCGAGAAGGACACGTCTTTTGATGTAGATGCATTTGGGTTATATTGGTGGTTAACCGCTCAGATCAGTTCAAACACTGCTGTTTACACAACTTTCAGTGCTGGCCTGCTGTCTACCAAACATACCATGCAAATTGCTGTATTTGGGGGGGGGGTCCCCCTACCCTCCCTATGAGATCATTGATGTCCACGATCAGTGGATCTGACACCTCTTGCCTCCACCCCTGAGACAGGTGTCCCTGGTGCCATGCTGTGTTTAGTGTGAAGTTCACATGGCACCCACACTTCAGACAGCGACGGATATAAAGGGCCACATATGTATAAACATAGGCACTAAAAACTAGACAATAGACCGAAAACGGTGTTCTCCTGACATATTTGTTCTCAATTTCTACGTTTGATGACGG
>Ga0307507_10012122_pt1 | contig 10711 bp, 12 predicted proteins | sample 7_EM_MG_FD_207223 | JGI IMG/M metagenome (GOLD analysis project Ga0307507, IMG submission 207223) | Populus trichocarpa ectomycorrhiza microbial communities from riparian zone in the Pacific Northwest, United States - 7_EM | ecosystem: Host-associated > Plants > Roots > Unclassified | place... | reverse complement strand
AAGGTCAAGAAGTCGATCGCCCCCGGCACCCGTACGCAGCGGCGGATCGAGGCCGCGCAGAAGACCTACCGCATGCGCAACCGGTAAGCGTTCGCACGGGCGGCTAGGCTTGGCGGCATCTTCTTCACTTCAGACCAACGGGCCGAGTCGACTTTAGGAACAGTGCACCGTGTTTGACACTTTGAGTGACCGCCTCTCCGGGATCTTCACCAAGCTCCGCGGCAAGGGCCGGCTCACCGATGCCGACATCGACGCCACCGCTCGCGAGATCCGTCTCGCGCTGCTCGAGGCGGACGTCGCGCTGCCCGTGGTCAAGGCCTTCGTGTTCAACGTGAAGGAGCGGTCCCGGGGCGCCGAGGTCTCCCAGGCGCTCAACCCCGCCCAGCAGATCATCAAGATCGTTCACGAAGAGCTGATCAACGTGCTCGGTGGCGAGGGCCGCCGGCTGCAGTTCGCCAAGACACCGCCGACCGTGATTATGCTGGCCGGTCTCCAGGGTTCCGGTAAGACGACGCTGGCCGGCAAGCTGGCTCGCTGGCTCGCGGGCCAGGGTCACCAGCCGCTGCTGGTCGCCGCCGACCTCCAGCGTCCGAACGCGGTCAACCAGCTCCAGGTGCTCGGCGGCCGGGCCGGCGTCGAGGTCTACGCGCCGCAGCCCGGCAACGGCGTGGGCGACCCGGTGCAGGTGGCGAAGGACTCGATCGAGTACGCCCGGCGGCACGCCAAGGACATCGTCCTGGTCGACACGGCCGGCCGCCTCGGCATCGACGCCGAGATGATGCAGCAGGCCCGCGACATCCGCGACGCGGTCAACCCGGACGAGGTCATCTTCGTCATCGACGCGATGGTCGGCCAGGACGCGGTGCAGACCGCCGAGGCGTTCCGTGACGGCGTCGGCATCACCGGCGTGGTGCTCACCAAGCTCGACGGCGACGCCCGCGGTGGCGCGGCCCTCTCCGTCCGGCACGTGACCGGCGAGCCGATCCTCTTCGCGTCGACCGGGGAGAAGCTCGAGGACTTCGACCTCTTCCACCCCGACCGGATGGCCAGCCGGATTCTCGGCATGGGCGACATGCTGACCCTCATCGAGCAGGCCGAGCAGGCCTTCGATGACGAGCAGAAGGAGAAGATGACCTCCAAGCTGCTCGGTGGCGAGCAGTTCACCCTGGAGGACTTCCTCGACCAGCTGGTGGCCGTGCGCCGGATGGGCCCGATCGCCAACATCCTCGGCATGATGCCCGGCATGGGCCAGATGAAGTCCCAGCTCGACGAGCTCGACGACTCCCACTTCGACCGGGTCACCGCGATCATCCGCTCGATGACCCCGCTCGAGCGCACCAACCCGAAAATCATCAACGGCTCCCGCCGCGCCCGCATCGCGAACGGCTCGGGCGTCACGGTGATGGACGTGAACCAGCTGCTGAACCGCTTCGTCGACGCGCAGAAGATGATGAAGCAGATGACCGGCATGATGGGCCTGCCCGGCGCCCGCCGGAAGGCCACGAAGAGCCCGAAGAACAAGCGCAAGGGCACCAAGGGCGGCCCGACCCGTCCCCGCGCGGGCGGCGGCGGCCTGCCGGCCGGCTTCCCGGGCGGCATGCCCCAGCTGCCCCCGGGCTTCGACCCGAACGCTCTGGGCGGCGGGGCGCCGGGCGGTTTCAAGCTCCCCAACCTCGACTTCAACAAGCTGACCAAGCCCAAAAAGGACGACGACGACAAGCACTGACCCGATTGGTGATCTAGGCATGGGTACAGTAGTCTGGTGACATCTCCCGAGGAGGTCCCGATGACTGCGGCCCTCAAGCTGCCGAGCCTGCTGGATGAAAAGCAGGACTGGACCGTCGACGACCTGGCGAGCCTTCCGAAGGATCTTCGTTATGAGTTGATCGACGGAAGGCTCATCTTGCCGTCCCCCACGATGTTCCATCAGGACGTCTGTTTCCAATTGGCCACGATGCTCCGCCCGAACTGCCCGCCGGGTTATCGGCCGGTCATCGACATATCGCTCGAGGTCGACCGGCGGAATGAACCGCGGCCCGATGTCGTCGTCGGGCGGATCGCTGACGGCATGCGCAGCCCCGCCCCGATCGAGGGCGCGTTACTCGTCGTAGAGGTCGTCTCGCCGAGCTCCCACTTCCGGGACATGCACGCCAAGGTGAAGCTCTTCGCCAAGGCAGGGGTGGGTAGTTACTGGGTCGTCGATCCCACCTTCGACGGCGGTGTCGTGCTGACCGAGTTCCGCATCGGTGAGGACGGCTCGTACGAGACCGTCACCAGTACCAACAAGGTCTTCACCACGGATGTGCCGTATCCCATCGCGATCGACGTGCCCGCGTTGACGGAGCTACGTGCGGAGTTTCGCCGCGCCCGGAGCGAGGGGTAGCAGGCCGATCGGGTAGGACTGTTCCATGGCGTTGCATGTGCGTGGAGCGGTCCTGCCCGAGGGCGAAGTTCGCGATCTCTGGCTGGTCGGCGATCGGGTCACTTTTGAGGCCGTTGGTGGGGCCGAGACCATCAGTGACGGTGGGTTTGTGGTGCCGGGGCTGGTGGATGCGCACTGTCATCTCGGGATCGCGTATGGGGCCAAGCCGATCGCGAGCGTCGACCAAGCCCGGGAGTTGGCGGTGATCGACCGGGACGCGGGGGTGCTGGCGCTTCGGGATGCCGGGTCGCCGTTTCCGTATCCGGAGTTGGATGACGAGGCCGGGATTCCGCGACTGGCCCGGGCTGGGCAGCATGTGGCGCCGCGGCGGCGGTATCTGCGGGACATCGGGGTCGAGGTGGCCGCCGAGGAGGTCGCGGCCACCGTCACGGCGCAGGCCAAGGCCGGGAACGGCTGGGTCAAGCTGGTGGGGGACTGGATCGACCGGGGGGTGGGCGATCTCGCGCCCTCCTGGGACGCGGCCACGATGACCGCGGCGGTGGAGGCGGCGCACGCCGCGGGGGCCCGGGCGGCGGTGCATACGTTCTCCGAGGAGGGCGTCGAGATCATGGTGCGGGCCGGGGTGGACTCGGTCGAGCACGGGACCGGGCTGTCGCTCGACCTCATCGACGAGATGGCGCGGCGGGGGACGGCGCTGGTGCCCACGATGATCAACATTCGGACCTTCGGGACCATCGCGGAGCAGGCCCGGGAGAAGTTCGCCGGGTACGCGGATCACATGATCGCGCTGCGGGACCGGTTCCCGGGGCTGGTTCGGGCGGCGTACGAGGCGGGGGTGCCGATCTACCTCGGGACCGACGCCGGCGGCGGGATCCAGCACGGGCTGCAGGCCGAGGAGATGCTGATCCTGCAGGAGGCGGGGCTGCCGGCCGCCGACATCATCGCCGCCGCCTCGTGGAAGGCGCGGGAGTGGCTGGGCTTCCCGGGACTGGTCGAGGGCGGCCTCGCCGACCTGGTGGTCTACGAGGCCGACCCGCGCGTCGACCTGCGCGTAGTGCGGGCGCCGCGGCGGATCGTGCTGCGCGGCCGGGTGATCCGCTGACCCGGCCGGTCAACCCAGCGCGCCGGCTCGTCTCTACCTGACGCGCCAGATCGTCAGTCCGTTCGGGGTCGGGCAGGCCACCAGGCTGCTCGTCGAGGCGCAGAAGAAATGCTCCCCGGGTGGCTTGCCGAGCGGGGTGATCTTCCGGTCTGCGATCGACCAGCGCGACCACCGGCCCGTGCCGTCGGGTGCGTAGATCAGCAGCGTGCCGGCGTCCAGCCAGCCGGTGGACAGGTCCGCCGAGAAGATCCGGGCGCCCTTGGCGTCGAACAGCTCGTAGCCGCCGTCCGCCGCGCTCAGCATCGTGTAGCCGCGGGCCGTGGCGATCTGGTCGCCTCCGTACTTGCTCGCCTCCTGCCACAGCTGCCGATGCTTGGCCACGTCGAAGGCCGTGATCACCGTCCCGCCGCCGCCCGCCTTGGGCACCGTGATCACGCAGACCCGGTTCGGGCCGCAGCCGGCCAGGGTGACGAACCGGCCCGGCACGGTCCCGACGATCGTGGACCCCCCGTCGCCGGCGAGGCCGGTGGCCCGGATGCGGTACGGGCCGCCGCTGTCGTCGGCCTCGTCGTGGCTGAACAGCCAGCCCCCGTACGCGGCCATGGTGTCCCCGGTCCCCGGCGGCAGCGACGTGAACCGGGTCACATCGCCGTTCCAGGCGTAGCGCAACTGCACCTCACCGGCCACCGTGACCACCACGAACCGGCCGTCGGAGAGGTCGGCGCGCGGACCGGACCGGTCGATCCGCTCCTCGTCGGCGGCCACGGTCATGCCGAGCGTCCGCAACGGCGGGTCCGCGCGCTGGTCCACCTGCCAGCGTCGCGAGCCGGTCCGCCAGTCGAACCCCTCGACGACGCCGCTCTCCCGGGACGACCGCACGAGCATCTCGTCGGCGAACACGAACGACTCGTCCTCGGTGGCGTCCGAATGCCACAGCGGCGCCCCGGTTCCAGGGTCGAACGCGAACAGGCCCCGCGCCGGCCGGGAGCCGTTGTGCGCGCGGGTGAGAACCAGGACCGCGGACGGGACGACCAGGATCTGCTCGACGGAGCGGTCGGGGTCGACGATCTGCCGGGCCGGCCACGCCTGTTTGCCGGTCCCGAGGTCGGCGGCGATCACCCAGGCGCTGTTGTCCTCGTAGCGGATCCACGTCGTGTACGCGCGTACGCCGTCCTGGGCCGTGTACGCCGTGACGATCTTTCCGGCGCCGAGGCTGACCGTGCCGAGCACGGGCACGTCCGGGGCGGACCTGGTGGGCGGCGCGACTGGCTTGTCCGCCCGCGGGTGCGGGTCACGCAGCGCGAAGCCCACCCCGACCAGGACCAGCACCGTCGCCGCCGCCGCGGAGACGGCCGCTCGGGTCCAGGTGCGCTGCCGGCCCCGGCGGCGAGCCGCGGCGGCGCCGGCGAGGGGGAGGACGTCGGCCTGGCGGCCGAGCGCCTCGAACATCTCGTCGAGATCAGCGGGCATGGTCGGCTCCTTCCCGGGCGGCGGCCGGCAGGCCGAGGGCGGCGGCCAGCCCGGCCCGGCCGCGGGACAACCAGGACTTGACGGTGCCGGTGGACGCGCCGGTCTCGGCCGCGATCTCGGCCACCGAGCGGTCCAGCAGGTAGTACAGGGCCAACGCCCGGCGGTGCGCGGCCGGCAGCGTACGCATAGCCCTGACCAGCAGCACGACGTCCTCGCCGGGCGGCTCGACCGGTGGCGCCGGCGCCGGCGCGTGAGCCCGGCGCACCCCGATACGGCGCCACCTGTCGGTGGCGAGCCGGTTGACGACCAGACGCAGCCACGCCTCCGGGTCCTCGTACCCGGTGAGCCGGCGCCACCGTTGCCAGGCGCGCGCGTACGCCTCCTGGACCAGGTCCTGCGCCTCTCCCGGGTCGCCGGTCAGCCCGTACGCGTAGCGCAGCAGCCGCCGGGAGGTGTCCCGGTAGAACGCGTCGAAGTCCATCCGTCACCGCCCTTCCGAGTAAGGACACGGCCTGCCCGCCCGGCAGGTTGCACCAACGCCCGGACTAGGATGCAGCCTCATGGCTCGAGTGCTCACTCCCCGTGCGGAAGACTTCCCCCGCTGGTATCAGGACCTGATCACCAAGGCGCAGCTGGCCGACAACGGCCCGGTGCGCGGCACGATGGTGATCCGGCCGACGGGGTATGCCATCTGGGAGCGCATGCAGGCCGACATGGATGCGCGGATCAAGGAAGCCGGCGTGCAGAACGCCTACTTCCCGCTGTTCATCCCGGAAAGCTACCTGCGCCGCGAGGCCGACCACGTGGAGGGCTTCTCGCCCGAGCTGGCGGTGGTCACCCACGCCGGCGGCAAGCAACTCGCCGAGCCGCTGGTGGTGCGCCCGACCAGCGAGACGGTGATCGGCGAGTTCATGGCCAAGTGGGTCGACTCGTACCGCGATCTGCCGCTGCTGCTCAACCAGTGGGCCAACGTGGTGCGGTGGGAGCTGCGGCCGCGCACGTTCCTGCGCACCACCGAGTTCCTCTGGCAGGAGGGGCACACCGCGCACGCCACCGAGGCGGACGCCCGCGAGCACGCCCGCGACATCCACAAGAACGTCTACCAGGCGTTCATGGAGGAGATCCTGGCCGTGCCGGTGGTGCCGGGCCGCAAGACCAAGGGCGAGCGCTTCGCCGGCGCCACCAACACGATGACCGTCGAGGCCATGATGGGCGACGCCAAGGCGCTGCAGATGGGCACCTCGCACGAGCTCGGGCAGAACTTCGCGAAGGCGTTCGACATCACGTACTCGTCCGCGGCCGGCTCCGTCGAGCACTGCTGGACCACGTCGTGGGGCACCTCCACCCGCATGATGGGTGGGCTGATCATGGTGCACGGCGACGACAACGGCCTGCGGCTTCCGCCGCGCCTCGCGCCGATCCAGGTGCAGGTCATGGTGGTCAAGGCGGGCGAGGGCGTCACGGAAGCGGCGGCCAAGCTCCGCGACGAGCTAAAAGCAGCGGGTGTACGCGTCAAGCTCGACGACCGCGCGGACGTCCCGTTCGGCCGCCGGGCGGTCGACGCCGAGCTGCAGGGCATCCCGATCCGGGTCGAGATCGGCCCGCGCGACCTGGCGACCGGCAACGTGACGGTGGCCCGCCGGGTGGACGGCTCGAAGTCGCCGATCCCGATCGGGGACGTCGTCGGCGCCGTCACCTCCGCGCTCAAGGCCGACCAGCAGCGGCTCTTCGACGACGCGCTGTCCTTCCGCGAGGAGCGCACGGTCGACGTGAAGACGCTGGGCGACGCGATCGAGGCCGCGCAGACCGGCTGGGCGCGGGTGCCGTGGTCGGCGGTCGGCGACGCCGGCGAGAAGGAGGCGAACGGCAAGGCGGTCACGGTCCGCTGCCTGACCCGGGAGGACGGCACGATGCCCGACTCCGACGAGGAACCGCACCTGATCGCGTACCTGGCTCGCTCCTACTGAGGCTCTGGCTACTGACGTGAGCTTCGCCCCTGGCCGTACGGTTCTGTACCGCAACGTCGACGGCCCGCGGATCGCCTGCGTGCGCCCCTGTCGAGTGATTTCCGACGACGAGCGCGGGCTGGCGCTGTGGCTGGCCCGCGGCAGCGCCGTGGTCGTCGAGCAGGCGGTCGACGGCCGGGGGATCCGGGACATGCCGTTCGCCGAGTGGATCCGGCAGGAGCACGAGACCGTGGTGGATTCCTGGCGCGGGCCGGGGCTGCTCAAGTTCGTGCCGCCGGCCGGGGACCATTCGGTCTGGTTCTTCCGCGACGACGACGGCACCTTCAAGAACTGGTACGTCAACCTCGAGTACGGCGCGCTGCGCTGGGACGACGGCGACGTGGCCGGCATCGACGTGATCGACCAGGATCTCGACGTGGTCGTCGACCCCGACCGCACCTGGCACTGGAAGGACGAGGAGGAGTTCACCGAACGTCTCAGCTTCCCCGACCACTACTGGGTTCGCGACGAGCAAACCGTCCGGGCCGAGGGCCACCGGCTCGTGAAGATCATCGAAGCCGGCGACTTCCCCTTCGACGGCACCTGGACCGACTTCCAGCCCGACAAGAACTGGCCGGTTCCGACGACAGTGCCGGAGGGCTGGGACCGCCCGCCGGTCCCGCGGACGGATTTTGGGGTTCTGGGTTTTCCCACTCACGCAGAATGAAGGGCCAGGGGCAGCGTCAGCTGGGCCCCTGGACCGGCCTCGGCGGGAGCGACGATCTGTACCATGCACCCAGATACGACATGAATTCGATCTTTATCTCGGATTTTGTCCGAATCCATGGCCCGGTTGGGAATCACTGCTCGCCGTCTGGCAGAATGGATTCGCTTGGCACGCGTGAGGCGCCCTCTAACTCTGAGCGCGTTGCCATCCCCGAGGCCTCGGTCCCGCAACCCCACGCGGGTCCACGCCTCCACACTCACGCAGTCATCAGGAGCGAACTACCGTGGCCGTAAAGATCCGGCTTCTGCGGATGGGCAAGATCCGCAACCCGCAGTACCGCATCGTCATCGCCGACTCGCGCACCAAGCGCGACGGTCGTGCCATCGAGTACGTCGGCATCTACCAGCCGAAGGAAAACCCCTCGCTGATCCAGGTCAAGTCCGAGCGCGTGCAGTACTGGCTCTCGGTCGGCGCGCAGCCGAGCGAGGCCGTCCAGCGCATCCTGGAGAAGACCGGCGACTGGCAGCAGTTCAAGGGCCTGCCGGCGCCTCCGCCGCTGCTCGTGGCGGAGCCGAAGAAGAGCCGCACCGAGGTGTACGAGGCCGAGTCGAAGGCGGCCGCGGGCGTCGCCGACAGCAAGCCGGCCACCCCGAAGAAGTCGGCCAAGGCCGCCGAGCCGAAGGCCGCGGAGCCGAAGGCCGCCGAGGCTGCCGAGCCGACCGTAGCCGTCGAGCCGACCGTAGCCGTCGAGCCGACCGTAGCCGTCGAGCCGACCGTAGCCGCCGAGCCGACGGCCGCCGTCGAGACCGCAGAGGACCCCGCCGGTGCCGGCGCCGACGCGAGCTGACGGGGCGCTCCGGCCGGCGCTGGAGCACCTCGTCAAAGGCATCGTCGACAACCCGGACGACGTCCGGGTCCGGCTGGTCGACTCGCGCCGCGGCAAGCGGCTCGAGGTGCGCGTGCACCCGGAGGACCTGGGAACGGTCATCGGGCGCGGCGGCCGGACGGCCAAGGCCCTGCGTCAGGTCATCGGGTCGATCGGCGGGCGCGGCATCCGCGTCGACATCGTCGACGCCTACTGACCGATGCTTCTAGTAGTCGGTCAGATCGGTAAGCCGCACGGGATCCGGGGCGAGGTCTCGGTAGCCGTGCGCACCGATGAGCCCGAGGAGCGTTTCGTCGCCGGTTCGGTGTTCGCCACGGAGGTCCCCCGGGACCGCCGGGTGAGCGCCGGGCCGGCGGCAGCCGTTCCCGGGACCGGGACGCCCTACCAGGTTCCCGCGGCCCTCGTCATCGAGTCCGTGCGCTGGCATCAGGGCCGCGGGATCGTGCAGTTCGAGGGCGTCCACGACCGGAATGTGGCCGAGGCCCTTCGGGGCGTGCTGCTGCAGGTCGAGAGCTCGACGGTGACGCCGCCGTCGGATCCGGACGAGTTCCACGATCACGAGTTGGTGGGGCTGCGGGTCGTTTCGGTGGGTGGCGACGATCTGGGGGCGGTCGCCCGAATCGACCACGCGCCCGCCTCGGATTTGATCGTGTTGGACAAATCGGGCGGGGGGACGGCGTTGATCCCGTTCGTCAGCCAACTCGTGCCGTCCGTGGACGTGGGCGGCGGGCGGATCGTGGTGGACCTGCCCGAGGGTCTGCTGGACCTCTGATGCGCGTCGACATTGTCACGATATTTCCGGATTTCTTCTCCCCGCTCGACCTCTCGCTGATCGGCAAGGCCCGCGCCACCGGCACGCTCGACCTCGCCGTGCACGACCTGCGCGCCTGGACGCACGACGTGCACCGGACGGTCGACGACTCGCCCTACGGCGGCGGGCCGGGCATGGTGATGCGGCCCGAGCCCTGGGGCCAGGCGCTCGACGCGGTCGGCGACGGCACGCTGATCATCCCGTCCCCGGCCGGCAAACCGTTCACCCAGGCCGACGCGTACGAGCTGGCTGGTCTTGATCATTTGATCTTCGCCTGCGGCCGGTACGAGGGGATCGACCAGCGAGTCATCGACGACGCCGCGGCCCGGATGCCGGTGCGGGAGATCTCGCTCGGCGACTACGTGCTGTTCGGCGGCGAGGTCGCGGTCATCGTGATCATGGAGGCGATCGCCCGGCTGCTGCCCGGCGTGCTCGGGAACGCGTCCTCGCTCGACGAGGAGTCGCACGCCGCCGGCCTGCTCGAGGCGCCGATGTACACCAAGCCGGCCTCGTGGCGGGACCTTTCCGTCCCAGAGGTGCTCCGGTCCGGAGATCATGGACGGATCGCGCGCTGGCGGCGGGATCAGTCGCTGCTGCGGACCGCTTCGCGCCGGCCGGACATGTTGGCCGCCTATCCGCCCGCGTCTTTGGACAAAGCGGATAGGAGGACCCTCGACGAGGGTGGATTTCGGATCACGCCTCCTGCTGTGGCAGAGTAGGGAGGTTGCCGTCTTCGATCCGCGCCGCGGGAGGAGACGAGGATCCTCCTTCGGGAGATCAGCATTACCCATTCGCGCATCGAACACCCGATGCGCCTCAGCACGACGAGGATGCAGCGATGAACACGCTGGACGCTCTCGACGCCCAGTCGCAGCGCACCGACCTTCCCGACTTCCGCGCCGGCGACACCCTCAAGGTGCACGCCCGGGTTGTCGAGGGTAACCGTTCCCGCGTCCAGGTCTTCCAGGGCGTCGTGATCGGCCGCCAGGGCGCCGGCCTCCGCGAGACCTTCAAGATTCGGAAGATCAGCTTCGGCGTCGGTGTCGAGCGGACCTACCCGATCAACAGCCCGGCGATCGACCGGATCGAGGTCGTGTCCCGCGGTGACGTGCGGCGCGCCAAGCTCTACTACCTGCGCGAGCGCTCGGGCAAGTCGGCTCGCATCAAGGAAAAGCTCTCCTGATCCCAGGCGAGCCGAGATCTGCGCGCCGGCCCCGCCGGGCCTGCGCCGACTTCAGCCCGGCTCGAAGGCCGGGCTTTTTGTTTTCCGCGCGGTCTTGCCGCCTTCCAAGACGATGCCTGCGTCCGATCCGCCTTCCGCCGACCCGCCCGCCCGTCCTTCCGGGCTCATCCGCGATGCCAGCGGCATCCCGGTGACAGCGATCG
>Ga0307507_10012121_pt1 | contig 10711 bp, 6 predicted proteins | sample 7_EM_MG_FD_207223 | JGI IMG/M metagenome (GOLD analysis project Ga0307507, IMG submission 207223) | Populus trichocarpa ectomycorrhiza microbial communities from riparian zone in the Pacific Northwest, United States - 7_EM | ecosystem: Host-associated > Plants > Roots > Unclassified | place... | reverse complement strand
TCCCCTGCCGAGGCGTAGCAAGCACCCGGCGGATACTGGAAGCAATTGCCGGTACCCGCGCATAGGCGCCCGGCAAGTTCGGCGGTAGGGTACGCCCAAATACCGCTGTAGCACGCGTACATTTCACCGTGCAGCGTCTCTGTTCCCCTGCGCTGCTTCTTTTGCTCGGGTGTAGCGTCATAAGACAGATCTCCGTAGAATCCGCCTTCGGGCCACGTATAGACTTGCGCCTCGTTCGCCGGATATGCCAGCGACGTCGAGGGCGCATCCTCGACGGCAAAGTCTAGCGGCACAGTGGATGGGTCGGCGTCCTCTCGGACATCTTGGGGAGCGAGCATCAAACTGAAATAGCCTGTTTGGACCGTACCGACCCGGGGGCCATTCGGTTCGCATTTAAAGGAAAGCTTTGCGCCTTTTCCATTCGCACACGCGGAGCCGCCGTCGGGAAATGCCTCGCTGTAGGGATGACCCGGGCTCGGCCCGCCGCTTTGGCACCCGTAGATACCTTTGCACGCACGCAGCATCACGGCAGGACCCGTTTCGCAATATGAATCGGGGGTCGAAATCGTGATGGTACTACCGGCCTGGCATCGCCCAACGTACAGGGATTTCCAACCGCACTTACGTGCCACATCCCCGTAGCCCTCGTCCCCCGCGCAGGCCTGAAAGCTCTCGATCTCGATCCCGGTTTCGGCATAAGGGTTCGACTTCTCGCGGTAGTTGGTCTGCGTGCTGACTTGCTTCGAGAGCTCCAGGGGAAACCCCGCGGGACCGCGAATCGAAATCGGAACATGCAACGCCGATGCATTGGTCCGCGCCACGACACATGACGAAACGAGGTCACGACAGCTGGGACCATTCTTAGTCTGCCACTCAGAGCAAAGCCCAAGACCACCACGCCAAATGACGTGCGTGCCATCGTGCGGGTCGTACTTCACGGCCTCGTTGGAGGAGAGAGCGCACGAAACGATGTAGCGCATCATGGCGCGCGTCTCGATCGTCTTCAACGCGTTCGTGATGGCTGCACCGTCGGCACTCGGTTCGTCCGCCAATACCTGGAGATCGCTCAATCGAGCTTTCCAGAGTCGCCGGCGTAGCGCCGCGCTTTTGTCGAAGGGCACCGGCTTCATCGCATCGGCAGGCAACCCGTTGGACTTCTCATCATCCCCTCCCCCACCCAAAACCTGCATCATCCGACCGGGCGTTTGCGTCTCATCCTCCGTCTGCGGAGCCTCGCTTGCGCATGCCATGAGGCCGATGATCGATGAAGCACCGAGCGCAATTACCGAATAGAGACGTCGCATGAGAGGATCTCCCTTTCACCAATAATAGAGATGTTGCGCAAACCGAAGGACTCGGGTCCTGAACGCGTCCGGTATCACCTTGAGCAGGAAAAGCGGCTTGTTCGTGCGTTTCGAGGCATCGAGCCGGGGCGCCGGGCACTAGAGCAAGGGCCACGCCATCGACGTCGCCCGTTTGGGCGACATGCGGGTGCGAAGCAACCCATGGAGAATTTCGCGGAATCGCGTTGCAACGGAAGATAGCACGGGTGCAACAATTGCTCAGCTGTTGTTGCAGGTGTTGCACCTCCCCAAATCACCCGCTTTTTCCGGATGATGCCGTCGGGGGCGTCAAATGCTTACCCGCGTGCCTGCGCAACAGGGTGCAACAGTGCAACACCCGCAACATGGGGGACCGGCGCCGGACCATCCCCCCTCGTTCCATACGCAAGACCGCGCACCATCCCTATGGCCGGCGGTCGATTGCGCTGTCGCGAGATGGCATTGCGCGTGCAGTCGAATTTCGACGCATTTTCGCGTGGGACCAGCCCACGATGGAGATAGGAAAACCATGCAGTCGGATATTCGGCGAGACATCCTCCTCGCCTTGCGACACACCGTACGAGCGCCCATTGCCTTCTGCTTCGCCGCCTCAGCGGAAACCGAAGGCCGCATCGAGGGCCTGCACTCGGTCGACGAGAGCTTCACCGAGCTTCCGAACCAGTGCCCGCAGGCCCTGGCCGATACGTTTCGCTTTCCCATTGCCTTTTCTTATACGTCGTCGCGTTACTGCATCGCCGCGAGCACACTCGCGGAATCCCCCTCCTTCCTCGAAGGTGCGTATCCCCTCGTGCCGCCGAATGGGAATGCCCTCCTCCTCTACTTGCGATTGGGCGATTCACTCTTTGGCATGGCCGGCCTCGCGCGACGAAGTGACGACGTTCGCTTCGACGACGCCGATGTCCAGCACCTGGAGCAGATCGGTCCTGCGCTGTCCTCGCTCACCATGCTGCACACGCACGTGCTGCACCTGCGGCGCGAGCGTTCGCGCATTCAGGTGCCCGCGCCGCCGAACACGCAGACGCAGGTGCAGCAGATGATCCCGACGTCGCTCTCGGAACGCGAGCAGCAAGTCGCGCGGCTGCTCGCCGATGGATACAGCTGCGTCAACACCGCGGCCGTGCTGAACCTCAGTGAAAACACGGTCCGAACCTACGTGCGCCGGCTTTATCGCAAGCTCGACGTCACGAACCGCGTCGACCTCGTGCAGCGCCTCATCTCGGGCGTCGCCGCCATCGGCTGATTCACTCCCGCTCACTTCCACGGATCGGACGAATCGAAGGTCGGCTTCTTTCGCTTGGTCCAAGGGTCGTCCGTACCCGACGGCTTGGCCGACGGCGCCGGGGCCGGCGCGCTCCCCATGGGCGCCGGCTGCGCCACGGCAGCCGTTTGCGGGGCGCCGCGATCTCCTTTGTCCCGCCTCGGCGCAGCCCATTGCCGCTCCAACGCAAGCTCGATGGACGCGCTCTCCGACGAGAAGTCCACCCGCGCCGACTTGGACGCGAACCCCGACGCCTCCGCCCGCACGCGATGACTGGCCCCATCGCGAACGAACTTCCCGACGAAGGGGTTCTCCGCCACCTCGATGCCATCGACGAAGATCTTCGCCCCGGGCGGCGTCGCGCGAACCGTGAGCTCCGTCAACGTCGACGCCGGCGCCGCCACGCCCAACGAAGGCACCGCCGCAGCCGACGGCGCGGCCTCCGACACGGCCGCCGTCGTCTCCGCGGACTTCGCCGCACCGCCACGGATCCATGGCCGCCACACGAGCCCCCCACCCGCCGCGACCACCAGCGCCACCGCCGCCAAGACGCGCCCCGATTTGTACCACGGCGTGCGCTCGGGAAGATGACTCCCGAGAAACGGCGCCTCGGACAGCGACTGCGAATGCCCGGTAATCATCGATGACGAGAGCCGCTCGTCGCGCATCGATGCAGGCAGCAGCGCTTGCAAGAGCGGCACGCTGGGTACGCCGTCCCCTGCATTCGCGACCACACCGCGCATGCGCTCCTCGATCGCCGTGCGAATCGTCCGCCGCTCCTCGGCGAAGTGCTCCCCCACCAGGGCGCCGAGCTCCCGCGGCGTCGCATGTCCATGTTGCGCGGCGAGGTAGTCCTCGATCGCCGCGCGAAGCGCGTCGGCGCTTTGGTAGCGGGCCGCGGGATCGGTGGCCAGCGCCTTCATCACCATGTCGTCGAGCACCGCGGGCACCGCCGCATTCACCTCGCTCGGGCGCGGTATGCGCGATTCGACCACACGACGGTAGACCTCGATCTCGTTCACCGCGCGACCCCAGAGTCGCCGCTTCGTCACCGCTTCCCAGAGCATGACGCCGGCCGCGAACACGTCGGTGCGTCGATCGATCTTTTGCCCGAGGAATTGCTCCGGGGCCATGTACGTGAACTTGCCCTTCAACACACCGGTGCGCGTCTCGGAGCGGGAGCCGGCCACCTTGGCAATGCCAAAGTCGACGACCTTCACCTCGCCTTCGTAGCCGACCAAAATGTTATGCGGCGACACATCGCGGTGGACGATTTCGAGCGGGCTGCCGTTGAAGTCTTTCAGCTCGTGGGCCGTGTGCAGGCCGGCAAGGGCTTCGGCAATGACCTTCAAATGAAGCCGCAGCGGAATGTCGCCTTTGGCGGCGCGGAAGATGCGCTCCAGCGTCTGGCCGTCGATGTATTCCATCGCCATGAAATAGGCCTCGCCCTCACGGCCTATCTCGTTGATCTGCACCACGTTGGGGTGGTTGATTCTGGCCGATACACGGGCCTCGTTGAGAAACATCGCCACTTGGTCCGGTTCACCGGCAAGCTCGTGGCGAAGTTGCTTGATGACCTGCAGTTTGTTGAACCCCGCAGGCCCGCGCACGATGGCAAGGTACACGACGGCCATCCCGCCCCGGCCCAACTCGAGTATTGGACGATATTTGCCTGCCATCGGCAGGTCGCTGACTACTGCTCCCGTCACGAGCACGGAACGCTACCGGCAGGCGTACATCGGCACAAGTCACAAGAATATTTCAGGTCCAGTGGACGCAAAACCTACTTTGCTGTTACCCACAGGGCAGCCCCTCGGAAAGGACAGGCGACTTCCTCGGTCTTGCTTTATGGTGGCGTGCGGAGCGCGGGGAGGCGAAGCATGCATTCGAGGGGTGAACATTGATCGATCAGGCAGCTCCGCTCCCCGCGGATGCTCGGTACGAGCCAATATTCGAACTAGGGCGAGGCGGTATGGCAACGGTGTATCTTGCCATCAGCCGGGGGCTCGGGGGCTTCAACAAGCTCGTGGTCCTCAAGCAGCTTCGGTCGGATATCGCGAGCGATCCGGAGTTCCTCCCCATGCTGCTCGAGGAAGCACGCATCGCCGCGCGCATCAACCACCCCAACGTGGTGCAGACCAACGACATCGGGTTCGATGGGCGCGCGCATTACATCGCGATGGAGTACCTCGAGGGGCAGACGCTGCACGATATCACCCGGCGTCTCTCCGAGCAGGGTCGCCGTCTGCCGACATCCATCTATTTGCATATTCTCGGCCAAGCCCTGCGCGGGCTTCACTTCGCGCATGAGCTTGCGGATTTCGACGGTTCGCCGCTCTCGATCGTTCACCGTGACATGACGCCGCACAACGTCTTCGTGACGTACGAAGGCGTGGTCAAACTTCTCGATTTCGGCATTGCCAAGGCCGCAGACTCGAAGAACGAAACGCGAAGTGGCACCTTCAAGGGCAAACTCCGCTACATCGCGCCCGAGCAGGCCCTGGGCATTCCCATCGACCGGCGCGCCGACATTTTCGCCATTGGGGCCATGATGTGGCACGCGCTCGCAGGCACCCGTCTCTGGAAGGACGTCGCCGAGACGGACGTGTTGATGCAGCTCGCGAAGGGTGACATCCCGTACATCGGCGACGCCGCGCCCGACGCGCCGCCCGAGCTTCTCGCCATTTGCCAGCGCGCACTCGCGCGGCGGCCGGAAGAGCGGTTCGCGACGGCCGCCGAAATGATGGAGGCGCTGGAAAGGCACGCGCAGGTGCAGCCGCGCGAGCTTTCACAGTTCGTGGGCCAGCTCTTCGAAGAGCGGCGCGCGATCGTTCGGGCGGCGATCGATCAGCGGGTGCGCGAGGGACTCCCCGGGACGGACATTCCGGTGCTCACCACCGGCCAATCGCCGGGAACGACGTCGGGGCCTTCGGTGCCGAGTCTTTCCGGGGCGCGCTCGCTTTCCAGCACGTCCTCGGGGTCGTCGAGTTCGCGGGGGAGCTCCTCGCCGTTCGCCTCGCATCCGGCGCGCGTTTCGTCGCCGCCTTCGCCGATTCGGCGGCACGCGGTGGGGGCGATCTTCGGCATTGCGGCGGCGGCCTTGGGTTTCGCAGCTTACAAAATGGTGGGGCAACCTTCTTCCACGCCGCCGGCTCCTGCCGTTATGGCGAGTGCGGCGCCGGTGGCCACGCCGCCGCCTTCGGCGTCGGCGGACAAGCTCGCGGCGGACAAGGCGCATCTTCGCGTGACGGTGGTCCCGGCGACGGCGAACATCCGCCTCGATGGATCGTCGTTCTCGGGAGATGCCCAGGTCGCGCGCGACGGGGCGTCGCATCGCCTCGAGATTGACGCACCCGGGTTCAAGTCGGAGTCGGATTACGTCGTCTTCGATCGCGACGATTTGGCCATGGCGTACACGCTCGCGAAGAAAGACGCGCCCGCCCGAGGGCCATCGCGTTCCAAGAGCAAGGGTGCGTCGCCGGCTTCGTCGAGCGCGCCTGCAGGGGCGGCCGAACCTCCCCCTTCCGCGACGCAGAGCGCCGCGCCGGCCGCTTCGTCCTCTTCGACCGCGCCAACGCGAAAGCGCCAATCAAAGACGTCTCTTGATTCCGCGGATCCGTGGAAATGACACTTAATCCGGTGAGGTTGACTATGCGCATGATGGGCCGACGCACGTGGGTGACCGGCGTCTCAGTACTTGCTTTTGCGGCCGTGGGCTTCAATTGTTCGCTGGTCGTCGACTCCGAAACGGCGCAGTGCGACAGCACCGCCGATTGCACCAATCGCGGACCGGCCTTCGCCAATGCCACGTGCAGCGCGGCCCATTACTGCGTGACCTCGAATGGGAACGTCGGCGGCGAATGCAAGAAGAACCAGGATTGCCTCGACAAGCACCCCGGCAACGACGACCCGTGGACGTGCCGCAAGTCGGACTTCACGTGCGTGCAGCTCAAATCGGCCGAATGCCCCGCCTACCAGGCGGATCCGGCCGATCTGGCCAACGACAATGCGATCATCTTGGGAACGATCCTCGATCGAACGGGGACGGCAGGGCCCATCGGGCAAGCGATGGAGGTCGCCTACGGCCTCGCGCGGCAGGATTTCCGCGACGGCGCTTCCGGTCTTCCGCCGGCAGTGAGCGGCGGCGGCCGCCGGCCGTTGGTGCTGGTGCACTGCGACGAGAACGCCGCGGCGCCGGCCAATTCGGATCCGGTCAAAGCGGCCAATCACTTGGTGAACGATCTGAAGGTCCCTGCGATTCTCGGCGGCTTCTACAGCTCGACGACCATCAAAGTCGCGCAGAACGTGACCATTCCGCAGCACGTGCTGCTGGTAACCCCGGCATCGACCAGCCCCCTCGTCACCGATCTTCCCAGCGCAGACCCGCGCCTCGTCTGGCGTATGGTGCCCAACGATACGATTCAGGGCGAGGTCGTACCGGAGGTCGTGAGGAAACTCGAGACGACCATCCGCAACGACCTTGGCCTGCAGTCGACGGACAAGATTCGCGTGGCCATCGTGCACCGCGGCGACGCAGCGGGCAGCGCCATTGCGGCGGAAGTGGTCAACAATCTCGTGTTCAATGGCGCCAAAGCGCTGGACGGCGTCAACAAAGATTACTTCAAAAATTACGACTACGGAGATCCGCTCCTCGACCCCAACGGCTCCGAAGCCTCGTACAAGAAGTACGCGACGGAGATGAGCGCGGCATTCCCGCCCCACATCATCATCACCGCGGGTTCGACCGCGGAGGTGGTGACCAAGATCATGAAGCCCGTCGAACAGGGTTGGACGCAACCAGGTTGCGGCAGCAGCACGAACAAGTGTTATCGGCCGCGTTATCTGCTGGCGAATTCCAACTTTCAGGCGCAATCGCTGCTCGACCTCGTCGGTCAGAATCCGGAATTCCGCAAGCGGGTCCTTGGCCATGTCGCGCAAACCGAAGGCTCGAATCTGAACGCGCTGCGGGCTCGCTACGACAATGTCTCGACTGTTCCCTTCGTGCCGCTGGTGCCCTTCGCCTACGACGCCTTGTACTTCACGGCGTACGGGATTGCGGCGACCGGCCAAGCCTCCCTCACGGGACCCGCCATCGCGGAAGGGTTCGCGAAGCTCGTGCCGCCCAATACCGGTACGGTCGACGTGGGTCTGAACAAGATCCCCTCGGCGCTGAACACCCTCGGCGGCGGCGGTGGAATCGACTTCAACGGCGCCTCGGGCCCACTGGACTTCGACACGAAGACCGGCGATGCACCGTGCGATATTCAGGTCTGGTGCATCAACGGCAACAGTACGGGCTTCAACAACTCGGGCTACTACTACAGCGCCAAAACGGCCAGCATGCAGGGCACCATCGACCCGTCCAGGTGCCCGTAACGCTTAGAACTTGCCCTGCGTGACGACCCCGAAGGGCGTCACGCGGAGGCTGACCGAGGGGCCTTCTTTGGCGGGGGCCCCCTCGCCCTTCCAGGTGAAGGCCTTCACGGTGAACCATGTGGAGATGCCGGCGCCGATGACCGTGGCGCCGAGCAGGACGTCGGACGTGATGGAGAACCTCTTCACGTCCTTGCTCTGCGAATCCATTTTGCTCGGATCGGGATTCGGCTCGTTGCGGGCATCGGACAGCTTGTTCGATTTGTCGAGAGCCACGTAACCGGTGACGCCGGCCGCGATGGCCAGCGCGCCGGTCACGCCCCAGCCAACCCACGCGCGCGTCGCCCACGGGTTCGACTCGGTGGACTCGGCCGGCGATGCGGCGAGTGCATCCTTGGGCGCCGAGGCACCGAGGTTCGTCAGACTGAGCTCCACGTCACCGTTTTCGCCCACCGCGATGTTCACGACCTTCGTCACCGGGGCGTATCCCTCGCGCGTGGCCGTCACTTTGCGATGGCCCGGATTGACCCGGATGCGGCCGAGCGGAGCCTTGCCCACGGGAACGTCGTCCACCGAAACGTCGGCACCGGGGACGTTCACGCGAACATCGAGGTTGGCCACCAACCCTTTGAGCTGGGAGACGTACTTGTCGACCTCCGCACGGCGCGGGTCGGCGATGTCGGTGCCACCTTCGGAGAGGTAACGCTCGAAGGCTTTCAGCGCCTGGGCGAAATCGTTCAACTCACGGTGAATCAGGCCGATGTTGTAGAGAATCTTGTAGCTCGGCGCGAGCTGGTTGGCCTTTTCGCACTCCGCGAGCGCCGAGTCGTACGCCTCTGTGTTGAACAGCTCGAGGCAATGTTCATAGTGCCTCCGTGCGGCGTCTCGCTCACCCGGGCCAGGTGGTGTGGAAGGTGTGGAAGGTGTGGAAGGTGCGGAAGGTGCGGAAGACGGAGAAGGCGCAGAAGGCGCGGGCGATGGCGGAGGGGCCGCCCCAGCCCCGTTCGCCCCGTTCGCGGGTTGCTGGGGAGTCTGCCCGAACGCGGGGACGCTAACCAAGCTAACCAGCGAGAGGGCCGAGAACGTTGCAACGTGGATAAGGCGCACGCCCGGAGAATCCCTCGAAACGCCAGGCGCTCGCAAGCCCTGTATTATTCTTCTTCGGGAATCGGCGCGGTCATCTCGAGGTGGTCGAGCGCCTCGACTTCCACAGTCGCCCAGTCCACCGATACTTCGAGAACGTGACCGCCCACGCGGTGATTATCCGACACGAAGTGGAAATGGTAACCGGTAGCGTTGGCGGTACCGAGGTAGGTGGGCAGCCGGAAGCCGACCAGCGTGCCGCGAAGGTTCGTATTCGTGAATTCCACCTGCGTCTTCACCGCCTCCCCGAGCGGGGGATACGGAATCGATTGCCGACGCGGCGCCCGCGTTTTGATGGAGGCGAACGAACCATGCACCTTGAGGGCGTACATACGGTTCTGGTCGGGAACGGCATTGGTCACGAACGTCCGCACTGCATCGTAATTGGCCAGCGGCGACTGAATGGCGAAATGAGTGTCGGGCTGAAAGTTGGTGACGGCGGCAAAGGGCACGAGATCGTTCCGCTGGGCGACGCGCAGAACGCCGTCGGAGGTAAATCGATAAACGACGCCGTCGAGCACCATCATCTCGCCATCGAGTGCGTTGTACGTGCCGACGCCGAAATCGCCGCTGCGCCCTACGTCCCGCGCGGTTGCCGGGCCATCGAGAACACCGCGATTCAGTTGATCGAGTGTCCCGAATTGAACGAGCGTCCCGCGATGCCGATGCCGCGCTTCGGCATTCTCGATGGTCGCTGCAGTGACCATGCTCTCCGTGCTTTCGACGCCGGTCGGCCCATTCGAAGAGCCCTCAGAAGAGGAGGACGAAGAGGACGAAGAGGAGCAGGCCAAAAGCCACGACGAAAGAACGACGGCGCCTACTACACGGAAACGCAAGGACATGTAGGACCTCCTTTGAGGCTCGCTTGGCGATTCGTATTCACGGTGAACAGGCTCGTGACTGCCCACAATCGTCCGCGACGAAGGAGGCCTCACGGCAAAGGTCTGAAGAGACTACGCACGTGCGGAAAACGATACAAGTGCGTTCGAACGAGAAAGATCGACATCAAACGCCTCATATCGGACTACAGCAGCCTAACGTATCGTTCCTCGACGGTGATTGCGCGCCGCACATTCTGTCAGGCCATTGGGCTCGCGCTCACGCGCGGGATCGTCCCAAACGAAGCATTCGGCAGGTGGAAACACGGGGGCAGGCGGAAACGCAGGGGCAGACGGGGGAGCTGGCGGAAGCGCGCGGCTGCTCGTTCTTCTGCACGGGCTCGGGGAGACGACCGACGAGCGCGCAGGTGCGTACGCATGGATCGAGCGCTACGGACTCGGGACGGCCTATGAGCGACTGCGTTATCCGCCGGTGGTGCGCACGGCCCGGCGTGAGGACATGACCGACGCGCGCCTCGCGGAGATCCATGCGCAGCTTGGCGCAAAACCGTTTGGCGGCCTGGCCATCGTTTGCCCGTACTTGCCCAACGTGCGCGCGACGCACACGCCGCTCGATGACGTCGCGCGATGGATCGTGGAAACGGTGGTGCCGCGCGCCCGCGCGGAGTCTGGCCTCGTCGCTACGGATCCGATGCAGACCGATATCGACGGATGCTCGCTGGGTGGCTACGTCGCGCTCGAGACGTTCTTGCGCC
>Ga0307507_10012119_pt1 | contig 10712 bp, 10 predicted proteins | sample 7_EM_MG_FD_207223 | JGI IMG/M metagenome (GOLD analysis project Ga0307507, IMG submission 207223) | Populus trichocarpa ectomycorrhiza microbial communities from riparian zone in the Pacific Northwest, United States - 7_EM | ecosystem: Host-associated > Plants > Roots > Unclassified | place... | reverse complement strand
ATGCGTATCGCTGGTTGCGCGGCAACAATCCGCTCGGGGTCGCGCGGTCCGAGAAATTCGATCCGTTCTGGGTTGTCACCAGGCACGCCCATATCCAGGCGGTCAGCCGCCAGAACGAGCTGTTTCACAACGCCGACCGTCCGACGACGCTCACCTCGATCGCGTTCGCGGAACGCGTCCGCAAGATCACAGGCGGGCCCAACCTGGTGCGGTCGCTGGTGCAGATGGACGCGCCCGATCATCCGAAATACCGCGCGCTGACGCAGGGCTGGTTCATGCCGGCCAGTCTCGCGAAGCTCGAGCCGCGCATTCGCGAGATCGCGCGCGGCACCGTGGATCGGATGGCGGCGCGGGGCGGCGCGTGCGATTTCGTCGCCGACGTTGCGCTTCATTATCCGCTGCACGTCATCATGGAGATTCTCGGCGTGCCCGAACAGGACGAGCCGCGCATGCTCAAGCTGACGCAGGAACTGTTCGGGCCGCAGGATCCCGACACGGCGCGGATCAGGGATACCCTGACCGCGGAACAATTTGCGGCGATGATGGAGGCGGTTGTCAACGACTTCAGCGCCTACTTCGCCGGGATCACCGAGGACCGGCGCCGCGATCCGCGCGAGGATCTTGCGACCGTGATTGCCAATGCGAAGATCAACGGCGCTTACATGCCGGAGCTCGACATCACCAGCTACTACATGATCGTTGCGACTGCCGGTCACGACACCACCTCATTGTCGACCGCAGGGGCGATCTGGGCGCTCGCGGAAGACCCCGAGCAATTCGCGCGGATCAAGGCCAATCCAGTGCTGATTCCGGGCCTGGTCGATGAGGCGATCCGATGGATGACGCCGGTCAAGCACTTCATGCGCAGCGCCACCGCCGACACTGAACTCGGCGGCCGCAGGATCGCGAAAGGCGACTGGCTGATGCTGTGCTACGCCTCCGCCAATCGCGATGAGGAGGTGTTCGAGGATCCCTTCGCCTTCCGCTGCGACCGCAAGCCGAACCGCCATATAGCGTTCGGTTATGGCGCGCATCTCTGTCTCGGGCAGCATCTGGCCAAGCTCGAAATGCGGATCCTGTTCGAGGAATTGCTGCCGCGGCTGAAATCGATCGCGCTCGACGGCGAGGTCAAGATGACGCAGGCCTATTTCGTCAACGGGCCGAAGAAATTGCCGATCCGCTTCGAGCTGAATTGACGCCACCGAGTTCGGCAGGGCGGGCCGGCCTCAGGCCGGGTTGCCGGAGCTGCGAAACCGCTGCTGCACCTCGGCGGCCATGGCGGCCTCCGGCAGCAATCTCGACCCGCCGAGCCACAGCGCCCCGGGCCGCCCGCCGGCGTCCAGTTCGAGTCGCGCGCCCTCGCCATGGCTCGAAAATCCGTGCGCCTTGCCGATCCGCGCCGTGGTCTCGCCGACATCGATGAGCTCGACTGCGTCCAGCAGCGGCGAGAGCTGTGCCGGCTGCGTTACCAGCACGCGGTCGCCCACCGGCAGCAGATCCACCGCTCCCCAGATCGACCAGAAGCGTCCGCTCCAGTTCGACGTCGTCGGCGTGGCTGCGCCGTTGAGCGCACCGGCGCGCAGGATCGAGATCACGCCGTCCACCAGCGATATCGGCGCCACGTCGACCGCGTTGACGATGACGCTGATGGCAAACCCGTGCGCCGGCACGACGGAGGTGTGCGACAGGCAGCCCGGAAACGCGCCGCCGTGACCGAACCATGCCCAGTCGCCGTCCCCGCCATGCATCAGGCCGAGACCGTAGTGGCGCTCGGCGGTCATGTCGGGAACGCGCCAGTGCCGCCGGGTCATCTCGCGGCGACTGCTCTGGTCGAGAAGCGTGTCGGCGGCATCGGGAGGCAGCAGGCTGTAGAATTGCACGAGATCGGAGGCCGTGCTGACGAAGCCGGTGGCGGACGCGAGCGCGCCGGTCGATCCGCCGTTGTCGATCTCGAAGTGGTCGCCGAGCAGTGCGGCCACGCCATGGCCACCGGCGAACGGGACGTGCGGGGGCAGCGGTCCGTCCGGGGTAGTCTGCGTTAGTCGCGCGCGCGCGATCACCTCGCGCGCGATCCAGTCGACATAGGGCTCGCCAGCGATCTCTTCGATGATGAGCCCGAGCAGGCCGAAGCTGTGATTGGAGTATTTGAACCGGGTATTGGCGCTGAGGACCGGGCTTTCCGCCAGCGCCTGGCGCAACTCGGTCGCATTGAGAAACGGCCGGCGCATCTGCCACTGGCCGGCGTCGCCGCCGTCGCGCGTGAGGCCTGCCGTGTGCGTGAGCAATTGCGCGATCGTCGTCTCCGCGGTGTCGGCATGGAGCCCGGCCACGCGACTGCCGGCCTTGTCGTCGAGACGCAGCCGTCCGGTCTCGACGAGACGCATGATGCCGACGGCCGTGAAGGTCTTGGAGTGCGAGGCCACACGAAGCCGGCTATCGGTCGTGAGAGGTTCGCCCGACAGCCGGGATCTGACCCCCAGGGCGGTGTCGGCCACCTTTTGCCCACGATGGGCGACGGCGAACTGAAGCCCGGGCAGTCGGGATGCGCGCTGCTGATACTCGAGCCAGCGCCCGGCGGCGGCCAGGGCAGGGGGTAGCCAGTCGCTCATGCGTTGCTTCTCCGGGGTCAAGGTCCAGGGATCGGTTTCAGGAGCGCGCCAGAGAAGCACCGCGCGGCAGTGCTTTCAAGAACGGTGGCGACGCGTGGATAGGGTGCCGTCGAGATAACGCGCCGGGAGTGCGCGCTTCGTTACTGGCGTGCGATGGGCATCAGTTTCCCAAACGGCTCAGTGGCGTGCACCACCTTGCCGCCGACCATGGTGAGAACCGACCTGATCTTGCCGATCTCCTTCACCGGGGCGCTCATGTAGTCGGATGAGAGCACCGCGAGATCGGCAAATTTGCCAGGCTCCAGCGTGCCGCGCTTGTCGTCGTCATTGGCCATGAACGCGGAATTGCGGGTGTACATTTCCAGCGCCTGGCGGCGGGTCGGTGCTTCCGCCTCGCCGCGCGTCTGCACGCCGCCGATGGTGGTGCCGTCGAGATACCATTGCAGCGAGACGAACGGGTTATAGGACGACACCCGATGCGCGTCCGTTCCCGCGGCGACCGTGAGCCCGAGCTTCAGGGCGCTCACGATGCGCGGCATGTCGCGCGCCTTGTCGGGACCGACCTCCGCCTGCAGGCGTTCACCACCAAAATAGAGGCCGTCCTGGACACCCCAGATCAGGCCAAGCGACTTCATCCGCTTCAGATTGTCCTCGGACGCGGTGTAGAGATGCAGCACGGTCCAGCGCAATTTGGCGATGGGGTAGTCGCGGTTGATGTCCTCGACCACGTCGAGCAGGTCATGCACGGTGCGGTCCGGGTTCCAGTGCAACTGAATTGTGTAGCCCCTCGAGGCCGCCCAGCGCAAAAGCTCGGCGAGCCTGGCCTTGCCGTCCGGCGCGATATCGCCATCGGTCCAGTCGGCCCAGATCAGGATCTCGCCGGGACCGTTGAAATGCAGCATGTCGTCGCCGAAGCCCTGCGGCAGCAGCTGCGTCAGGTTCTGCAGGTCCGCCAATTCGCTGCCGGGCTTCGGCGCGCAGAGATGGTAGGCGACGCGCACGGTGAGTTCGCGGTCGTGCCAGAGCCTGAACAGCGCCTGGTAGTTCGCCGGATACATGCTGACGCCGCCGCCGTCGACGATGCCGGTGATGCCGAGGCTGTTCATCTCGCGGAAGAATGCCTTCGACCCTTCGACCTGTTCCGCCGGCGTCGGCTTTGGCAGGCGGTCGAAGATCTTTCCAAGGGCGGCGCCGGCGGCGACGACGATGCCGGTCGGCTTGCCGCCGTCGTCCAGTTCCAGCTTGCCGCCCGGGGTGACGTCCGCGTCGCTCCGGATCGACAGGGCTTCCATGGCCTTTGGCGACAGCAAGGCCCAGTCGTAGAGATGCTGGATATAGACGGGATTGTCGGGCGCCGTGTCTGCGATCTCCTTCGGCGTCGGCCGGCGCTTCTCGGCGAATTGTTCCTCGGTCCAGCCGCCGGCCACCACGATCCAGGAACCGGGCTTCCTGGTCGTTGCCGCCTGCCGGATCTTGTCGAGCGCCTCCCTCAGCGTCGGCACGCCGATCCAGTTGACCTCGGTGCCGAAAGTCAGGGCTGCCCGGACGCCATGGATATGCCCGTCGGTCAGTCCGGGGATCACGGTGCGACCTCCGAGGTCGATCAACTGCGTGGCGTCGCCGGCCAGCTTCTTCATTGCCACCGAGGTGCCCGATGCAAGCACACGGCCGTGCGCGATCGCGAGCGCCTCCCGGACCGAAAAGTCGTTGTCCACCGTGAGAATCTTGCCGTTGAACAGGACGGCGTCGGCGGTTTCGGCAGAGGCGATGCCAGCGTCAGTTGCGAAGCAAAGACCGGCAAGAGCAGCCAATGCGGCGCGGCGGGCCGAGCTTGTGCTCAACATTCGCCTCAGAGATCCAAACCCCAGCATGTCGTCGCTCCCCTGATGTTCTTGCTTGTTGCGAGATTTTGTCACCCAGCCTTGGCGAGTCAAATGTCGATGTCAGGCCACCCCGGCGGGATTGGGGAGATCGGCCGTGGGAAGCGGTGGGCGGGCCGCCGATGCGAGTGCGGGCTTCAGGGCCGTTCAATCGGCGTATGAGGAAATCTCGATCAGGCTGCCGTCGGGGTCGCGGCAATAGACCGAACGCAACGTGCCGCGGGCGCCTTGCCTGGCGACCGGGCCTTCCTCGATTCTCACCCCGTTCGCCCTGAGGTGCGCGACCACTTCGTCCGGCGGGCTTGCGGTGAGGAAGCAGAGGTCGTCGCTGCCCGCGGTTTCATGGTCGGCGGTGAACCACTCCACCTTGTCGGCATCCTTCGGCCGCACATTGATCTTCTGGTTGCCGAATATGAGCGACGTTCGTGGCGTCTTGCCCGGTCCCGGGTCGAAAACGACGACTTCCATGCCGAGGATCTGCCGATACCACTCCGTGCTGCGCGTGACGTCGGCCACGTTGATGACGAGATGATCGAGCGCATGGACCTTGACCGACATGTCCTATCCCTTTTTGCCGCAGCATCATGTGCGCGGGCTGACTGGCCCGCTCAGGTGCGGCTTGTTACAACGCAACCCGCCCTGCGTTCAACGACAACCATATCGGGAGAAACCAGATGACCTCGCGGCGTGCCGCCATCAGCCTTATCGCCATCGGCCTGTCCGCCATCGGCTTGTCCGTTCTGGCCTCGATCGGGAGCGCGTCGGCGCTGGACTATCCGACCCATCCGGTGCGCTTCGTGGTGGGCTATCCGCCGGGCGGTTCGACCGACATCCTGGCGCGCCTGATCGGTCAGCGCCTGTCGGAAAAACTCGGCCAGCAGTTCGTGATCGAGAACAAGCCGGGTGCCGGCAACAATATCGGCACCGAATCCGTCGTCAACGCCGCGCCGGACGGCTACACCGTGCTGCTCATCAATCCCGCGAACTACATCAACACGTCGCTCTATACCAATCTGAAATTCGATTTCGTCCGCGACATCGCACCGATCGCCTCGTTCAATCGCGTGCCCAACGTGATGACGGTCAACAAGGACGTGCCGGCCAAGACCGTCGCGGAATTCATTGCCTATGCGAAGGCAAATCCCGGCAAGGTGAATATGGCATCCTCCGGCAATGGCACCTCGGTGCACCTGTCCGGCGAAATGTTCATGGCGATGACCGGCGTCAAGATGCAGCACGTGCCCTATCGCGGGTCCGCGCCGGCGACGACGGACTTGCTGGGCGGGCAGGTCCAGGTGATCTTCGACAACATGCCCTCCATCATCCAGCACATCCACTCCGGGGCGCTCCGCGCGCTCGGCGTGACGACGGCGGAACGGTCGACGCAGTTGCCGGACGTGCAGGCCGTCGCCGAGACGGTGCCGGGCTATGAGGCGAGCGCGTTGTTTGGTGTCGGCGCGCCCAGGAATACGCCGAAGGAGATCATCGAGAAGCTGAACCGGGAGATCAATACCATCCTGGCCGAGCCGGACATGAAGAAGCGGCTGGTCGAACTCGGCGGCGAGCCGCTGATCCAGTCTCCGGACGAGTTCGGCGAGATGATCAAGGCCGAGACCGAGAAATGGAGGAAAGTGGTTGAATTCGCCGGCCTGAAGGTGGAATGAACCGCCGCATCATACTTGTGCCGCAGATTTGCGCTTCTTGCACCGCTAGCGTTACGTTCTGGTCGCTCCCGGCTCCGAACATCTGATCGAACGGCGGTGTTCAAATCGCAAGATTGTTTTCCGGTGTTCGTGAACCGGAGTCCGGCGATGGATCACAAACCCTGGGAACGGTGGCTCGGCAAGGAACTTTGGCCGCGCCGCCGGCATTCGGCCCATGCCGAGTTAGCTTGTGCTCATCAAGGAGAAGATCTCATGCGCAATGTGGTAGCGGCCATTCTGGCATTGTCCGGGATCGGCGTCGTGGGCTTGGCGGGCTCCAGCCCGGCGATGGCTTACGACTATCCCTGGTGCGTCCAGGGCCGTGGCGTCGGGGTTCCCGGCGACTGCTCATACGAAACCATTGAGCAGTGCAGGGCGTCCGCGTCAGGTCGCGCCGTCTATTGCAATATCAATCCGCGTGTTGCGTTCAGGCGTTCGCCGCGCGGTTATTATGCACCCTATCCGGGCGCGTACTACTACCGATAAGCCAGGCACCCTGGTTGCTTCCTTGGGCCGCTTCCTCGAGGAAGCGGCCCAACCTGGCATTGATCTTTCTCGGTCGACATCGGTCTTGTAACCTCTTCGGCTCGGGCGGCTTGACCCGTCCGCCGAAGCGGCTTGACAGATTTTTATTTGGTCTTATACAAAACCAAATGGTTAAGTATTTCGATCAGGCCCTCGACCAGACATTCGCCGCCCTCGCGGACCCCACCCGCCGGGCGCTGCTGGCGCGACTCTCCAGCCGCGACAGCCTGTCGGTGAGCGAGCTGGCGCAGCCGTTCGCCATGTCGTTGCCGGCGATCATGAAGCATCTCGATGTGCTCTCGGATGCGGGTCTCGTCGCGCGGGAAAAGACCGGGCGTGTGGTGGCGTGCCGGCTGACGGCGACGCCGATGCGGCGGGCCATGGAATGGCTCGGCCACTATCAGCGCTTCTGGTCTGAAAGCCTCGATCGCCTCGCCGCCTTTGTGGAGGAAGACCAATGGCCAGCCCATCAGTCGCCGGATCAGCCGTCACCACCCGACCAGGTCTCACCCTCAAGCGGCGCATCAACGCACCGCCGGAAAAAATCTACGCGGCGTGGACCCAGCCGGAGAATCTGATCCGCTGGTTCGGGCCGGCGATGGTGAAGCAGGAGACGCTCCGCGCGGACATCGACGCGCGAGTGGGCGGGCGCTACCGCATCAGTTTCGACGACGATCGCGGCGAGCACCACGAGGTCGGCGGTACCTATCGCGAACTGGTTCCGCATAGCCGTCTCCTATTCAGCTGGGCCTGGCACTCGACGCCGGAGCGGGAATCGCAAGTCACGGTCCTGCTCAAACCCGATGGCACCGGGACGCTGCTGACGCTGCGTCATGAGCAATTGTTCGACGCCGCCGCGCGCGATGCGCATGAGCACGGATGGATGGGAACGCTCGACAAGCTGCAGCGTATTTTCCCCTGAACCGCAACGAGAGGAGTCTTCCATGCAGCCGCACAAGATCGTCTCACGTGAACAATGGACCGAGGCGCGAAAGGCGCTGATGGCTCAGGAGAAAGATTTGACCCGGGCGCGCGACCGCCTGAGTGAAGCGCGGCGGGCCCTGCCGTGGGTCCGGGTCGAAAAGGTCTACGCCTTCGACAGCGTCGATGGCAGAAAGGAACTCGCCGATCTGTTCCGGGGCCGGCCCCAGCTCGTGGTCCAGCATTTCATGTTTGCTCCCGAGTGGGACGAGGGCTGCAAGAGCTGCTCGTTCTGGGCCGACGGCTTCGAGCGGCTGATCCCGCATCTGGCCGCGCGCGACACCACGCTGGTGGCGGTCGCGCGCGCCCCGCTCGAGAAGCTCGTCGCTTTCAAGAGACGGATGGGATGGACCTTCGACTGGGTGTCGTCTGCCGGCAGCGATTTCAACTACGACTACGCAGTCTCATTCACGGCGGACCAGATCAAGTCGGGCTCGGGCATCTACAATTTCGGCACGTCCGGCTTCGGCATCGCCGAAGCGCCCGGAATCAGTGTGTTCTACCGCGACGCCAGCGGCGATATCTTCCACACCTACTCCTGTTTCGCCCGCGGCCTCGAGATGATGAACGCCGCCTATCAGTATCTCGACCTCACCCCGCTCGGCCGCCACGAGGAGGGCTTGCCCTATCCGATGGACTGGCTGCGCCTGCGCGACCAGTACAAGACCGAAACCGGCGCGGGGTCCTGTTGCCAAGCGTGAATGCTCCTCAACGCTTCGCGCTTTCGGCCTGCTCGGTCGCGGTGCAGGAAATCAGCAGCGTGTAAGCGCGCGCGGCGCCGGCGATGTCGGTCGTCTTGAGATCGCCTTTGGGTTCCGCGGTCTGATACGGCACGACACTGTTGTCGAGGAAGTCGCGGATCGCGCCGGTCTTGATTGCGAAATTGATATTCTCCGGAATATTGCCAGTGGCGCGGACGAATTTCAACGCATTGATCTTCGCTGCCACCATGCCGACGATCAGGCCGCCCGTGTCGAGTAGCGGTCCGCCGCTGTTGCCGGGCTGCACCGCCGCGCTGATCTGCAGGAAACGCGTGTCGTTCAGAAGCCCGCTCAGCGAGCTGACGATCCCGGTGGTCACCGTGGAGTCCGATGTCAGCAGCCCGTGATAGGGAAAGCCGATCGCGACCACGGAATCGCCGGAGTGAATTGCGCGGTCGCGAATCCGGGCGAACTCCTTGAACGACGTGGCGGGTCCCTGCAGCAGCGCAAGGTCGTTGGATTCATCGCTCGAGACCAGCCGCAGTGTCGTCGAGGGCTCTCCAGTGAGATTGCCGCGGATCTCGCCGCACCCGGCGACCACGTGCTGATTGGTTACGATATGGCCGTTGGCACTGATCACGAAACCCGTGCCGGCCTTGCCGACGGCTTTCGCAGGCTTGGGCGCCGCAGCGTCCGATCCGGCCGCTGCGGGTTTCGCGGCGGCCATCTTCGCATTCGAAAAATCGCCGGCGGCTTTGATGCCCTCGGCCTTGAGCTTGGCCACGCAGCTCGCGAGTGCTGTCAGCAACGGCGCGGTCGACGTCAGGCTGAACTGAAATGGCGCTCCGTCCGTCGACGCCACCATCAGGCTCGCCTTCTGGAAGGTTCGCGCGACATTGGCCGGCAGGATCGCGGTGGCCATGATCGGCGAGTTGGCGGTTGCGAACAATCTTGCCTGCGATTGTCCATCGAAGGTGACGTCGATCGCCAGACTGTCGCCTGTCTTGTAGTGGAACGAGGGACTGGCGAAGCCGAGCAGCCACGCATTGGCGGTGTTCTGGCCGACCACGAGGCTCACGCCGCTGGCATAGGCCGATGTCGCCGCACAGTGCGAGAACGCGCCGGTGCTATCGTCAGTGTAAGCGCCGCCCATCCAGGCGCCCACCCGGATCGTGCCGTACGGTCCTGCGCCGATGGCCATCGGCACCAGCGCGGCCTGGATCAGGCATGACAAAATGAACTTCCGGAACATGCGGCCTCCCCCAAAGCGACATGGTCGCACTGTAGCGGCGGATGCCCGGTAAAATCAACTGCAAGTGGTCATGCGAAGAGATGCAATGGTTGCTGACAAGGCCCACGCGCCGCGCAAGGGGGGCTTGCGCTTACTTTGCGTTCCGGTATACTTTGCCACACAAAGTGAAATCGCTGGCAGGGGCAAGGGATGCGCGATCTCGACAAGGCGCTCGCCGACATCATCGCGATTCGCAGTCAGCTCGCCGCCGGGACCGCGTTCCGCGGCTATGGGCCGGCGGCGATGGCCGCGACCGGTGGCGTGGCGCTGGGGACTGCGGTGCTGCAGTTCGTCTGGCTCGGCGATCCCACCGGATATCCGCTCACCTTCTTTTTCGGCTGGGCCGCGGCGGCGGCGTTGTCGGCCCTGATGATCTGGGTCGAGATGCTGGCACGTTCGCGCCGGCATCATTCGGGCCTCGCCGATGCCATGATCTACCAGGCGGTCGAGCAGTTCCTCCCGTCCGCCGTCGCCGGCGTCCTGCTCGCGGCGATGCTGTGGAAATTCGCGCCTGAATCGCTGTGGATGCTGCCCGGCCTGTGGCAGGTGCTGGTGTCGCTCGGCGTGTTCGCCTCCGTCCGTTTGCTGCCGCGTACCGTCGCGCTCGGTGGCGCCTTCTATTTCCTGGCCGGCTTTACGGTTCTGATGCTGGCGAGCCAAAGCCACACGCTGTCGCCGTGGACCATGGGCCTGCCCTTTGCCATTGGCCAATCGCTGATGGCCGCAATCCTGTACTTTGCTTCCGGAGTTGACGATGCCGAAGACTGACAGCGCGCCGTTCTCCTATGACGGCCTCGACCGCGTGATCCATGAGAAGGCGCGGCTCGGACTCCTGACCTCGCTGATGGCGCACCCCAAGGGCCTCGCCTTTGCCGATCTCAAGCAGCTCTGCGGCCTGACCGACGGCAATCTCAGCCGTCACCTGCAGGTGTTGCAGGAGGCCGGCCTCGTCGAGGTGACCAAGGGCTATGAGGGTAACCGTCCCCACACCACCTGTCGCCTGACCAAGACCGGTCGCCGTC
>Ga0307507_10012118_pt1 | contig 10712 bp, 3 predicted proteins | sample 7_EM_MG_FD_207223 | JGI IMG/M metagenome (GOLD analysis project Ga0307507, IMG submission 207223) | Populus trichocarpa ectomycorrhiza microbial communities from riparian zone in the Pacific Northwest, United States - 7_EM | ecosystem: Host-associated > Plants > Roots > Unclassified | place... | reverse complement strand
GCATAAAACTTCGCACGGCGCTGCTATTCTTCTCCCTTCCTTTCTCTAGCTTTGGATCCTCGTTTATAGACTACCAATTGTACAGGCTTGCGCGTCCCTCATGCCGTGCATCGTGCCTCAATTGACTGAGTCGCTAACAGCAGCGGCAGTGGTGGGAGCGGGGAGGGGTCTGGCGGCAGCGGCAGCTGCAGCAGCTATTTACATATTAGTATCTTCTTAAATTCTTAAATTCTTTTATAGTACTAATACTCACCAGCATGCTTATCTGCTGGGACTGAAGTCCTGCGCGCAGGCACCTCAGCCCAAGACGGCGGCGGCAAGGGCGAGAAACGGCGGCCGGGCGCGGACATGGCGGCGGCAGCGGCGGTGGTGGTGGTGGCGGCAGCGGTGGCAGCAGCAGCAGGAGCAGGAGCAGAAGACGCAGTAGCAGCAGCAGCAGCAGTGGTGATGGTAATGGTGGTGGTGGTGGTGCTGTTGCTTAAGGAAGAAGACGACGACGATAATAACAACAACGTAAATAGCTATTGTCAATATACGTTACGTGATTAATTATGTGAATCTATATTACGCGATTATTATATAAAGGCAGTTTTACGTTACCATAAGGTAGCTACATAAATTCTATAGTAGTAAGGTAGTAGTGCGGCAGTAGTAGGGTAGTAGTAGGGTAGTAGTAGGGTAGTAGTAGGGCAGTAGTAGGCAGTAGAGGGCAGTAATAGGCAGTAGAGGGCAGTAATAGGCAGTAGAGGGCAGTAGTAGGGCAGCAGTAGGGCAGACTAAGTTTAGAAGGACAAAAGCCCGCCGCAGGCGCGAGAAATCCGTTAAATTTACCCAAGGAACCAAATTACTGGCTGTAGGTCAGTAATTTGGAAATTTTCCTTGGAAAATTTAACGGATTTCTCGTACATACGTACCAGTATTAAAGTCGTTAATTAATTTAGCGATATAGGTTTCGGCTTTAGTATTAAATAGTGTTTCTTTTTACTTAATTAGTAATTAATTCTTCCTATTTAGGTGTGCGTAGAGGTACCCTAACTCTTTCTTTATAAATGTATAAGCATTGCCATTATCTAAGTCACTGCGAGTATTGTTATTGTCTGAGGAGTTACTATTAGGTTCTTCCTTTCTGCTCTTACTACCTAACTTCTTTTTATTAGGTTCCTAATATAGAATAAACTTCTTGCCTATCTTTTCTTCCCATTTGTAATATAGCCTTTTATTTATAATAAAGCAGTTTTTAGGTTTGTAATTGGCGTTTAGCTTCTTATAGTTCTTATAGTACTTTCCCTTACTCTTCTCCTTATCCTCCTTTGCCTTTTATTTACCCTTTTTATTAGGCTTCCCCCTATACAGTACACCTCCCTTGGCCTTCTTATCCTTATTTTGTGCCTTATCTATAATATCTTTAATTAACGCGGAGAGTAACAGTCGGGTTAATTCTTTTTAAGAATTTAATTGCTATTATTCTGCCTAGATAGGCCATATATTAGATAGGGCCATAATAAAGAGAATTGGATGCTATAATTTAGGTAGGGAAATGTTAAGGTTTGCCAGCTTTTTAATAGCCTTTTTAAATGCGATAATAAAGTACTTAAAATTGGGGTAGTTGTTATACTTAATCTTTATGTATAATTTAATAGCATTATAGCTAAGAACTGCTCCGGTTCCCTTATATTAAGTCTATAGAGTTACCCATATCTTATATATTAACTTGCATCCTGCTAGCATCTGTATAGGGGTACTCTTAATATTAAGCTTAATAATAATCTTTATGCTTAAGTCTCCAGCTTCCTATATTAGCCATACTGCCAGCTTTATCTTATTAGCTTTCTTATTAAATTCATCCACATATTTAGATGCTTTTCCCTTTTTATAAATGTAACGTCTTAATCCGTTCGTAATAGTAATGTCCTTTATTACTTCCTTTTATACAATATAGTTCTCCTCTCCCTTTAGCTTTATGCCATTAGGTAGTAGGTTCTTGCTGCTACTGCTTTCGCTTATCCTGAGTGCAGTAATTGGATATTAAGTTAATTAGGAACTCGCTATATTCGTGTCGCGGTGTTAAAATTGAGATTATTCTAATTGGTTTCGATCGTTGTCTACTTCTTAAGTTATTAGTAGGTGGTATATACTACTAGACGCGTTATGGTTGAGCTCCTAATACGCGTCGTATTGATCGTTATCTAGTTGTGAGCTTAACCTGTTACTATCTCCTGCCTGCTTCTTAGCTCTCGTCTTCTGATCAGACTTAGCGAGTTAAATAGGTTAGTGAGGTAGTAATCAATTCCGCGGATAATGCGCGTCCTTTGATCGTTTGACAACTGCTATAATTACACATCACAGCTCTCTCCACGCGTTATTTGAAAACGCTATATTGAAACCCTCTATAGGCGTAGCCGGGCTTATAACCTGTCGAGGCTGGTACTTAACGAGGTGCAGCGGAGGTGTAAGGGAATCAGATGCGTATATCAAGATACATAGATGAAGTTGTTGTATTATTGATACTATTTGTGAAGGCTCAGTCAAAAGAACAGAGTCTATTGGTAGCCAGTGAACGAGAATTCCAAGACGAGGACTAAGAGAAGGTCGAGGAAAGGACACGTCTATATACATGGCGCCAAGGGTCTAGGCGAGCCCCTGACTAGGGTCTGTAACAGTGCCGTAACACTATTCTACAGGTGGATTCTGGTGGATTTCATACTCGCTTAGCTTACGTGATTAGTATACGTGACTACCCCATGACTAGTTAGTTATAGACAACGACTGACAGATATATTATTCCTAGTTAGTCGTATAAGAGGCTTAGCTATAACCCTATAATTACAGATAAATTAATAGTAGAAATTATAAAAGCTAAAAAAGGACTGGAGCCCCTTTATAGTATAAGGAGGTTTCTAGTTATAGATTACCTTAATCTTTTTAGGGTTAACTTTAATTCCTTCTATACTAATAATAAACCTAAAGTACTTTATACGTTTTACTCCAAATTTATATTTCTTAATATTAACTTATAGGCCTGTATTCCGCAGCCTCTCTAGAGCCTTTTTAACATAAACTTGGTGCTTAAGTTTATTATCTAAGTATATAAGAATATCGTCTAAGTATGCCGTGCAGAATTTATTAAGGTAATTAAAAAGAATATTATTTATATACTATTGGTACATAGCTAGCCCACTTATTAGTCTAAAAGGGAGGACTTTATATTTATAAGAACTATAGCGGGTGTAGAACGTTATTAGATCTTCTAATATAGAGTCCATCCTAATTTGGTGGAAAGCTTAGCAGACATTAAGCTTAGCAAAGATTTTAGCTTGGCTTAAACGTATAAGGGTCTTATTAATTAGAGGGAAAGGGTAATAATCTTTCTAAGTAATAGCGTTTAGTTTTTAATAATTAATATAGAAATAAAGGCCTTTATTAGGCTTCTTTATAAATAGGATAGGGGAAGTAAAAGGGGCCTAACTTAGCTTAATAAACCCTTTATAGAGGTTATTAATTAAGTACTACTTTATTACTTTTAGTTCCTCCATAGTTTGCTAATAAAGAGGGCTATAGCCTAGAGAGTTATCGGCCTCTAATTAAATCTTATAATTATAGGTTTGGTAGGAGGGTATTTAAAGCTACTTTTAAGAACGTATCTCTATAGTTTAAAAGGTAGATAGGGAGACAGCGCTTAACTAGCTCTTTATTAGTTTCCTTTACTAGCCCTTCTTTCTTCTTATTAATAATCTAGTTAATTTTATATAAGCTAGTTATAAAGACCTTATTATCCTTCTAATATATATTAAAGTAAAACCCTATAGCACTAATTGCCGTAATATCTACTTAGGGGGGTTATATAATAGTAGGGGTGCTAATAGTCTTAGGGGCATTTAATGTATTAATATTATCTTTACTCCCTTTAGCTCTTATTATATCTTCTAAAGGCTATCCTTTATATCCTATTAGTATGTCCTTTTCTATATTAGCCAGATCTCCGTAATTTGGAAGTCGTTTATATTACTATCCGTTCCACTTCTATAAGTAGAGTCCTCCTTAACTATAGTACTTTAGGGGAGTATTATTATTGGTATAGAGTCTCTACCGACCTTATAGCGGGCATATTCTTAAGTAAAGGCTAGGTTGCGGTCCTTAATGTCTTATTAATAGATGGGTCAACCTTTACAGCTAATATCTTACTGTTAGTCCAAATTTCTCTAATAAAGGAGGGTAATTTCGGTCTATTCTCCGGCCAGATAAACTGTCTTTATTATATATTTAGCTAAATATTAAAGTAGGACATCTATTTTCGGCTAAGGATTATATTATAGGACCCTAGGTCTAGGATATAGAAGGGGATACTAAATTAGCGTTGTCTATTAATAGCGATATATAGCTTTAAGATATAGATAACCGGATTACAAGCTTAGATATTATAGCCTTTTACTTAAATAGGCTTCTCTAGTTAGGTAGAATTTATATTTAAGAACTTAGCAACATTATTTATATAAGTAGTATTTATAAAGGCAAAGCTATTTGCTTTAGTGTTAATAAGGTATAAGGGTACTTTTTGCCCCTTACTTGGGTGTACGCCTAGAGGCTCTCAGGAGCTGCCAAGGCTAGCCTTCGGCTAGCCCTTGGCACCTCCTTATAAGATCCTCGGGCCTGCAGCCCTTTCCCTCCTCATCGGTTCGTCTCTGTATGAGTTATTGCCATACCTACCCTCATTACCATATCGTCCTCTTCCATCGACTCTTCTGTAATTTATGCTCGGCTTACCTACTCCCTACCGTACACCTGGGCAATAGCCTTACATAAGGGCAGTTATATTAACTCTATATCTATTTTAAGATACTATATATAGAACCATAAAGTGTTTTCCACCTATTAGCTAACTTAGATTAATCTCTTTAAAATTAATAGAATACCCTAGGGGGAAGTCTTTCCCTAGGGTTCTTTTTTTCCTAACTTATTAAATATTTCTTCTTTCTCTATTTCCTTAATATTACCTATATCTTTTAGCTCTAGGTAGAATAAAGCAAAATAACTATCCTTTCTGTAATTAAAGCACGTAACTATGGCGGGGTTAATTAGGGTATGGTAATAAGTATTAGCTAATGGTGTAGTATATAGCGGATCAGGCAAGGCTCGTAGATAAGTAGTTATAACGGCCTTTAGTATAAGGGCGGTTGTGGTATATCTTCTAACGCTAGCTCCTATTAATATAGCGGATAAGTTCTAGTCACTATAGGGCCGCTTTAATTAATTAGAACAAGTATTAATTTATTTTAGTTTTAAATCTAGTAATAAACATTGGGCTATAAATCTTTAGTAGGTTAGTAGGTTATTTAAGGCCACTATAATCTTCTCTTATAGTTAGACTGTTAGCTTATTGTATAGGTTTAAACGGTGGTTTTTAAGGGGAACCTAGCCTTTACCTGCTAGGTATAAAAATCAAGTCTAGAACTTAGTAAAGGATTAGTTTAATTTTATTATTAGGCAGTTATAGTTATAATAAACATCCTATACTTTATTTGGGTTAATATAAATAGTAGCCAGATACTATATTATCTTATTAACAGATATAAACTAAATAGGTAACTCGTTCTTAAACTTGGCCTAAAGGTATTACTAGGCGTCCCTTATAGTTTAACTAAAGAGGTAAAGCATTTTTACTTCTTAGAGGGGAAATAGATATGGTTAATATAGAGCTTTCCTTATACTTAGATTCTCTAATTATTAAAGGTAGGATCTATTCCGTTAGATAGCGGTTAAGGGTTAAAAAGCTTAACGGATTTTAATTACTTTGCTATTATATCCGTACTACTTAGGGTGTTGTATTTAGTAAAGCGAATAGGTTAACTAGGGCTCCTAGTAGGGGAGATTAAGCTATTTTATAAGGCTGCGAGGCTCTTTAGGATCTTGTCTAGAGTCTCTTATATAGCCTAGGCTATAAGGCAATCAGCTACCTATTTAGCTGCAAGATTATAAATCTGCTCGCGCATATCTAAAGTGTTATTATTATCTTTAATTTCTAATCCTAACTGGATCTTATATTCCTCTTAAGTAAAGGCGGCTCTCTTAAATAAGCTTACTTTAGGTGCTATTATTAGCTACTTAGGGGTTTGTCAGTATTATATAATTTGTTTTTAATATTAGGGTTTAGGTTAAGTATAGTCCGGCCTATAAGAGGGTGGATATTATTAGGGCCTTCCCAGGCCGTATATGGTATTTAGTGTTTAAGTATAACGCGTTAACGTATTATTGCGAACGAGGTTTCTTTCTAGAGTGGGATATTATAGAGGCCTTCCCAGGCTGTATAGGGAAGAGCTTAGTATAATATAATAGGCTTATATAACTGTTTCTAAACTAAAGCTTGTAGATTGCTACTATATAAGAATACTAAGCTAAGGAGAAGAAGAAGAAGATTGTTAGAGACTGGCAAGATATAAAGGGGTTGCTAAGGCACTAGTAGTAAGCGAGCCAATAGCGATTTTCCATCCTAGGGATGGAAAATCCTAATTAGTTGGCTCTATAAGTAGTGGCGGTAGAATATAGCAGAATTTAGTAGATTGCCTAGAAAACGGCAAATTGCCCTAGAAATGGCAAAGTAGTAGGTAACGCGCTCCAGTACCGTCACATTAACGTTCTCTTGCTTTTATTAGTAGGGCTCTATAAAGAATAGCGAAAGAGGTTTAAAGAATAACTTTATAACTTTAGGCATATATATAAGGCAGTTATTAATAGTAACTTTAATAGTTTTTAATAAGATCTTATTTGCCATTATAGTTAGGCTTAGGACTTTTCCTTTTAATATATCTATTATCCTAACTGGCTTTAGTCATGGTGCTTTAACAGTTATTATTATATCAGTCCCTTATTATATTTGTCTTTTTAGCTATTTAATATAGTTTATTTTATTAATCTTATTATTATTTAACAGTAATTAAAGAGCCTGCCGTTATAATTATGGTACGATTTAGATATATCCTCCTAGTTATACGTTTTAAACTATTGCCGGTTATAGACTAAACAGTCTTAAAAACGGCTTTATTACTCTAATGTCTCTATATAGTTTTATAAGATTATATAATCGTGCCATCAGCTGCGACTGGGTTGCTACTCCTACTAAGTTAATGTATACTAACTCTACTTAGTATATATCTTCCTAGGACTCGCCGAGCTCTTCTTTGCTTTTAGCGCTATTGCTTTTTAAAAACTCTACTAAGGCTATCGCTGGCTAGACGCTTGTTATTATCGCTATTACATTAAAATTAATATTCGTATTCTACCTTAGATAGTCTTTAAGAAACAAAATTCTATTATTGCTTAGTAAATTCGGAATTGGATTTCTTAGGTGCTTACATATTCTAGCGTAGATTTGGTTATACTTATTTATATATAGAAACCCACAGTTAACTAGCTCTTAGAGTATTAGGCATTAATTAATAAAGTAATAAGAACCTCCGCATCTATAATACGTTTTAGCTTATGCCTAGTACCTATTAAGGTTTCCTAGTCCTCTATGTTACGGCGCTGGTGGAAAACAGTACTGGCAAATTGCCATTACGTGACCAGAGGATTGTATATAGCTTTGAGCGGTGCTTCCGTTCTTCCCCTTTCCTTTCTCTAGCTTTGGATCCTTGTTTATAGACAATCCAATTGTATAGGCTTGCGCGACCCTCTTGCTGTGCTCGTGCCTTAATTAACCAAGTCGCTAACATTATCCAAAGCTCGTTACTACTCTTCTTTCCTAAGAAGGAACTTAAAAATATCTATAAGGCCACAAACAGGACAAGGACATAGAATAGAACCCTAAGGACATTACCAGGACTATAAGGACAGGACAAACCCCTAAGAACCAAAAGAATATAAATAGAACGCGAAATCTAAGAATAGGACACGCATGGACCAGAACCCCTAGGAAATAAACAAACACCGGAAATTACCTAATACCCCTACCACCATGCCAAGAAATATAGCAGCTGGCAAAGCCGCTATAGGACCCGTAAATACCTCCAATAGTAAAACAGTCGCCGTCTTAACCCCCCAGGAAGAGCTTGTAGCAGCTAATACTAAAATTAAACGGCTTTAAGAGCTGCTTAAAACCAGAAACACCCCTATACCTAGTAAGGAGTTATTAGACACCTAAAGACTTGCTATAGTCCTTAAGGCCCTAGCCCAATATACAGCCTTAGCATTATTGCGGTCCGCGAAGGTTATAGACCCCCTATTGCTTACAGACGGAACTAACCCTATATTTAATAATTGGAAGCTTTAACTGCAAGACAAGCTTAAAGTTAATATGGACTGCTTCCCTACTACCTGTCACGATGACGATGTATTATATGCGAACGCTAGATAAACAAGCATCAGATTTATAGAATTGATAGCTACGTACGGCTGTTGTAGAGACTCAAGAGGATTGCTAGAGAACTTAACAGAGAGATTTATTTAACGTCCGCGGCGGCCGCTAGGCCATTGGACCGTGCCTTCCTAGTAGCGCGCAGCGGCCTTGGCCGCGCCCGCGTACCACGACGGAATACACCTTTCTAGGCTAGCCCTGGGTTAAACTACACTCTGCTTCTCCACAAAGCATTTGGGTTCCCTAAGGTTCCCTTTATCTAGAGAGAAACGCAACTCGTCCGGTACCCGTTTCCAACATTAAACGAAAAGTAGGAGTAAGAAATCCCCGTCCCGCTTATCCTTTACCAACGCCTGAAACCTAAATCAGATTCCCGTGTCTTCATTCTATAGTTCGCCTTTAGATCCCTGTTTGGCTTATCTGGTGATACTTTGTTTCCTCTAGCCATTTGGCTAGAGTCTTCAGGCCCCTTGTGTACAGATGTGCAAATTTACCAAAGCCGACCTTTTTCTTTTTGATATGTCGGATAAGTCTATCCGACTTTCTGTTTGCTTGCGTGCAAAATAGCAGGTGTTTCTTCGACTTTCTCGAACCGCATGTGCATTCGAGATAGGTGTTATGACAGAACCTTTTGTGGTATTCCTGAAAGTTTCCGTAACCGGATCTCAGGGCTATTAGATAGCCCGTGATTTCCCTGTTCTTAATTACCGCGTGGGGGCTTTTGAACTCCAGTCCTAGTTCCCGGTAGGACCTAGGCCTTCGTTCCTCCCACTCCCGCTTAAGTCTCTCTTTCTTCCTTTCAAAGACGAACTTTTTTAGCCACCCCTGCGTGGTGTAGCATTCGTCTTTCCTTTTCCAGTCCGGTATCACCCACGCTGCCTTGGCGTAGTCTGGGCACTCCTGTAGGTACTTGACCCCCCACTGCCTTGTTGTGGTTAAGTTCCTGACTTCTTAAGCTGCTCTGGTGCTCGTGGTTGGGACAGCCCTCCCTTCTCCCACTTGCGCAGCTCTGGGGTCTCTTGTATGAACCGTGAAGTTGCGAGTCCCTTCGGGGGCGTTCTTGTACGCCTCCCTTATTGCCATTATTGCTCCGTCTTCCCTTGTCGCCCTGGGGCCTAGGTGTACGGAGCCTTGTTTTGCGATCCTCCCCACATGGTTTTGGATCACATATGTCCCTACTACGCCTGCCGGTGTCTCTACCGACAGGACGTACCCTTTATAGTCATTTTCGGTCATCTGGAGGTAGCTTGCCTCGTGCTCCTCTAACGTCATGTTGACTTTCCTTCTTGTCGTATCTGCCAGAATACATATGCATTATAAAACTACTATACACAGCAAGTTTGCCTGAACTGCTTGCCCAGTTCCTTGCCACGGTTAACGCAGCAGCTGGTGGACAAAGCCAGCTCCTACCCGTGTGCACCTGATTTGCTCCATAAGCCTATCCTTACAGCCTGCCCCTGCCTAAATAGACCGACACGCGCATCCGTCCTTTTGGGCTATACAGACAGTGTCGTCGACAAGGTATTGATCCTTCCTCCGAGACAGGTCCACCAGGAGTTAGAGCCCAGTAAAGGGGTAAGGTTCCTGGAGTCGTCCGTCGCTGCCATTGTATACCACGCCCTATAGCCGTTGGCTGCTTCGCGTTACCTGTGACGCTCTCACGACGACAGGCCGACCGTGTCTTGCAGGCGTGGGCCCATGATAACTCGACGCCGCGCAGCTACCGTCCCTTAGCCGCCTACTAACCAAACTTGTTGTCCTCCTATCTTAACCAACACCTGCATCTAAGTCCGTTCCAGCCTGCCTATACAGGTTCGTCCTAGCTCTTTCTTGGTCCGTTCCGGATTAACGTCGCCGCCTAGAGAAGGGTGCCCCCAGCTCTTTCTTGGTCCGTTCTAGATTAACGTCGCCGCCTAGAGAAAGGTTAACGCCGCTGCGTAGAAAGGGAGGATTAACGTCGCTAAATGTGGTTAACGGTGTTGAGATTCTTCCTGTGCCCTCGCTGTAGGTACAGTCTCAGAGCGGAATAAGTACAGAGGTGCCCTGTCGTCTCCTTAGATTCCTATCGCTTCCACCAGCAAATGCAAGCGCTGGCTTGTGGCCCTAGGTCGGCGCCTAGGTAGAGAGACGTCGGGTAGTTTTTAAGACCATTCCTCTGTTCTTGATGAGTTGCCTTATGTTGTTGACGAGCGCCAAGACCCGCGAAAACTCTGCTGTTCTGACGGTGTCAAGGACGACGCATTCGAAAGCGCCCTCTAGCCACGACGTAACGCCGCTGCATCAGTAACAGACGAGATCCTCATTCTCAGCTTGACCGTACGGACAAGATAAGACGGAAAGGAACCCCCATAGGACAGTATGGGTC
>Ga0307507_10012117_pt1 | contig 10714 bp, 9 predicted proteins | sample 7_EM_MG_FD_207223 | JGI IMG/M metagenome (GOLD analysis project Ga0307507, IMG submission 207223) | Populus trichocarpa ectomycorrhiza microbial communities from riparian zone in the Pacific Northwest, United States - 7_EM | ecosystem: Host-associated > Plants > Roots > Unclassified | place... | reverse complement strand
AATATCATTGTATACCTGCTAGAGGTTTCTGTCGTGGTGGGGTAGCTTTGGTGGTTCAATAACTGGGACAACGTTGTGGGAGGCAAGCGGCCCTCCATAGAGGGGCTTGGTAGGTGAGTGTCTGAGGGCCTGGTGCACGGGGCACTCAGGGCTTTCGCAGGGGACATTCGTAGTGGTGCAGCCTAGGGCTTCATGTAGTCTTCTTTTGATCTTTGACAGGTCTGGTCCAGGTCGAGGGGAGAGGATAGTTTCCTCATTGATCTCTGGATCCATAGCGTCTTGCATTGCTCCTGGCTGGGGGCCATCGAGTGGGGGGCTGCTGCTCAACTCGCCTGCATAGACTTTATGCCTAATCTTATCATCTTCATAAATAGGGCACATTAGCACGAAACAATCTGACCAGTGTTGGGCTGAATGTGCGATTTCCTCATCACTCTGGCCGCTACTGATGCTGTGGTAGTCATCTCAATTGTTGATAGGGTTCTTATTTCTGTAATCGCTGGGATCGAGCACAGCTCGATGGATACTGCAGTTACTGCTGCAGTCTGAGTGGTTGTGGTTGTAGTTAACCTCGAGGACTTCAAATAGAGACATCACTTCTGGATCGGATTCGCTGAAGTGGGTAAGAGGAGAAGTGTTGTTGTCCGAATCTTCCTGAGTAGGGTCTTGCACAGTATGAGGATAGCTTTTGTCTTCCGTATAAAGGCGTGATAAACCCTCGGCTAAATAGTTCCATTGTCCTGGCCGGTATATGATTTTTATCCTAAACTGGCCACTGCATCCTCGCCACCTAAGTTGCTTCTTTGTTGGTATTCTGCTTGTTTTGATGTACATCAGGGGCTGGTGATCGGTGACTATCGTGAATTCGTTTCCTGCCAGGAGGTGGTGGAATGCTGTGAGGGCGTCAACTATCGCCAATGCTTCCTGGTCTGTAGTGCCATAGTTCATCTGGGCGTTAGAGAACTTCCTACTATGGAGCGCTGCCGGTCTGGCCGTATCAGCTGTTTCTCCTTGTCCTACCCAAGCACCAACTCCAGTATCAGAGGCATCAGTTATCAGCGATATTGGTAATGCTGATTCATGGTCGATCGGTTTCATGATCTGGTTGTGTGCTGCAGCTCGCTTAACATTATCCATGGCGTGATCATGTGTTGCAGTCCACACAAACTCCTCAGTTCCCGTAAGCGAGGTCAGGGGTGCTGTGATCCACGCCAAGTGTGGTATAAATTGGCTACTGTAGTTGACAACTCCGAGGAATTCCTGTAATTGTTTCTTGTTCTTTGGAGTAGTCCATGGTTCAATTCTCGCGATCTTCTCAGGTGATGCTGTCAACCCCTGATCGTCAATGATATGTCCTAATACATCCATGCTTGTAGCAAAGAATTCGGACTTCTTTCTGCTAGCGTAAAACTGAGCTTGTTTTAGACTATCGCATACCATTGCGATGTGTTTCAGGTGGTCTTGTTCTGTATCAGAATAGATGAGAATATCGTCAATATAAACCCACATGAATTGTCCTAGGTTGTCAGCGAATAAATCACACATTATTCACATGAATGTTCCTGGTGCGTTCATGTCTCCTTGTAGCATCAGTTTGCTAACGAAACATCCACACCGTGATTTGAAACCGTTCTTATCGACCTCCTTGGGCTCTACCCTGGTCTGAAAGTAGGCATCACTGAGGTCAATCTTGCTTCAGTATCTCGCTCTTCCTAGCGAGTTCAGAATCATTCTCTGGTTTGGAATCGTTTTTCATCGTCTTTGATGGTTATCTCATTCCTTGCTGTGAGATCGACCAGTGGTTTCATTCTGATTTTATCTTTCTTTTCTTGAGCGAAGATAGGTGCTGCTCCATGAACTGCTTTCCGTTCAATAATCCCTTGTTCGACCTTCTCATATATCCATAAACTGATGTCCTTCGCCCATCTTTCTGGAATTGAGTAGGTTGGTAAGTTCCTTAGCTCCTTTCCTAGTATTAGACGGATTTCGTGGTTTATCTTTCTAAGTGGTGGCAGTCATTCTGGTATGGATTCTGGGAACACCTCTGGGTGTTGGCTCATTACATCTTCTGTGGGGACGACCGCTACTCTGATATGTCCACTGGTAGGCGTGCAGTGGATCCTAATTCCAAACTTGGCGAAGTCTATTGCTAACCCACCGCATTCGATTATGGCTCCTTGTTGCTTTAGGAATGGCATTCCTATAAGGGCGTCGTACTTCGCCAGGTTTCCCACTAGCATTTTGTTTCCTTTTGTGTGCAGTTTTCCTACCGCTTGGTCAACAGTACACTCTTTGTTGCACTCGCATCGTGATCCCTTCATGGCCATAAGTATCTTGGTGGGTTCCTTCATTTCTATGGTTGGTATACCGTGGGTAGTGACGAAGACGGCACTGATAAGACTTGCTCCTATCGTTCCTGTATCAAACAGGACTTTTGCTTCCTTTCCATTAATGAACATAGTACCTTTAAGTGAATGGAGTGCCTTGATCGTTGTGGGGCGAGTGGTTTTTGCAGCCACATAGCTCTCAATTTCCAGGGCATTGATGTATACCTCATCGTATTCGCAGAGTTCTGATGTTAGATTGGATGAAGCTTCCTTCTTGAGCTTCGCCTTTCCTTTGTCCTTCTTGCTTGGGCAATCTTTTGCCATATGTCCTTCACCACCACAAGTAAAACAGGCTCCTTTCTTCCTTTGTTCTTTCTTCTTGGCAGAGTTGCTATCGTTATTGAACTTTTTTTTATGTTTGTGATGTGTCTTCTTGTTGGTGGATTCCTTAGGTTGTTTATCATACCGTTCCTTGCCATACGCTCCTGTACTTCGATGGATAGAGTCTAGTCACGGTCTTTCTGCCATAGCAATAACAGTTTTGATATCCTCGTCTCCAGTGTACTGGGTTTCCACGTCTTGCCGGAGTCTTGGGTGCATACTGGTAAAGAATTGTTGTATTAACGCGTAGTCACTTATTGTGTCTTCTGGTAGCCGTGATCTATGCCTGAGTAGATCTGTAGCTATGATAGATATCTTCTGGACTTGTCCATTCCATGATTGCCTGATGCTGTGGAACTTGTGATATGTATCGTCCTTATGCTTGGATGATTGGAATCGTTCCCTGAGATAGGTTACTAGTAGGTCTCTTGTGAGGTTTTCTCCAAATAGCTCGGCTGCTTGGAATGCCGCTTCTTGGGCTCGTCCTTCTGGATAGAGAATCCAGTAGTTTCCTGATCCTGCAGCGTTCTGGGATACATTGTGCAATCGTAAATAGAGTTGGACTGAGTTGTACCATCTATCAAAAGCCTCCGGTTTGAGGTCTTCGCCATCACCTCTGAATTTCTTAGGTGATGGTACCTTGATACTAAGCCTTGGTAAAGGCTCTGGAACTGGTTCAGGACCTGGTCCGCCAGCTCCTTCACCATGGTCAGACATGTCGTCTGAGTCGCTGCTTGAGCTGTCTGGGTCGCCTGCCGGTGCCGCTACTGGGGCTTTGCTGGTTAATCCTTTTTGTGGAGACTCAGGGAACCCGCCGGGGGTGACTGTCGCTGCCTTTGCTAGTTCTGTTGCTGACTCCGCTAGATCTCGTTGAGCGATATCTCTGGCTAGTTGCCTAGCTGCTTCGTCTATTGAGAACTGTTCCTTTGTAGCTGCTTTGACACATTGTCCGTGTTCGTCTCTAGCTCGTTGTTGAACCTTCTTCTTGGGCGGTCTGCTCGCGCTGGGTTCCTGGTGTTCTTCAATCTTGATAACTTGTTGAAGTTAAAATAATGTAAGCACCTCCTGGGTGGTGGCCGGAATCGATAGGGTAACGATACTATCTCTATATGAAAGTGCGGTATCTAACGAGACTAAGTACCGGTGGCTTAGACTAAGTTGTTGTATTAAAATTCTTACTATATCCCAACTACCAAGTAGTTCCTAATAGCTAAGTAAGTATGTTTGGTCAGTATTCTCGTAGCGAACTGAAGAAGTAACTGTTCACCCAAGTATATTGCAAACTCTGTCTGTCAAAGTCTGCTCTCTCTAAGTCCGCAGAATAGCAGGTCTTAAATACACTTATCAGGCTGACCCGAGCCTTGTAAACAATAACCATAAGGACTTCCAAAACGGTAGCGTTGAAACGTTACATAAAACATATCAAGTATCAAACGAGACCTTGACACAAGAAATAAAACATACTGAGAATCAAACAATACTCGAAACCAATCATACAACATCATGAGTATCACGCTCAATCATAAAACATATGGAGTATCTCTAACCTGCTCCTGCGTATTGCGAGATTCCCAGAGGGCGATCCGGTAATACAGTACGAACAGGGAGCAGAAGCTTTGCTGGAAATCTCTACAAGACATATAACAAAGGTTAGGGACTAGTAAAGTGACCATTCAACTTACTATATTTGAAGTGAGGGTTCATGTAAGCCTTGTGAGCCCGAATCTTTAAGGAATCTGGAACTATTTAAATACAAATAAATCTTAACCAATATCCTGTCCAAACAAGAATGCAAAGCTATGCTAAGGTAGAAGCCAAAACAACTAAGTCCCAAAACAAAGATGTAGATGCGACAGGATATAACTAACAAAACAAGTAATAGAATCAAACAAGTAAGGAATCGCTACTAATGTACTAAATTAGTAATATATATAGTTTCCCAATTTGGTACAAGGAACGAAAGGTAGTAATAAGCGAACTAAGGAAAGTACTACCTAGTAGGAAACTATAACAATAGGCAAAGTACCAGGTAAGGAATGTTTCGTTATTGGGGAAATCCTAATGGGCAATATCCAACTTCATGTTAAGGAATAATAGCCATAATAGTAGATTTCATTACAGTATCAAACGATACTGGAAACCAAACCTAAAACATCATGAGTATCAAACTCAATCATAAAGCATACTGCGTATCAAACGATACTCAAAACCAACCAGTAACCAGTACCGGTTTCACCCCGAAACCAAAATCAAAACACCATTTCCAACATACAATAAAGAAACCTAAATGTCCTCGCTATAATAGTCGGTGTCCAAATTGGGTTCCCAGAAACCCAAGTCCACCCCCGGCTCCTCAGAATGCTGTTCATATCAATCCTTTGTAGGAGTAAAGCATATTATAATATAACCGGAAAAAACTGTAGTAAATTCCTCCCCTGGCATGTTTTCAGTCCACATGCCTGTACCGGATCCTCCACATTCTCAAGTCCTTCCACTAGTTGGCAACTATTTTCGCTATTGGGGTACCCTTTCCATTTCACCAAGAATTGCTCTCTGCCATGTCTCGTCCTAAGGTCGAGAATGGTCTCAACCTCTCATTCCTTCTCATTATCAATTAGGATAGACGCTGGTTTGGTGGGGGCCCTTTCCGGGAATCATTGATCATCGTCATGGTAGTAGGGTTTGACAACTGAACAGTGGAATACTCCCTTCTGCCGTCGATATATGCTGGAATCCATACTAACTGTATAGTTTTGGTATGTTCATTGAATTTGATAACAATAAAGGGACCTCCCGATCGTGGTTGTTACTTCCTAGACCTGCCAGATTCTGTCGCAAATTGGTCACCAAATATCATTACCAGTCCTCCTATCTCCACAGGTTTAAATTTGACCCTTCCCTTAGCCGCAGTCTGAGTAGATCTAACTCTCGCTAGCTTCGAAGCCTAGTATGCTGCATTCCTGATTTCCTGGAGTCGGTTGTAATGCTCGTCAGAGGCAGGAACGGCAGAAGAGTAGACTGGATCAGTGTCTCAGTGGGGGCAGTCTTCACCATACACTGCTTTGTATGGGGACATGTTGATACTATGAGAGTGGCTAGCGTTAGAATATGGTGCCACTTCAGGGAGAGAGCAGAGCCAATTGGTTTGGCAGAGGTTGGTGACGTTTTTCAGGGCAGTTTTGAGCTCCCTGATTTTCCGTTCAGCCTGCCCATTCATTTGGTGAGGGTGGGGCGCAACCATAATGTGTTCGATCTCCATGGTCCTAAGTGTCTGTTTCAAGAACTTGGAGGTGAATCGTGGGTTAGCATCACTGACAATCGAGGTAGGTACTCCATGAGGAGTAAGAATATGGTGCCGGAGTAGCCCAGTAGTTTGTACTGCCGTTGCAGTAACCGATGTTGGGATCAGTCACCTGAATCCCACCGCTCTATCCACCACTATCAGGACTGAATCTTGGCCCTTCAATTTTGTAAAGGGGCCCATAAAATCAATAGCATAACTTGAAAATAGCTCAGAGGGGTAAGGGAGGGTTTGGGCATCACCATCTGGTAACGTGTTGCATTCTTTGTTGGCCTGAGATAGTTCGCACTGCCTAACAAAGTCCGGGAAATCCTTCCGCATTTCCGGCCTGTAGATATATTCGGATCCATACCAAAGGTTCCTATCTGCGCTGTGCTGTCCCTTGGTGTGGATCTCGCTAATCATTAGTTCCCTAGGTGTTACTCTATTGACCTCATGTACCTTTGGTATGTGGAGGCTGTCCTCTCCTCCTCCAATAGTGGCATAGAGTAGGCCATTGCGGATGCGGTAGTGGTGCTGTAACCGCCTCCAGGGTGGGGGCGGGAATATATAGAGTAACGATACTATCTCTATACCAAAGTGCGGTATATAACGAGACTAAGTACCTGAGGTTTAGACTAAGTTGTTGTAACAAACTTCTTACTATATCGTAACTACCAAGTAGTTCCTAATAGCTAAGTATGTTTGGTCTTATTCGATTCTTGAAGCAAACTGAAGAAGTAACTGTTCAACCAAGTATATTGAAAACTCTGTCTGTCGAAGTCTGCTCTCTCTAAGTCCGGACCATAGCAGGTCTTAAATACACTTGTCAGGCTAACTGGAGTCTTGTAAACATTAACCATAAAGACTCCAAAATGGTAGCCTTCAAACGTTACATCAAACATATCAAGTATCAAACCATACTTTAACACAATAACTAAAACATACGGTATATCAAACGGTCCTCGAAACGAAACCTAAAACATACTGAGTATCAAACGATACTCGAACCCAAACAGTAACCTGTACCGGTTTCACCCCGAAAACAAATTGAAAACATCACTTTAAACATACAACAAAGAAAGTTAAATCTCCACGCTATCATTGTCAGTGTCCAAATGGGGTTCCCAGAAACCCAAATCCACCGCTGGCTCCTCAGAATGCTGTTCATAACCATCCTTAGTAGGAGTAAAGCATACCGTAATATAACCGGAAAACATAGTAGGAAATTCCTCCCCTGGCATGTTCTCCGTCCACCATTCCTGTGTTAGGTCCTCCGCGTTCTCAAGTCCTGCCACTGGTTCCTAACTATTCTCGCTACTTGGGTACCTTTTCCACTTAACCAAAAATTCTCCTCTGCCATGTCTCTTCCTATGGTCAAGAATGGTTTCAATCTCCCATTCCTTCTCATGATCAATTAGAATAGGTGGCGGTTTGGTGTGGGCCCTTCCAGGGAATCTCTCATCGTCGTTAGGGTGGTAGAGTTCGACAACTGAGTAGTGGAATACCCCTTTCTACCGTCTATATATCCTCGAATCCTTACTAATTGTGTAGTTCTGAGTATATTTATCATATTCGATGACGATAAAGGGACCTCTTCATCGTGGTTGTAACTTCCTGGACCGGCCAGATTCCGTCTCAAATCGGTCACCAAATATTGTACAGGGACAAAATTAACCCATTGCGACAACGATTGCGAACACACAATTTGCCCGGTAATGACAACCCCTATATATTCAACTACCTCAACACCAACTAAAAACAATTAACAAAATTAAAAAAATACATACCAGTAATCAGTACTTAGTATACCATCCATCAGCTTTAATAATTGTCTTCACCCTATCCACCATAGATCCTGCCAGAGTATCAAAAACCTTTGGATCAAGAAGTTCCCAACAATGCGTAATTCCCTCCTCGATTGTCTTTTTGACTACATGCTCTGAGCCCTTCATGAGATGGAGATCAAGATAGTGCTTGAAACCTTATTCTTAATCAAAGACCAGATATTTTCAATTGGATTCAGATCTAATAAATAGGGAGGAAGTTCCAGAAGTGTAATCTCATGCTCTCTGAGCTATCTCATAAAGGGCAATGGAGCTTTAGCATTGTCAATGATCAAAAAGACCTCCTCCTCTCCCAACTCTTGCTTAATATCCTCCCATATCCCTATAAAGTCATATTGGTCATAAACCTCAATAATTGACTTTGCAGTAACTCCACCCCTAGCAGAAGAAGAATCAGGAAAAACAGGACGGAAACAACCATACTTCTGACCTTAAAAAAAACCTGTCATCATTTGGCCAATCTTTCTGTCGCTCTTCCTAGGAGCTTCTTCAACACAGTCCTTATTCCACTTCTCTTTAGGATATCTAAATATCCACTTTCTCCTTCCCCCTCTCCACTATCTCAATAGTCACTTCATCTCCCCACATTGCCTTCCTCCTCCACATCTTCTTTCTCTAATTCCCATGAGCCAATGCCCATTTCAACCTCTTTTCTGCCAGGGCCTCATCCAAATGTGCCCTCTCTTGTGCCAACCACTTTTTAAGATTTCTTTTGGACAGCCTCCTCTTTATAGCCTTCTCAGAAACATCTGGTGCAATTTTCTTGGCAATATCTTGATAGCTGTAATGGCGATCGCTGAGAGCTTCCTCAACCATTGCTTGATCTTGAGCCTTGAAGTGTTAGGATGTTTTCCTCTGCCCTCTTTCTCCTCCCGCTCTTGATCCCATCTTGCTACTATGTTTTGAATAGTAGTAAAAGGGATGTTGAGGTGGTGGGAAATCTGTTTCACAGGCATGCCCCTCACATGCAACCCACAGACTCTCCCTCTTGTCCATTCACTCAGATGCTGAGAAGGTATAGGTTTTTTTGCATGACTGCGAAGAATAGGAGACATTATTCCTTTAAATAAATAAAGAGAATATATTATGAGGAATCAGTTGAGTGGGAATGATTTTTGTAGGGGGGTTGCTTGCGTGAGGATGTGAGGAAGAGAGGGGTGGCCACGCCGGCCCAGGGCGATCGGTTGATTTTGTCCACTTACAATATCATTACCATTCCCCCAATCTCAACAGGCTTAACATCGTCTCTCCTCTTAGCCGCAGTCTTAGTAGATCTAGGTCTCGCTAGCTTCAGAGCCGCGTATGCTGCATTCCTGATTTCCTGGTGTCTGTCATAATGATCGTCAGAGGCTGGAACAGCAGAAGGGTAGAGTCGGTAGGTGTCTAGGAGAGGGTAGTCTCAACCATACACTGCTTTGTATGGGGACATGTTGATTGTATCAGAGTGAGCAGCGTTAGAATATGCTGCCACTTCAGGGAGGGAGGTGAGCCAATTGGTTTGGCGGAGGGTGGTGACGTTTCTCATGGCAGTTTTGAGCTCCATGATCATTCGTTCAGCCTGCCCATTCGTTTGGCGATGGCCCGGCGCAGCCATGATGTGTTCGATCCCCATGGTCTTAAGTGTCTGCTTCCAGAACTTAAAGATGAACCGTGGGTCAGCATTACTGACAATCAAGGTAGGTACTCCATGAGGCGTAAAAATAGGGTGCCGGAGTAGCTCAGTAGTCTGGACTGCCGTTGTAGTAACCGATGTTGGGATTAGCTAGCTGAATCACACTGCTCTATCCAGTACTACCAGGACGGAATCCTGGCTCTTCAATTTGGTAAAGGGACTCAGAAAATCAATAGCATAGCTTGAAAATATCTCGGAAGGGAAAGGGAGGGTTTGGGCATCACTGGCTGGAAGGGTGTTGCGTTCTTTGTTGTCCAAGCATAGCTCGCATTGCCTAACAAAATCTCTGAAATACTTCTGCATTTCCGGCCAGTAGATATATTCGGATGTATACAAGAGGTTCTCATCGGCGCTGTGGTGCCCCTTGGTCTGAATCTCGCTAATCATTAGTTCCCTAAGTGTTTCTCCATTGATTCCATGTCCCTTTGGTATGTAGAGGCGGTCCTCTCCTCCTCGAGTGGTGGCATCGAGTAGGTCATTCCCGATGCGGTAGTGTTGCATTTTTCCACCTCGGGAGGTGTTGCTAGAATCTTCAGCCAGTTGGTATACAGGGTCGTTCCTGTACCCGTTGATCATCTGCTTCCTCCATATAGTCCCCATCTTGTTTATGGCTTGAACCACCTCTCTTTTTTGAACAATTCTTTCCCACGTAGTAACCTCAGTTTCTTCCTCTTCTGCAATATCATTGTATACCTGGTAGAGGTTTCTGTCGTGGTGTGGAAGCTTCAGTGGTTCAATAACTGGAATAAAGTTGTGGGAGGCAAGCGGCCCTCCTTAGAGGGACTTGGTAGGTGAGGGGCTAGGGGCCTCGTGCACCAGGCACTCAGGGCTTTCGCAGGGGACATTTGTAGTGGTGCAGCCTAGGGCTTCATGTAGCCTTCTTTTGATCTTCGATAGCCCGGGTCGAGGTTGAGGGGAGAGGATCGTTTCCTCATCAACCTCCGGATGCATAGCGTCTTGCATTGCTCCTTGCTGGACGTCATCCATCAGCAAAAATAATACTCTGCGCCGGGGGCGCCCCATCCGTCTGGCGCACCTAGCGCACATAACGTCAATCGCGAATCAGGACGCAACGTCGATATGACGTTGCGTCCTGATTTTGCGTCACCTGACGTGCCGCGCCCTGACGCTATCCTGACACGGACCCTACGTTCTCTGCGCCCTGACTGCGCCTGGTCCTTTGCTCTTGCGTCCTGAACACCTCTGA
>Ga0307507_10012116_pt1 | contig 10714 bp, 12 predicted proteins | sample 7_EM_MG_FD_207223 | JGI IMG/M metagenome (GOLD analysis project Ga0307507, IMG submission 207223) | Populus trichocarpa ectomycorrhiza microbial communities from riparian zone in the Pacific Northwest, United States - 7_EM | ecosystem: Host-associated > Plants > Roots > Unclassified | place... | reverse complement strand
AAAATTAAATTGCAATCTTGACACTTTTACAGCGGAGGTTCAGGTCAACCCCTATAATAGCGCATTTGGGGTTCGTTTTTCCTCGAGCCCTTGACGACTTAAATTCGATAATTTTATGGGATCCAAACATGGGACCATGTCGGTCGTTATCGACGGCTTCTTCCTAAGTGGTGAGCTTTATTGTGTCTCTTGTGAAACTGCCGACAACTTGTTTCCAGTTTCCTCTGGGAACAACTTCACGAGCTCAGAGCATTTTCACTCCACACCATCGGTGGCGATTGCTCGAAACTTGTCCTAGACGCAGCACGAAATAATGGACATCCTTATTTGCCAACGGGCTAGCATGGGTAAGTACTGCGATATCAGGGCTGGTTTAGGGGTTCAGCTTCGAGCTGCCGAAGCTGGAGTGGTGGTTTGGAAAGGACCCACGTTCCTGGCCTTCCCCCCGTTCTAGGGTTGGGCCGAGTGTTCTACCGTCAGCCTTTCGGCTCGCTATCGATGATTCTAATTTCTGACCCGTTGACATGCAAGTAAAAGTTCCACTCCAATCATATAAACTAACTGCGAACTTCAGGTACTCCAGGAGCATCAATTAATATGTCGACGAAAACCCCGTTGTTTCACCTTTTCCGCACTCGCGTCACGAGGTGGCTCTTACCTTCTTCCAAGTCAAAAATTTTGTGTCCTCGACGCCATGTTGGAAAATCGAAAACACTTGCGAGTATGAGGAACATTGTATACCCCTCGTCCTCGTTTCATAGACGGAGCAGCTCACAACAATGGCCCCTATAACATGCACGCAGGATATGCTATCGTCACCGGTCCTGGATTTGGATTTGAGCGGAACGAATATCAATACCGCTCGTTTCGGTTAGAGACTTCTCCTCCGCACAACCTTACATCAAATCGCGCAGAGTTACGCGCAGCGACGGTTGCGCTAGTTGAGACGGACTGGAAGGCCAAAGAATTCCGAGGGATCGTCATACCCACTGACTCAGAGTATGTGGTGAGGGGTAGTACCACGGAGTACATGCCCTCTTGGCGAAATGAGTTGACTGTCGAGTGGAAGGTGAAAAGGGAGAACATGGGTCTCTGGGATAGGCTCATAACTGCCGTCGAAGCTTGGCAATCTGAAGAATTTCTTGTCGTGTCCGATGCGATTCGACGTGATCTGAATCGTGCCGACCGTTATGCTAAAGAAGCAGTTGTGAGTGTCACCAGTTCTCGGACGTTGTTGGTCAAAGATTTACTAGGTGGCATAGAATCATTAGGACTTGGGAACTTGGGGTCCAATGTCCTTAGTTGACCAGAATAAATCTGCTACCTTTTCGAAGTCTGGTTGAAACCCGTTCTTCCTGGCCAGATGTAAATGTTCAAAGATACAAGATTGATATTGATAGGCTATGGTCAAGAAAGTAGTGATGATATCGATCTTACGCATAGTCAAGGTACATTAAATCCTCGTCATCCAAATTCAACTGGGGCCTCTTCTCTTTCTTCACACTCTTTCGTACTGGATCCCTCACACTGTTGTAGGCTATGTCAAGATAGAGTTGAGGATTTTCGGATCCTTTGAACGGGAATGTTCGAAGGAGGTTCACCGCTTGGCTGATATGGACTTTCAAACTTGTCAGGTCGTGGTGGCGATGAACCTCGGCAGTGGGTTCGAGTGTCTTCAGCATTCGCTTCAGTTCTTTGTGAGCATTGCTAAAGAAATGTCAAGTGATTTTATTAGTCATGGAGGCAAGTTGGCTCACACAATCAGTGTTAGCTGGGAGTTAAGGTCATCCAATGCTTCATTCTTGATGTCCTCGCCTCGGTACAGTTTCTTCGTTTCCTCTTTTTTAGTGAGAACAGCTGCTTGGGCAGCATGCAGACATGCTAGAACATGCGGGAGCGGACCTAAAAAGTAGAACTTGTATCGAGACCTTTCCCATTTGTCCTTCTTAACGACATCCAGACACATGGCAAAGAAATGGAGGCAACGACCAGACAGCCTGTGCCTTTTTCTCTCTTTTTGCCTAGTAAGGCAGCGGCGGAATGTTCGTTGGAGGATGCATGCAGCATGAAGCTCTTCTACTGAGGGGGTCGATGCTACTTCTTGCGAGATATCCTCAATGACAACGTTGGGGTCCGCGTCATACTCTGCAGGGCCTTCATAAACGTCGTCGTCAATAGGATCAGCGATATCATCTTCGCTTCCTTCGTTTAGCGGCTCTGAGACGACGTCCAAGGTATGTTCTGGACTATCAGATGTGAAAGAAAGGAGTTCGAATCCAGATTGTAGGAGGGCCGGGATATCTTCCACAACAGAATATACAATCCTCCGCAAACCTCGATGCTCCTGTATGGGAAGAACGATTCGAGCTGCGTGCTGAAGATTGACCATTTCATCCAACGCTGACCCTTGCATTGACTCTCTCACGGCGGATGAAATCCCCTCCCAGTCACACGCATCGACATATCTAAGGCAGATTAGAAATCAAGGGGGTGATGAAAAAAAACACTTGCAATAGTCACCTGTTGTAGAGGGGGGAGAATGGGGGCTGGCCGAATCCATGCATTGCGTTCGAAATCCTCCAAATCTGACTTCTGAAGCTCACTAGCCGGATATTATTGCCCACTGGTACAAGGTGGTTGAGTTTCAATGGGTAAAGTGAGTTTTAGAATCTGAACTCACGAAGGGCCAAGACACGATAACTAAGATTTGTTTAGATGGAGTTCTAAGGCGGTTTAAGAAGAACGCACAGTCGGGCAATGAACATGTTGCGAATGGGAATTCCCTCTTCTGTCAATCTTCGTAATTCAGGCCCAAATAACAAGTGTTCTGCCCAAAAAAATCAGTTACAGCTAGGACATTGAACTTCAGCATACCAGCATCAATGCCCGTATAAATCTCTTTTATGAGATCTCCCAGAATAGGAAGAAATAGCCAAAAATTGATTGTCTTATCGGCGGCTTCATCTGGGCTAAAGTTGGCTAGAACCTTGGAGAGCCAGCTGCGAGGAAGAGTAACGTCGTGCAAACCCCCTGTTCGTTGGGCACGATTGAATACAACTGTTAAGGCACAGAGATGCTCGATGTAGGTGCAGAGGACACCGATCTCTACTGGCAGTTGGTTTTGCATAATTTGCCTTCACGTGCATAAAAAATCTGATTACAATAGCTAGGGTGTAAAGTACTGACCGGATGAACAAAGTGCCCACCAGAACATTCCAGGGTTTGCTATTTTGATAGGAGAACAAGAGCTCCAGTAATGAATTTTGGTTTTTAGGTTTTCGAAGGTACTGGGGCGGGATTGTTGCAGTCGTAAACTTCGAGCGATACAAGTAGAGGTGCGCCTCTTTCCTATTAAGGGTAAAACTCAAGTCTGTAGTCTGCATGACTTGGGTCAGGAACTGGGTTTCCACATCTGATGAAAATTCAAGATTATGTGTCAATTCACGAATCCAGCCAAGGATGATCTGGAAGCCTGCTTGAAAGCCGCCTGAAAGCTCTTGCTTTAAGCTGCTTATTGTACCAAGTTTGTAAGCTGGGGGATTGAGTGCATCATACAGTTTACCGATCCAAAATCTTGAAAAAAGAACTATCAGGAACCGTCAGTCCAGGATCAGATGTGAATGCTCATACGCTCGTTGTGAGTCGCGCAAGGCGGAGGGGTAGTTAAGACCATTGCGGTTTATTGTCTGATAAATCAGGACTTGATAGATATGCGCTTGAATCCAGGTATTGTACCAAACTTGGTTCGGCTCGACGTGGTCTTGTGTGCACTGATCAGATTTGACACAGCCCCCCAGCACATGTAGTGGGCAGGGAAAAAGGGCTTTTGCTTTGCGGCACATCTCATTTTGGCTGGTAACTCGGTCTAGCAGGCGCTCGGAAAGTGCGTTGCGAACAATGTGAGGTAATTTTTTGATTGAGACGATGGCATCTTCTGGACCTTTCATGGTAGACGCTGTAGCAGAAGTAGCCTTTTTATGCAAGAAAGTCCCATGCGGGACCACGAAGGCAGCATGGCCGTGAGGCCGGAGTCCGAACACTTTCCAAACATGGCCATTGGTGCGTGAGTCTGCATAAAATGCCGTATCATGAAGTTGTTGAACATAAAGGGAAAATGGGCGCAGGGTAGAAGTTAACGAAACAAGGTCCATGTTTTGCAACGCCTGGGGTTCTGAGAAGTGATAATCGAGGGAAAGCAAAGCAGCGGACATATTTTGTCGCTCAAAAAATGCGTCAGCAAGGGAGACTAGATTCTTGACTGTTCCGGAGGAGATCGCTTTGAACAACTCCATCTATGATAAGTAGACTGAGTATTGAATGGATCCATATTAAGCATCATTTCAATGTACCTCGTCATGTTCGTTTGGGCTGAGCAGAGATGGGTCTATTGAACCAGCATAGCGAAATAACTTGACGACAACGTCAGTGGAAGATTTTCGACTCCCCAGGGAAAATTCCCGCCACAAGCCTTGCAGGATACAGTGGATGACCCTTTGCGTGGATTGGCTTGAATCACCTTTGTCCTCGAGAAACAACTCCAGGGCTTCAATTGTGTGACCTTCCAACAAGTGGAGCTCGGCTGCATCAGCTACTCGTCCGAGGGACACCAAGAGCTCTACTTGTGCTTCGTACAAGTTTCGACCACTGAGATATTCAAGCTCTTCCTCGACCGAGTCAAATAATTTGTGCGCCTTCCTGGTGTGTATATCGGGTTACCGGTGAAAAAAAAAAGGATCGGATGACATACTCGAACTCCTTCTCGGTAAAATATCTCAAACGCGCTGCATCCTTAATTTGGGTGGCAACCCTTTTCTCAACCTTCTCTGGATACTTGGTGATAACCTGGATTGCTTCATCAAACATTGCTGCTTTTCTGAACAGCTGCGCTGCACTCGTGAAGCACTTGGCAAGAAGATAGGTTCTAGCAGCCTCTGGAAGGTAAATCAAAGCACCATGGGGACTGTCGCCTGCGTTCTCAAAACATCCGGCAGCGGCACGATAATAATCTTCAGGTGTCTGGATTGGTTCTCTAGCACAAGAGAGAAATGCCTCTGATGCATTTGCAAAAGCTTTCATGCGGCGTTCAAAAAGGGCTCGAGGGGGTCCAGTCGAACAGCTCTGGGCGATTTCGCGCAAGTGGAACGCATTTGCCACAGCAGCAGCACGGGGGACTAATGCTCTCTTGTAGGCATCCCGAGCCTGTGCAAATTCTTCCCGATCGAAGAAGTCCTTCGCCCTTATCCCCCAATCTTCGGGAGTAGATTTTACTGCGAGGTCGGTGAAACGGAACTCAGAAGCAGAGTCATTAACAAGATCGCGGCATGTCCAAAATACCTATATCAACTGTTAACAACATTAGGCTGCAAAAATGCAGAACATACCTTCATTGGATCAGCTTTCGAGGACGAATCTACTATCCACAGATTGTTACGGGCCCTCGTAATTGCAACGTACAAAAATTTCAGCTACAAGATGTGAAGGATACAGAAACTGGGTATCATGTAAAACACCTTACTTCTGAACAAATAGCTGCATGTCTCATGTCGTCGAAATCAGGGACAGGCACGCTGACATCGACAGCGTTGAGGATGACTCGCCACTGCGACACATCGAGGGTCGAGTCATGAAAAAAGTTATAGAGAACGACCTGGAGATTGCAAGAGTGACTAGAGATGCAGCATCTCCGAGAATCCGTTACGACAACTTACATCATTGAATTCCAGGCCTTTGCTTTCATAAAGGGTCCTTGGAGAGCGTCATTTGCCTAAACCACATGGCTTAACAAAGTCACTTACAAAATGATGCCAATTGACCCAACCTGACTCCGAAGTCGCTCTCGGGCATCCTCGTCCCGTACCAGGACGCCTAAAAAGGTTGAACAAAAAAAAAAGAAGCTGCGAGTAAGTTGAAACAAACATTGGTGTGCTCCAAGTTCAATCGCAGTTTCGCTGAACAAAGATAAATTGATCTCATCACGTATACGAGGAATTCGACCTACTTTGTTTCTTGAGAACGAAATGATCGCTGCTGATGAGCGTGTTAGAGATTAAATGAGATAGTAGCAGATAGAACAAACATGACGAGGTGCATTCATAGTTCCGCTGCTGAAAAACGTAGGTTTAGCACCATCCACTATTCCCCTTTCAGGAGACAGGATGTCGATAGAGTAAGGCCAAAATTGAGAGATCAAGTCAATTAACGAATGGGCACAGTTTACGATGCCTCCATGAGATCTGTAATTGACAGACAATTGAAATGTCTTCGGAGGTTCTTGAATTAAATGCCGACTCTCTGACGAAGATTCTCGTTGTTTCTAACATACGGTTTTTGGGAAGGAATCGTGAGACATGAAAAATCAGACTCAAAGCGAGTTGGAACGAACCTCCACTCTGAATAGAAATGCCTTGAGATCATTGATTCGAAAAGAACTTCCAATGGATATCGCTTGTGCAGTGTCTCCGGCCCAGAACAAGCCGTTGGGATTACGACAAAGTGATCTCAACACTGCGATGGATTGCTGAGGCTGGGAAGACTCTTGAAAAGATAATAGATATTACGTAGAGCATCAACAAGAAGATTGTCCTGGGCTTCGTCGACGTATCTAAGTGAAGACGGTCACCAAAGAGCACAGAGAAAAAAGGGTACGAGACATACAAACGGTCTAACTTCCTGCCGGGAACACCATACTGGCTAAAACCTGCAATGATTGTGTGAGTTCTGGCAGAGACGTGGTCAAAGGAGTCCAATCATATGAAGTACGACCCCAAACCTTTCGGCCGCATCGTAATCACCCAGGATGGCTTTTTTCCGACAGTAGTGAAGAAAGATGTCGTAGATGGTTGTCCGTTGCTGTGCGAATGTTGGCTGAGTTCGGCAGCTGAGGTTTTCGTAGGAAGCACGATCCATAAACCCACGATCGGTGGAGACCGTCTCTTCAGAACCACAGATGACGCCTATAACCCAACTCATCTCTTGCGACAGGCACAAGCGAGGGTAGTATTGCGCACCCATGATCTCATTAAACACCAAGGCCGAATCTTGACCACAGAAAATAAGAGACAGAAAGGTAGGAAGCGTGTTGGTAACATACCCAATCCCTTCGTTAACGATTGAGGAAAGTGGGGCCAATACTCCGATTTGAACCTCTTGTAAGTTATTCTCTCCCTTGAACGCAAAAATTCCCTGCCTGAGCTGCTGTTTTGTATTTGTATGGAATGAGAACTTTGGAGTTTACCGTCGTCGTTGAATTGCTCAATTTGACTGGTTTCGAGCATTGAGCATAACTATATCATTGACCGTCAGGTAGAGTAGGTAGTGCGGGCGTATGCAATTATTCCATACCTGATCAAAGGTGATGAAGAGAGGAAAATGGCGATCCTCCAAGTCACTATACTTAGATGGCAAGTCACTTCGCCAATCAGGTATATCATTCAATGGCACAAGACGATGTTGTGGTTGGATTTGAATTTGTCTTGACTTTGCAAGCAGTTTCAGTTCCTGTGGCGAGCGTGACCCAGTTGCGAGCGAATTCAATAATTTCTCGAAGTAGTCTCCGACTTTTGCGGCTAGAAGACGAGATTGAGTTACAAATACTTGCCTTGGTTTGATTGAATCTTCTGTGCATAATTGATATGCTCTCTCGACCCATAACATCTTGAAGAGCATTGTTGTGGTTTTTCTAAAAGGACAATTGAACAGAAGGAAGATGACAACGACAGGATGGCCAACCCGGTACCGCTACGACCGAGGACATAGCACGAGAAGGGATACTCAATGACGGCCCTTTCGCGAGGCCTGTTTTAGTACTCGTTTAGCTGTTGGGCCATTATGGAGGCTACTTTGGACAGACGTACGAGACCTCAAATGGAAAACACATGTCAAGGTTCGCAAGCATACCTGTTAAATGATAGGTTACAAAACTTGGCCTGGAGTGACATGCGTACTGAAGAGTAGCTCCTGTTGTTGGTGAATACTTTAGTCCACTTTTGTGTGACAAAAGCCCTGGACTTACCTTGGAGAACGTAACGAATTTTTCAAGACTACCTTTGATGAGAACATGGAAGACAATGCAAGATGTGTTCTTACACGAAAGTCGAGTGCAGCTAGGATAGCCCGTGAGATTATAGTCTGTTATAAGTAATACCCAATAAGCCACACCTGGCTTAACTCATCGGGAGGCAGGTCTGGCACGCTGACGTCATGTGTCGCTTCTGCGTCTTCCGATATGGGCCAGGAGGCTGGCGAGTATACATTGTCCCCGGCTTTATGTGGTCTTTTCCTATATTTGCACCTGCAAAGGATCTTGAGCAGTGATAAATTTGGTCAAGTGCAAGTAGAAACCTAGATTGGTATGTTTTCCCCTTATTGTTGAGTAGACGACTCAAGGAGTCCCACGGATGCTTGTTCAATTGTGCATGAGTAAAAATCCCCCAAATCTTCAAGACTGGGTGGGAGAGGAAAGATGAGATTGGAATGAGACTTGCGAACATAGTTTCACCTTGTTGCTCGGTCTGAAGACATGCGAGTAACAGGCAGCATAAGTATTTAGCTCATTGTCGTTATCTCAACATACCTCCTCACGGCTGCAGGGAACACATACACAATCAATTTGATACTGCGAAAGAATGGTTGGAGCAGGAATATTCTCAATGGAGGTTCCTTACCACAAGTCTGAGGTCTCGTACCATCTTTGCCTCAAATATTGGAACTTGGGTAGTTGGACCGCTCAATCTCTTCTGGTTGTCGTCGGAGAATCGACCATTCGATAATTCTCTGTACAAATGGTCAAATTAGCTAAGATAGACTGAGTCTATCCATGCACAAGTAACCTAATTTTCTTGACAATGATCTCAAAGATCTTCTTGTCCTTCCGGCGGTATTGACGGAGATGACTGTCAGCTGCTGTCGAAATGTAAACAACCCATTCACCGAATCCTGCCACGCTGTCAAAGTAATGGGCGCTGCAGTGGAGGGTGAGTGAGGTCGTTTGACAGATAGGCGAGACAGCGAACGTTTTCAAAGATTGTGGATAGGCAGAGATTGTGGTGTCGATCTTAGCGGAATTTGAAACCTCAGGGGGATTAGCTAGGTCTGTGATAATCTCCAGCTCTGGTAGTTGCTCTCCGGGGAGAAGGGCCTCTTTCAGATGTTGGGATATAGCTGGCAAAGAAATGTTCTCAAGGTAAAGCTATACTGGTGATTAGCCAGGACAGTATGAGAAGTTTTCAGAATGACTTACTTCAAGAATACTTTTGAGATGAACGAGTAAGGCAGATGTGGCGTTGTCTCTTTCCTTGGAGATGCTGGGAACAGTCAATGCGAGGGCGGCAAAGGGCTTAGGGTCAAAGCTGATCTGTCTTATTGCGACCTCTTTCCCTTCCTTGCTTTTCCACTGGCTTTTCGATCTGTCCTTCGAGGATTTGGACAACCCCTTGGCTTCCTCATGTTGTCCCTCATCCGCGAAGGACATCGCGAAAAGATCATGTAAGACTGCTGGCGCATGTCTCACAGTCGTGTGAAATTCCCTCATGAGGTTTAGAACTTCTTGGGAGAATGAAATTGGAGGAAATACGAAGAAAGTAGCAAGCTTCGACAGAAGCTGGCAAGTCAAGGATGAGATAAATGATGTGGGCGATGTTGGGAATTTCTCGAGCAACCATGTTTTGACCAAAAGGGTACTCTGATCTGTTGGTTTAGTGAGTCCTAACTGAAGGAGGACGAAAGACCAAGAATGTACCTGATAATACAAGTTCGACAAGGAACGGTGTCTGGAGCAGCTCATCAAGAACATGTTCATAGTTCTCTTCAGTAAAGATGGATTGTAATTCAAAAAGGGCGTTTTCGACGTCCTCGACGGACGTTATGTTGTCTGGAGAAAAAAGATTGGTTCTGAAACCCTTCTTGCGGGGGGTACTCATTGTGAATACGGGTGGAAAGTCTAGATAACTCTGAAGCTGGAGTTATATGGGAAAACTGATTGTAGGCGGATAAGCTGCGCAGAAACGAGGCAGGTGGCATGACCCTTAGCGCTACCTATTGTGGCGCAGGAAAGAGGACTTTTGGCGAATCACTTTTTGAATTGTTTCGAGACGGGGGGTTGTCTTTCCCGGAGTTGGACGGAAGAAGAAATGAAAGAAACATTGAATAAAATTGTCTGGCCTATTTCCTCTCCCAAAAAGAAAGGTCAAGGAAAACGGTTCCCAGAGGTTAGGCGCTTGGTTGCGACCCGATCGTGGCGTAACCAATCGAAACATTCACAATTTGTTGAGCTTATTCGTATCCCAGAGAAGCGATTAATATATTTCTGGAAGTTGTTCAACTTACTGGACGTTGTCGCGTTGCGACATCGACACGGATGGTACATATCCGAAAATGGCCTTGTAAAAAAACAATTTCAGTCCAGTGAAATTGGGTAACGAAAAATGCTCAAATCACATTCACCGAAAGTGTGCGAGTACCATACGTACGTTGGGCTAATACCCGCTACAGAGGCGTGAAGTTGTCGACATGGAAGCTTGTTTGTGACCTACACAGCCACACGTGGAGTCGAAACGGTGTTTTACGGTCTGCCGCAGTTTCTCTCATTCACCCTTGACCTCGAGTGCGTTGCCCAACTTGACGAAGACACAGTTTGTATTCTAACATTCACTCTTGAAGCCCGTTCTATCATGCCCCCGCCGCACTACGACTTCCTCATCAAGGTGAGAGCCACCAC
>Ga0307507_10012115_pt1 | contig 10715 bp, 8 predicted proteins | sample 7_EM_MG_FD_207223 | JGI IMG/M metagenome (GOLD analysis project Ga0307507, IMG submission 207223) | Populus trichocarpa ectomycorrhiza microbial communities from riparian zone in the Pacific Northwest, United States - 7_EM | ecosystem: Host-associated > Plants > Roots > Unclassified | place... | reverse complement strand
TTCATACCTATTATTATTTATACTACATCACAGTCAATCACTCATATTCTTGGCACTCTTGTGGCACAGCCACTGTTGCATTTGACTGTGCCACATGGTTCACGTTCTTCCCTTGATGAACCTATACATCAAGCCTTTCTTCCACCACCATGGGTGAATGAGATCCAGTAGATCTCAAGCGCTTCCCTCATACCCCATCTGGGAGATTTTTGTCTGTACTCGGGGGTGCATGAAAGTGATTAACATTTTGTGGCGGCAGTATGACACAAAGTGACAGGACTAGTTAGGCATACCCTACACAAAATCGGCCCTATCACTTTGTGCCACACTGCGCCACAAAATGTTAATTACTTTCATGCACCCCCGAGTGCTATGGTATGGTAGAAGAGGGCGGAAAAACATATTAGCAAGATCATTGGTTATAGTGAGGAGACAAGTTACATAAGTGGAAAAATTCTTGTCTTAGTGGGCATTTGAAATTCTGATTGAAAAGAGTTGGTATCAAGCTTGTAGCACTCAACCATTCAAACCATGATCAAATTGCTAGCACTTGAGTGGGAAGCGCAATCTATGAGCATCAAAATAACTAACTAAAAAACCCTATTCCCCTCTCCTCCTTTAGTCTCATTTCACCTTATACAATCTTTATAAAACATAGACGCATGGACAGTCACTTGGTGCACTACCCAAGATTAATAGCATCTTGTGATACCCCACTTTCCACTTTTCCTAACCCTTGCCTCGCCACCCAAAGTTTTCCACCCTTTTCTACAGTACTAGGACAAAAAGATTCGTCCGATGCCCATTTTACACCAAAAGTAGCCAACTTCGCCACCCTCCCCCTGGCCACAATCTTTATAAGAATCCACAAAATTTTTGCTGTGTATTAGAAAATCCGTAGATAATACAATAGAAGTTAAAAAACTCTTAAATATCACAAAGGGATGGAGAAATGGTTGTTTAAGTAGCAGGAATTGGTTGTCATGTACCTTTTTGTATGGGGCCCCATACAAAAATCTAGGTCACTTTCACACAGGCTGATGTAATCATCAACAATGGAAGCAGCTTTGATTCCTTGCACTTCTACTTCTAGAGGTTTGAATAGATTATGATTCTCTAGCTGGAGGAAAGATTTGAAGTGTATCCATTCACACAGTGTTGGGAATTGTCGGGTTGAAAATGTTAAATTTGACCCTAAAACCAGTATCAGACGAATCTTTTTGTCCCCGTACTTTACCATACCGGTACCCGAATACTCGAGTACACCTGAAATACCGGTAGGGCTGATCGGGCAAATGAATTTCAGGATATTTTAGGTAACCGTGCAAGTACTGTACGTGTACAGTACTCGCGATGTCGAAGTGTTTTTAAAAAAGACTGCTATTGCATGCCACCAAATTTGGCCCTTTTGCTTGGATCTGGGTGGTATGCAATAGCAGTCCTTTTTTAAAAACGCTTCGACGCCGCGAGTACTCGTGCAAGGAATAAGCGAACTACCTTAGCGAGCCCCACCAAGCGAGCCCCACCAACCAACAACACGTATAAAACATCAAATTTCTTTAATGCGTCACTTGTGCTTGTGCTCGGGTACTTGTATCTGGCAATGGGTACGGGAAGTTATAGAACAGTTATTTAGGGTTAACCGGCCAAATATGCCCCTCTCTGTCCCCGTCAATGGGTCCCTACCCTTGTACATTATCTGAAAATGCAGCCATTGTCACACAACCGCCCAACTATTACTCGGGTAGAGAAAAGCCCTGTCTCATTCTCAAATACTCGAGCACTTACTTGTACCGGTGCTCGGGTATGGATGAAACAATCGGAAAACTATTTCCGCTGATCCTACACAAAATTTTATAGGGACAAGAGTTACTTTTTCCGATTTTTTCGTCCCTATCCGAGTATAAGCACATTGTGACTCGCCGCTGCCCGATACCAACATGTCAGCTATCTTGGGAAACAGGTGACAGGGTGGGCGAGTCCCCTCCGAATACAGTAGACCGAGAGTGGCCTATCAGGACACTCTTATTAGAATACAATAGCTTTACTCCCCTCAAAGAAATGGTGGCGATGTCGCTTAGGTACTTTACTCGCCCCGGGCAAGTATCTCGAGTACCGTACTATACTAATCCCGGACACGGGGGCAAACGCCCCCTTGGAGCAAGGCGAAATATCACTCAGATTCCCGAAGTATCCTGTTTCCCCTCTAAATTTCCGGGCTAGACTACCGTATTGTTTCCCTGGGGCGAGCACAGCACTCCACATCCACTTTGGGGGATCTGCAGCGCTAATGCTCGAGTACCGGTACTAGGGACTTTGCGATTTCGCATCCAGAGTCGAATCCTAACCTTGGCATCGAGGTCTCTATGCTGGCGGCACCCCCTTACTGCCGAGTAGACTAATCCGGGTTGCCCTGCTCGGGGGGCCAGTAAAAACCGGAAACCTGTTTTGTCGATCCCGTAAAAATCTCTCCGGGACAAGAGCTATTTTCGGATTTTTGATGACCCGCTGCCCCTCGAGGATTCCTTTGGCCTTGGACGTCACAGCTGGAGTACTTTGCTAAGAAAGCATTGCTCAACTTCAACCCTCAAAACGATTTTCGGCCACCTCTCTGATGAGAATTGGGGCTCCTTTAGATGATAGAGTGGATGGCTCTCTCTATATTAGTGAAGAGAAAATAGGAATGCAGAGAATTTCTATGGAGATGTTGGACTTTAGAGGGGTCCAAGCTTTTTTGGTAGGAAGCGGGGGTCGTTAAAAATCAGGAAACTATTTCTGCCTATCCCATGCAGTCCTCTGTAGAGTCATGTTCTCCGGTTTTTAATGGCCCCCGAGTGTTGCTGATTTCCATGGCAAAAACAGGCAACGTATTAGAGTCACGGCGCCCCCGTGCATAAATCAAAGTTAGAAGTCAGAAGTCCTAAGCCTTGGCAGCCATGCTTAAAGCAACAGTTGAGAATAGTAAGGAATACGCAATGACACAAACTTCTTGCTGTGAAGGAGTTTTCTTCCTTCTGAAATATTCGCTAAGAGTTCCAACTTCCAACTCCAACTTTCATTTTTACGCGGGCCGTGACTCTAATATAAATTGCCAAGGGATTGAATTGCAATGAGGCCATGCTCAACAGAATAACATACCGCAAGAACTCCAATATTGCTGTTTTCACCTTGGTTGTCGCAGCTTTGGGGAACAGACGTTGTCGGGGGGGGGGTTTTTTTTGATTGAAAGAGAAGGTTTTTTTTTAAAACGCAATTAAATTTTTAAGTACGCCACTAAATAACTTTAAGAACTAAGGGGACACTTCTGGCCTTTCCTCAGCAAATATCAGCAAATATTAGACCTTGTTTCTTGGCACGACCTTGACACAGGCTTCGGGAAAACAGCAATAACCAGGCCATGTACTAGGACGTTGGAGTTGCCTTTCCTAGTAAGGTTTGGTTTTTTTTTCTTTTTTACTCTGATACCTCTGAGAGCAGGTGACTTTCGCCCCTTTCTCAAAGGAGGGTTTTACTTCCTGACACAAGGGACCGCTTGCAGTACCGATACCGGTATTCAAATTCTTAGGGCTCAGGAGTAGTCTACCGGTACCCTTGCTAAGCGAGAGAGAGAACGAATGCGTGCGCCATGCCGTCACCACGTGTGGCGATCGAGCCGGGTATATTTCCGAATATGGAAATAGAGACGGCCTCCCAGGCCACCCGGATACCCCCCATCCCGACAGATGCTGGTTGGTGGGTTTTGTTTGAGGAAACGGGTGGTGATCAGCACAAGGGTCTTAGGGGAGGTAGCCGATAACAAACTAGTTGCTAGAATAGGAAAACCATCTACTTTCCAATCACTTTCTTCCTAACGTTAAATTGGGATCTTAATTGGCTGCTCCCCAAGACATCGTGGTGGGGACTGGTCAAACTAGCAGTTTTACGATCACTTTTTGCCCTAGGTTGGTACAATCGCCGTAGTTCATCCAATCAAACCAAGAAAACGATTTGAAGGTTTCTTATTTGGGTTTAGCTGTTCGGGTGAAGAGGCTTCCGGCCGGCCTGGGAGGCCGTCTAACAGATAGTGGTTGATCATTCAGGTTCCCGCTCCCAATTAGGATATCTTTCTTCGTGGTAGATTGTGGGGCCGATTTTTTTTTCGTTTGAACCTCTCTAGATAGCCTATGAGACTACTCGTAGGATGTACGAGTACTAGTACTGTGATGTTGGTTGGCCATAGAGCGTGCTGGAAGATCCCGGTTCTAGAATAAAATGAGCTATTAAGAGATTCGAGGACCCCGCCCCCGAGCGTTGTAGGGTGTGATAGCCTATAGTTACTGCTTTGTGTTTCTGATGGGGAGGTAGGTAGCACGAGGGGTGAAGATGCAGGCACCTAGCGCTAAAGTGGTATATTTGTTTTGGGCGATTCCTAAACATCGACTCTAATGTCTAAGTTGCTCTGGATATACCATAACTCCAGAGTACCAGTAGCCATAGTACTGCCAGTTCCTACCAAAACAGGAAGACTATCCCAAGACCCCCTACCCCGGCCGATCAACCACGGCCCCGCCTGTCCGTAGAAACACCGCACCTCCGAGATTAGCAAAGGTAGTAGTTTTGGTGGCTTACCACTGCCAAACTTGATGAGAGGGGTCAGCGAGTTGTTGATCAGCCGCATGATTTCCCCGGGGACAGACTTGCTTTTTTTGCAGGTAAACTGGCGTTAAACATAGCTGCCCGTATCGTAAGTCTACTCTACTTGAACACAGGACTCAAAAGTTTGTATGGCAGATTGCCTATGCGAATCTGAGTGCCTATACTAAATTTGAGCTCGAAGGTTCTGGTGCTTCATCCTAGGTACATGTAAAACCTTCACATCAGACGTGTCCATCTCACCCTCGCCCCCTGAAAAAACTAGTTAATTACCGTATCACGCCGCCGACAGCCAACACTATCACGGAATATGATACCTGTTCAAGGAGCGGTGCCGATCAGCGCTGCTCGAGTGATAGATGATGATTAGACAGGGTTTCCCTGCAGAACAGGGATCATCGACATCTATTATTTTCTCTCACTGAAACAAACCGTGCTCGCGCGGCCGAATTGAAGCCGGACACTTGAGGTAGAAATGCCCATACAAAGTGTCTGGCTTCAATTAAGAGACTCTAATAAAAGCCACCAGATGCGTGCGGTGCATTGCACTTGTAACGCGCACCTGGCCCAGTGTAACATTTCCAACCAGCCCTCCCACGATAAACTGTTACAACCTTGAAAAATTAATTTTCGAAGCCCCTTTGTTCACTGCGCCATTCCAATAAGGGATTTCTTTTTCTTTTTATCGTTGATAGTAAGGGAATATAAGCAAATGCCCTTTGACTCGGAGGTTCTTATTGGGGACTTCACCTGGTTTAAATTATGTATTCAGGCAAGAACGAAAAAATCGGAATACATAACCCTTGTCACTACAGGGATAGGTATAGGGTCGACTGAAATAATTTTCCGATCTTTTCACCCCAAAGTTACAACTAGGATAGGAAACTTGAGGCTAGCTATTAGATCGATAAACTAAGTTGGGGGGAGGAGGGGTAAACATAAGTAAATATTAGGTTGATTATACTCTGTGCCAGTACAAGTAGTGCGCGGGTGGGGTCCACTTAGCATGTAAAAGATCTTGGAAGAGATTGGCTTGCGCTCAAGTTCTGAGACAAGTTTACCAACCTCCCGGTAATTCTCTCTATACAACAGTGTCAACATATTTGCTGCTGGTGGCATGGCTGATAATTCTACTAGGTTCAATGTATTAAAGGAGAATCTAGTGTTGAGATTGGAAGATTGGATTAAGAGGGCATTTAAATCAACGTTCTAATAATAATAGCATTATAGAAATTACTGCGGATTGAACACAAGATCTTCCGGAAGTTATTTTCTTAAGGCTAGAGCCTTTTTCCCTCACCGGGTTGGGTGTTCGGTGTTGTATGCAGTTAGGTGCACGTTCTGGGCGCACTGCACCACAGAACCTGCGGGGGCTATCTCTAAAATTCCTTGTGACCAACCCGGTTTTTGGAGAGCCACTCTCTTATGCTCGGCTGGCGCGGCCGTATGTAAAGGACTAGCTTGGTCCGGATGAACCCGAAGCCGGGCTCTTGAGATTAGCGCTTTTGATTTAGTATCCACTTCAATAGAGACGACTGCAGATTGATGGGCAGGGCACATCTTGACTTTCACTCTACGAATAGCACTCTTCCAAGTGATATATGTCCCAGGGAGACAATACTAAGGCCCTATTTGGCACACAGCAAAATGGCCTTTTTTTTCTGGCTTTCAGGGCGTTTTGTCGCAGGTGGAACACTCCAAAAGTGCACTTTTGGAGTGATAGCTCAGCTAGCAAACTTTCTACTAGCTATTTTTATCACAGCTATCAACAGGGCAATTGCTATGTTCGAGGTCCGGCAAAAACCAAATCCAACCTCTGAGAAAAGCCGCGGCTTTTTTATGTCGCAGTGTGTGAAACAGGGCCTAACAAATCCCATCATCCAGCACTAACCTAACTCTTGCTGGAAGATAAAAAGTGAGATAACCAAGAGGAGAGCTCACTAAACCACTCAAACACCTATGATATTGCGATCAGCCGGGAACCCCAAACGAAAAAAGAACTGTTTGGGAGCAGGGCGGAGAGTGGGATGTTCGCCTTCTCTGGCTCTATTTTTTATAAGGGTTCTACGAATCGGAATTCTGTTTGCTTCCTCTTATATATGGGAAGTCCTTCTACTCGTCGGTGTTTCATACGGCCTGTATGAGCCTAGCTTAGGCTGAAGCCGATCTCAAGGCTGAGATCGACGGGAGCCAAGGTAAATCATACTATGGGCTGTACCACGTGCAGCCGGTCCCATTATCCATTCCCTGCTATAGGGCTAGTTATTAGATTAGCGATGCAGATAGATGTACTCAGGCAGAAGGTAAGCGGGAGCTAAGAGGGAACCCCCTACCGAAAGGCCAACCTCACAACCTGCCAATCATACACATTCACTCATTAGCTTACAAGGCGGAACCCCACCCCCCCCCAAAACAAAACGAGATACTTCTTGCCAACAATCCGCTCTTTTCTTTTCTTTTCTTTTTTTCTTCTCTGTTTGTGATAGGGAAGGGATATGTAACCCCTATCACGGTTCCACCCTTTGCAAATCCTTGTGCTGGCTGCTATCGAGCCAAACTTCTGAAAAGACAAAAAAGTCAGTAGAAATAGATGGAATGCCCTAATAGAAGGCTGAACATTTCGCGTCTTGGATTTCCATTGATAAGGCGAACCCGCTCCGGCTTTTCCCGTACCCATGAACTAGGTGTAACATAGTCCGCCCCTCCTTTTAGCCCCACCCCGAATCTTTCTTTTACCGCGGCCTGAATCTAGAATTTGATTGGCCACTGGTCACAATCTCTCCCGCGATCTGGATCGTTCCGGGAGAGCGCAATGATGATCGACATATTGGTGGTGGTGTCGGGATGGGGAAATATCTGGCAGGAACGGCACCTTTCAGTGCGTCGCTCTTACCCTCGCATCGGAACTTACCGGGGGTGTGAGTGATAGCTGGTGATTCTCGAGCTTTTAGAGAGGAGGTTCGGATCACTTTTCATTACTTATCTCGTTACCTCCGCTATCTTCCGAATTTCAAGCCGTACTATTCGGGTCGAGTCGGGCAACGGATACAAGGCACAGCCTCCACTGAGGGCGCGACGATGCTGGGCCGGCGGCGGACCGGTATCGGTGACAAGCATATCTATTACCCTACTTTAACGAATTCATGCTCTTCACCCGCCCAGTTTCGTCATGCCCCTAGTTGAAATTCCAATTTAGCATAATACACTGACGGCTCGAATTATTTTACCATGGTTGGCCATACGCATCATCCCACCCCTTGGATTTAATACCTCCGGGCTGGCTCAGAAAAAGAAAAAAGCCATTCCTAGCCCCTGTACGTTTTTTGCCTACAGGGCCAGCAGGGCTAGTTTCCAACTAAAGCCTGCTTATCTCGGCTCTGGATCCTCCGCCCCAGCCTGACTAGACCGGAGTTTTGACCCGGTCGATCGAAAGACACGCAACACAGCTGCGAGGTCTGATTAAGCTCGGGTTAAACTGTGGAAATACTGCCGTGCATAGGACCAGCTAGGGTGGGAATAAAGGTGTACTGTTTTGTATCATACGACTTATCACAACCTATCGTACTCCCCTCCTATCCTCCGGAACAATTAAAGTTGGGTATTCAGATATAGTACCCGATTGCTTAGACATCGGAACTTACCTACTGCTACCTAATGAGGGAGCCCTTTGATGCATGAACTTAATATAACCTAAGTGGTCAAAACAAAGGCGTGATTGACCTAACCTTATTACTGGAAGGGCCTGTGCCCAATGAAATGAGAAACCAATTCTTGATGAGAAAAGTAGGGAAACAAGGTACAGGCGGCCCTCCTAGAGGTTTGGGAGAGGCTGCTAAGAACTCCGGACTTCACTGGGTGACCTTTGGTAGTCGGTCTAGGACAATGATGCCCCAGTACGGGCGTCTTTGAGTCGGGCGGGAGCTCTACTGGGAGAGAAAGAACCTCTCAGGGGTAGGGAATGGAACTGCCGGTTACCGCAAGGGACACCCGGGGGAGGACAAGCTTCGTGGAGATGGCACGAGTGATGTCCCATGAATGGACTTAAATCGTGAATGCGTATCAAATCCTTCCGACAGAGTAGACTAGAATGTATTCAAACCTACAATCTCTTAACGTTGGCAGGTTATGAATGGCACAGTGGCAGACGATAGAAAGAGAATTCACACGGAACTTAGACACTTCGCTCACGCTCTTGACATTCGCCTTAACTAAGAAAACAAAACTCACGGTAGAGACAGGCGTATAAGTAAAACAAAAAAAGCACGTCTTGATCCTTCCATAGATCACCACACCAATCTCTCAATTTCCCTCGATATCCTTGTTCCTCCGCACACTCCCGTGATAAACAAAGGAAAGACATGTCATTCCAATCTCCTGCGTAAACCATGAAACATTCTATTTCAGACTCTCCATATCTTCCAAAGTCAACCACATCTTTCCGATACAATCATGTGATTTAGAATCAACGCCTCTGTTTCTAAGATTTTGGTGCCCAACGCGGCCTACTAACTATCGGAGTGGATAGGAATGACGAACAAGTACCCCATGTGTTTTAGCGCTCCCATATTACCCCAATTTTCTAGGGCTAAATCACCATAGAATAACAACCCCAGTGTTAAACGCAAGAATGGGATGTGGGCAGTTGTCTTTGTGGCCATACTCTTCCTTTTCATCCTTTTCATCCTCTACGTCCGAATCTTCCGGCCAGTCTATTTTGCTCAAGTGCGGTCATACTCCCTTAACTGGCTCTCTTAGAAAATGCAATATTTCGGTGGCGGCTTTCGGGCGCTCGTTTTGATTTCGATAATTATTGTAAAATTCTCTTTTAATATCATGGAAAGCATTTTCTTCTGAACCTCGTATGTTGGCAAGGACATGGCTGAAGTCCATGGGCCGAAATCTGCTCGCGATGTGCATAACTTCATTAGCCAGGTTGGTTAAGGGATTCTTTTACCGGGGGCCACCCGGGAAGATATGCTGTAAGTTACTAAGGGGAGTTGAGGATGTTTAATACTGAATTTACTCGAGGATCTTGGTGGGTGCTAGAGTTCCTGACAGCACAAGTTCAATTGGGTTTCCAATGGCGAAGCTATATGTCTCTTTGACTTCGTCAGCACCTTGTGGGCTTCATTTGCAAGGTGTAGTTGGTATGGGGGCCAAAAGTAAGCCGCTATTATCTTTTCAGATAGTTTCCGCCCCCTGCTGTGTTCCGGTAATTCATCAGCCCTAGATTTAGTTGATACCCAGAAGCCCTTTTGATGGGCAGGTGGCATGGCTTTGGTAATTCCGACATAAGGTGAAGCATGATAGCTCTGCTTACAGTGTTTCGAGTTGATCCTAGTGAGAGATCCCAAACCACATGGAAAGGCATACTTTGGCTGATCCTCCAATCTACCTATTAAACGTCGACTTGCCTCCCTTAACATCTAGACCGTTGATAGTTGGGCTGTGTTATGGTTCGTCGAGAACAGTTTTTACGGAAGCATACAATAACAGGAGGTCTTTGGCTTGTTAAATCTTCGCGAAAGGGTGAAACAGCCTCCGGGGCCTTTGCCCGGACTAGTTTATTTCAACCTTAACCTGCGCGATATTCTCGGATTGCAATGCCGGAAACTCTGATAGCTAGGCTTGTGAATAGTCTGACGGCTATGTATGAGGGAGAGGACAAGTCAGTAGGCCCTTCGGAACTTGTATAACTAGCGTTAGCCAACTTGTTCAGATAGAGTCCGGTCTAGTATAGGTCCAGTCGAATCTTATAATCTATATTTCCAGGCAGAACAGACCACGATAGCCATGTCTAAACCAACGAACACCATTTGGAGAGATAAGTAAATAGGATCTAAGGTATTTGACCTAGTAATGGGACACTCACTAGTTATGGGACACTACGTGAAATACTACTACTTGAGAGAAAAACTGTGATAACTCAGAGAGTATCATATTACATGTGCTACAGATTTGTATACCAACAGCCAGTACCCATAGCCTTAACCTCCTCTAATGTCATCTCGATTGAAGCAATATAGCTATATCTATGAGTAAATATATACTACAAGTGAGAATTCATGATTGACTTACATGGT
>Ga0307507_10012114_pt1 | contig 10716 bp, 14 predicted proteins | sample 7_EM_MG_FD_207223 | JGI IMG/M metagenome (GOLD analysis project Ga0307507, IMG submission 207223) | Populus trichocarpa ectomycorrhiza microbial communities from riparian zone in the Pacific Northwest, United States - 7_EM | ecosystem: Host-associated > Plants > Roots > Unclassified | place... | reverse complement strand
TGGAAAAACTAATTAGATTCTATCATTCATGGACTAGACAAAAAATGGGCTGGGCTAGAAGAAATGATTCTTTCATCCCAAGATTCCAACAATACCACTGTATTTAGATGCACTTCTAAACAAGATCCAATGAACCAATAAAATATTACATGATGATTTCTTTACAAGGTCTGAACCCAAGTTCTAGATTAGGATATATTTTGAGAGGGAAAATAAAGTTTTAAAACTAGAAAACAATGCTGGAAATAAGGTGAAGAAGAGTGTCAAATTCTGTCAAAACAATACAGAGTTAATCAACCCCAAAACACTTTTCTTTAGCCTTTTTTAAAGAGAATTTTAGAAACCAAAGGTTGATGGATTTCCTCCATTAACAACTTTGATTACCCACAATAAACTAGAATTAAACATGAACATTTTTTTATTTAAATTATGTGACTTTTAAGCTGAAAAATTTATTCATGTAACCTTGAAAGAGCAGTTGAAAACTTGATCAGATTCTAACATTTATATTTATGGACCAGAAAAAACAATGGGCCAAGTTAGAAGAAATAATTCTTCATAGACCAAGCATTTTAGTTAGCAAAAAATAATCTTTTGTGGCTCAAAAAAATATTTTACAATGAACTCAAAACCTGACTTGGAGCCTTGTCAAGATAGGCTGGTGCGCGTGTAATAAGACTTTCTTCAATAAGTCACCTAAAATTCCAACAACACCACTTTGTTTAGGTGCACTCCCAAAAAGATCCAACGAACCAATGAAATATTACTCAATGATTTCTCTGTAAGGACTGAATTCGAGCTCTAGATTATGATATATTTTGAGAGGAAAAAAAGGTTTAAAACCAGAAAACAATGCTGAAAAATAAGATGAAGAAGAGTGTCAAATTCTGTCAAAACAATACAGAATTAACCAACCCCAAAATACTCTTCTTTAGCCTTTTTTTAAAGAGAATTTTAGAAACCAAAGGTTGATCGATTTCTCTCACTAACAACTTTGATTACCCACAATAAACCATAATTAAACATGAATATTTTTTTATTTAAATCATATGACTTTTGAGCTCAAAAATTTGTTCATGTAAACTCAAAAAAGTTTTGAAAAAACTTATTAGATTCTAACTTTCTTGGACTGGACAAAATAGTGGACTGGGCTGGAAGAAATAATTCTTCATGGAGCAAGCATTTTAGTTGGCAAAAAATAATCTTTTATGATCCAAAAAAATATTTTACAATGAGCTCAAACTCAAGCTCGAAACTCGGTCAAATTTGGCCTAAACATGTGGTTTTAAGTTCAATGCTAACTTTTCTTAGGATCTCTTCCATTTAAAACCTTGGATGTTCTTTAGACTCAATTTTAACCTTACAACTTCCTACTTTATAAACACCAAAATAGTGTTTTTTCTTTCCCCGGTGATATAGAAGCTTTTAAAGAGTTTTCAGTTTCATTCAAACATGTCAACCAAGGATTAAAATTAATTGATATTAATTTATTATTTATTTATAATTTTTTAAATTTTATTAATGTTTTATATTAAAAGTTTATGTTAAAGATTAAATTCAAATAAAGTTTTAACCTAAAAAATAAGTAGATATTACTTTTAATAACACATTAACCACGTTATTAAACAAACCTAATTCTTTCTCTAACACGGGACAGAATCTCTTGCCCCTTGCACTTCTTTCTTCCTCCCAAGAAAAAGTATATTTATCTTTTCAATCTTGCTGACTGCTTTGGCACAGAAACCATATCAGAATTGTCTTATTTGAGCATGAACTTGGCAATGTAGTGGAAGAGCTTGAAAAAGTTGCCGTTGTAAATCTCAAGCTTGTCCGCTGGCTAGGAGTTTACCAAATCTATGGCAGAAAGAAAGTCAACAACATGTTCTGTCATACATACATATATAAAGATGGAGAGTTTTAACCCTTGCCCTTGATACTAAACGGTGTTCTTTTATACAAAGAGAGATTCCAAATGTTGCTTTTATGAGTCGCTAGGATTATATGGTTCAAGTCCTTTTGCATAATAAATCTTCTTTTTTTCGTGGACACGTCATGTTATTTGCTTCTTATGGCATGTTTTTCTTGTTCTAAGAACAAATGCAGTCGATATGCAGATGATCACACAATGGGCATCCAAGGTCTTTCAACTGAACACTTTGTTCAGCATTTATGCGTCGAACTCTGCTTGTAAAAAATATTTTCTTGGTATTGTCAGTTGAAGATCTCTTTGATAGTAAATGATAGTGAAGCTGAAAGTTGTGTGAAGGCCTTTCAACAATCCCTTTTTTAGAGCGGTGATCTGCTGGAGTTAATACCAGACTGCAGGTTTTGGTAATGGCTCTCCTTCACCATTGCAAGTATAAAGTCGATGATTTCTTGAATTAGTTAGCTTCTATAAAAATGATTATGTATCTTCTTGGCTGTTTTGATTATGTTTTGAGGTGCAATAATTTGAGAACGTTGATTGAATTCTGTAGAAATTAATTTCTTCCCTGCACTCAGATCCAGTTATTCGTGCACGCTCCCCCAATTTATTTGAAGTATTAAATTTCTAGAGTTAAGTTCTCGTTTGTGTAAAGATTTAAAGAGAGAGAACGAACTTCCTCTTTCAGAGACAAGTAATATCGCCTATCAGTTAAACGATGCTTTGGCTATATCTAATTCCTTCCCTTTACGTTTTGGCATGGTGCCAACTTAACGATCACCCCAATAAAATGTCCTCTTTTTTAATGACTGAAGCGGGCCGTCCATTTTGGTGGCAATTACATTTTTGTGAGAAAAATTGATGGGAGCTATTTGCTTTCTCGATAGTCAAGCAACCGCTAACTTTCCTTGGAAACATAAATTAAGCCCGAGGGAGTAGGGACATCATTGCAACAAACCATCATATGCGATCTCAAACCATGTAATTAGTTTTTTTATTTTATTTCTTTGCATCTAACCATCATATGCGATCTCAAACCATGTAATTAGTTTTTTTTTGTTTTTTTATCCGAGAAATCAATTTGAACACTGGTTTTATTATTATTAGCTTAGAATGCTTAGGGGACACGGTCTTTTTTGCGCTACTGAGTTTACAGAAATACTGGATTTATATATATATAAGGCCCAACCCTTGTTGCATGAAGCAACGAATGGAGCCAGTAGTAGGTACGAGATGGGCATAAATGGTTAGCAAGTAGAGAGAATATAAAGTGGTAAAAAAAAGTGATAGGGTTACTTACCATGATATGTGTACGATCAAAGATTTTGTGAGTTGCAGACTAGCTGTCTCTAGCAATTTTCTTTTCACGGGCATAAATAACAGAGGAAGAGTCGAGTGGAACTGGAAAGTGGTCCCTGGTCTGCCCGTGTGTCTGAGCATTCTAAGCTAATAAAAACAACTGATGCTATTTTTCCAATCCTCCCAGGAGTAAGTAAAAAATAAACATTAGAAGGTTACATATGCTGTATGACAAACTCTTATCTACCAAACAAGCCACGCTGCATAAGATGAAAAAGCTTAGAAGAGGACATCACAACTGCCTCAACATTGTCATCTTGGCCACAATGCAACAACTTCGTTTGTGTCACCTTTTCAGCCTCCTGACCTGAACAAAGTGAAGGGAAATAAATAGATTGAAAAAAAGTGGAAAACTCATTTGGCGAAAAAAACGCAAACAGAATTAACAGATTAAACCTATATGAAAATAAAAATTATTTTGGCTTGAATGGCTCAACAAGATTTTAGTCACTGATTAGCCTTTAAAAATAAAAATGACATTCCCTGCACCTAGCTTTCTGATGTTTCTCAAACTATGGCCTGGGCGTCCACGTAGATGAATCTCTTAACCTTACTGTCAGTCGTGTAGCACAAGCCTGAAAACTCCTAGGGACTCACAGCTGGAAGATGCTTTGAAGTTCCATCCCCCATCAAATCAACCATTTGGTCTGCACTTTGTGAATTTCCCTCGGCTTCTAGATTCAGGGATCGCGGCTCCATCCTGTTTATCTCCTCTCTAGTGAAGACAAAGATCCTGCGCACCATACTACAGAATTCCCTACATCATACAAAAACAGCAACTTGATTCGAGTTCCAAAAATCTTGTAGGCTACAGAATATGATCGTAGGATTAACACGTGAAGTAATTTGCTGATCAATTTGTGTTAAAAAAAAGGACCCGAGTTTGAGTTCTTACTGCCAGGGATCATCTCCTACAAGCATCATATCACCCTCATCATCAGTAAAAACAATCAACCAATCTTTGTTAGGGGCAACTAATTCACCATGAAATTCAAAAATCTGATCCAGTTCTGCTGTCAATTCATTATAACCATTAAACTTTGCCAGGTCCAGAGACCTCCCCACAGCAGTCCCCTGCTTGTAAACCTAAACCAGTGAAGGCCACATATACAAATTGCAAGTTCATATCCAAAATAAAAAAGAACCGAAATAAAATCTCAATAAAAGGAATCTTAGTTGAGCATTCAAATAGGTAACAACCTTTACACATCTTCTGGTTGAATCACCCTCGGGCATGCCCTGGACATCTTTAGAATGAAGAGCAGAAGCTTGAAAAATGTTCCCTTGTTCCTCAGGTCTAACATGCTTTGAATGCTTTGCTTGCTCCAAAAATCCTTCAGAACCCAACAATTTCAGGTGATCTGATGCAACATTGATTTGCTGCTGTTGTTTCTCTGTGGAGTGCCTGTGTATAATGGCTGGTTCTGCAGCCATAGGATTCCCAAAAAGGGAGAAGCCGAAAAGTTTGCAATTACCATCTTTAGATGTTTCCTTGTTACGTTGTTGAAAAGGAAGATGCTGTGGTTTAGATCCCGAAGGATGAGAAGAATTATCAGCATATGGCAAAGGTGAAAACCAGCTTCCACGCTGCTGTTGTATGTCTTTATCTTTTGCCACATGAACTTCCATCCTAGATGCCATCATGTTAAATGGGTGGCCTAAATACATCAAGGGAGCTGAATGGCAGTTGAACATGCCTGTTTCATTAAGTTTACTGGGTCGATCAACGTCATCAGAGTTCAGCTCAAAGAAGGGGCGAGTTGATTCATAGGATTCATGCAGGGTTCCAGGTCCTGTTGTTAGGTTCATGAGTTTTGCTCCATGCATTACTTGAGGAATCTTGTCATCTGGTCCAAGTTTTCTATTATCAAAAGCAGTCTGATCCTTACCTTGAAATAGAGCCTGTGCAGGATTGTGCTTACTATCTGAGTAATTCTTCCCAGCATGTGTGTTTCTCAAGGTCAAGATTTCTTTATGTTGCAGGTGTCTTGAAGGCTCATTATCTAGTTGACATTAGCATAACCAGAGCATATTCATAACCGCACAATGACAAATGAAGTGTACAGACTTGTAGTTTGCTATTTATACCTTTCTTTGTAGGAGCAGAGGAATCTGCAGATGATGTTGCCATGTTTGAACGATGCCTTTTCGATTGGCACCCCGGAACGGGATCCAGAGAAGGAGCCAAAGCACGTTCTATTTTCCAAGGAGAAACCCTGTCTGGACGGTGAACAGGAGAAGTTTCATCCCAGCGAACCTAAAGCGAGTGTGAGGAGGTTTTAGCAGATGCAAAGCAAAAGAAAAAAAATCCACATTCCAGTAAGTTATAGATATGCCGCCACCTTGAGGCATCTCCACTTTGAGCGAGGCCACTTCTTTGGATCTGCCTCTTCTACTCCAATTACAGTGCCAGAGAACCTGGCCACAGATGATGAGACAAATATTAACACAGCCCCATCCCCCTTCAACAACTATACATCTTTTCACCTTTCCTTTTTTCTGGTTATGTCCAAGTTCAAATCAATTAAAAAATGGGATGGTTTCAAGGAAAAACATACCTTTGTTCTGGGGCCTCTTCAGCTTCGAATTTCATTTTGAACCTCATCCCTATAGCATAGTTTATCTTGACAGACTCCCTATATTTATCAATTGGAATAATAAACTCGGCAGGACTAGTCCTGAAACACATCAAACACACAAAAATACAATACGGAGTCAGAAAACCATAGACAAGGGATGAGTGAAATGCATACTACAAACCATGCATATCATCCAGAGCAATCACTTAGTTTCAAAATATGTAACAATCTCGCCAGTGTCTACAGAACAAACCACAAACCTTGGTTTATAATAAACAGTGAACATTGATCCTGTCGAAACAGCATGCCACACAGTTGCAAGGATGCCAATATGCATGCTGTGACTAGACATTACAGAAGATGGGACATTGCTTGGCTGACTCAGAGCACGTCTTACCCCTACACGAAGCTCTTCAGTTTCACCCCTGAAAATAAAAATCCAGAAGTCAATCATGCTTTGTTGATTCACCATAGAATCAGCTCTGACAGGTAAACCTACTACATAGTTTCAAAAAAGTGCCATGATTAATCCTGGGTTGCAATGAGGTACAAAAAGTACTCGAGGCAAGCTAGAGGTAGCAATCTTCAAAGAGACTAAAAATGAAGATGCAAACCTAAGAAAAATAAAAGCATCTCCCGCCACAAGCTTTTTGGCACTGACAAAGAGACTCCAACCACTTTGAAGAAGGTGCCTTCTTGGTTGACCTGCAATTTGGAATTCACAATAACACATTACAACACAGCTATGTCAGATAACAACACCTTCAAATTGGCAACTATAGCATGTATATTACCAATAAATAGGTAATATCTTATCCAATAAATCACGATCTACATAAAACTGAGACAATCAACTGGATAACTTGATGCAAGATCAAAGTGAGAGGCTCATTCATGAAACATAAAGAAGAATGGACAATTGATTAATTTTAGTGGAGCAGAGCAAGGCCAAACTGTTAACTGTTAGCTACCTGGACATCCAATCACCAATCCAAGATTTTGAAAACTTGCACAAAAGGGAAAAATCAATCCTTAAACTGATGGTACTCACACACATGAAAATAAAGCAAAGAGACTTCAACATGCACAACAAAGGTTGCATAACTAGAGAAATAGGTTATATTACATGATCTGTATAAGCACAGAATACACTCAGAGAATCCATTCCAACCTGATAACAATTACCTCGAAATATGTGGCGGAAACGCCACTCATTTCCATGCAAATCTTTGGCTACCAGCTCCTGTGCTGGAGGTTGTAGGGACATGTCCTGTTAGAGAAAAAATAAAGCCATTAATAACATGAACATAAAGGAAATAAAACATCTGAGAATGGAGAAGGAAAAAAAAACAGACCAAAGGAGGTAGACATTCATCAGCATGCCGTCTCAACACTGAAAATCCACCATGTGTGCTCGTATCTGATGCTGTAAGCATCTTACAAAAGGAATGCACCCGAGGACGTGCAGGCGGAGGCGGCAAATCCTCCTTCTCCACCAAGTCCACATCTTGCTGGCAAGTTTCCATAATTTTACCAGCATTTAATTATTTTCAGTTATGAGGTGTTCTTTAAAATTAGCATTCAAAAAAATTATATATAAAAAAATCTGAATTATATAAGAATAAATCATACTTCAGCTACAGGAAGCAGAATGACTTGAGCAAACACTTCATCTGTATCCAGCTCAGCCTGGAATTAAAAAACATGAGCATAGAATCCTAACTCAATGAACCCTTGATTCTACAGATTACACGACAGAGCAAACCCTTAATTCAATATTAATTACCTTCAATTGAACATTAACCACACGACAGAGGATTTTAGGAGGAAGATTATAAGCCGGCATTTGCTGATCATCAGCAACCTGATTCGTCGATGCTTCAACCTGGATTAGTATATCACACAAATTTCAAATTCGAAAAAAAAAATGACAAACAAGGATGAGAGAGTGAAATGACAGAAGAAGGAAGCAGATGAAAGCGAACCTGTTCAATATGACCTTGAGGAAAGTAGTAAACAAGCTCTCCTTGGCGAGGCACTGTCACTAACGGACCTGCACATGCGTGCCACAGTTCCTTGTACAGTGCATCCTCTGATCCTACTCATGCCAAAATAAAAATCACATAACGTAATCATGATGATTTACTAAAACCTAACAAAATCAAAAGAAAACGAAAGGAAATCATTGAAAATCATCATAGGTACCTTCACCGGCCACCGGAAAACTCGAACTCCCTCTCGCAATTCCATTACGTTTATTATCCACAGAATAACTTCCGTTAATCATTATTATAATCCAAAACTAATAAGAGTACTCAATTAAACGACTGTTTATGAACTAGAAACTGATTAAATGATTAATTATTACAGGGAATGATTTTCTACAGAAAGTGAAACGTCAGCAATCGAAATGATCTTCTGCTTCTCTTGAAGCAATAACAAGAGTAGAGCAACGACTTCAAAGATCTGTTTGGCTTCATACGGAGAAGAAAAATAGTAGAAATAATCTGATCTAATAATGAGACTGTCCTTTCTTTGCTTCTCTGCTTCGCTTTCTCTCTCTTCAGCAACCGTCTCAGCAATAGTCGCTGCCATTAGGCCCATTACCACTCGTACACTGTTTCTGTCTCCCCCCCCCCCCCCTCTCTCTCTCTCTCTCTCTCCTCACAAATGGCACTACATTTTTATTTTATTTAAAAAAAAAATTGAAATTTCTCACTCTGTGTGTGTGCCTGCAGCGAAGTCAGATTCTGCAATTACTTCAAAGCTAGTGGAATTATTGTCCGTTTCTAGGCTACCGGTACCTCCGGTTACTGTGCCCTTCTTCACTGTTTTGTCCTCTGCTTAACCGGCAAACGGAGACATTTTCTTTTTATTCACTGGGGAAGCCACGGTTTTCGTTAACGGGGTTGTGTATTACGTTTTAGTGGCCATATTTGATTGGTTGACATAGGGACCGCGTTTGTCCTTGGAAACGGAAAGCTGTTCTGATTTTGGGAAGAGATTTTTTGTCTCGTTATTAACAGGCAGATGATCAGATTTAAATGAGGGATAATGTTAATGTCACCGTGCAGTGAATCACCAGTCAACGATGAAAATAACAGCCGTGGACAGATGTGGTTCACCAGGAAAAATCAAAGGTTGTAAATTACATTGCTGTAAAATGAAAGGACACGTGTCAGTGAGATGAGAAAGACATTACCTGTGGTGGTAGAGATGGTACAAATGTGGAAAATGCAAGAGCAGAACTCGCGCGTATTGGATGATCAATCATCAACTTCCAGGTCTTGCAGATGCAAGCAACCAATGTTCTGTTATTAACAGGTTTTAAAAAAAAAGAGTCAAATAACACGTGTGAAAAAGATTTTAAAAATAACACCGGTATCAAAAACCACATGTGAAAACTACGGTTTATTTTTTGTTTTTGTTTTTCTAAATTCTTTTTTTTTCAATTTTTTCTTTTAAAACCAGTAATTTTGCAACAAAAGGCTATAATTTTGCAACATCTAACATTGAAGAATAAAAAAAATTAAGAATCCAAAAAAATAAATAAATTGCAGCTAGAAAGTGTCGTTTTTCAAACAATCGCATGTGCTATTTTTCAAAAATAAAATCACATATACTGTTTTTTTTTAAAATGTTTATAAGAGGATCTTTAATGAGAGTTATTTAAAAAAGTCAAATTGATAATATGGTTTTTTAAATAATATAAATATAACATTTTTTACTTCATTGAAAAAAAACTATTTAGAAATATCAATTATATTTTAATATATTTGATTTTAATATAACTATTTATTAATAGTAACTAATTAATACAACTCTAATTAAAACTTTTTTTTACATAAAAATATATGAAATAAACTTTTAACTTTTTTGACTAACATGTAGGAATAGCTCTCCAACTATGTTAGTTTGAAAAATTATCATGTTACTTAGAGCTATGGTACACGCATTCATGTAATACATCATAGCTATAACCTTTCTTTTCCTTGCTACAGCAAGAGGCTTCTTGACATCACAAACATGAGAGAGTGGAAGGAATTCATTAATAAAGCCAATGGTGCAGATCACCTACTATTTTTCTGAGTGTTTTGGTGAAATAACACATTTAAAGAGAATTATAAATTACAATCTGTAAAAATATAATTAGAAATTTAACACAATTGAGAGAGCTATAAATAGCATCTATGACTCAATTGTCGTAAATACTATCTACGACTCGTGTTTTGTAGATAGTATTTGCACCTTTTCTAATAAAGGTGTCCAAAGACAGTCTATTTTGTCATCAACTCCTTACAAAAAAAAAAAAAACAGCAAGTCATACAATAAAAAGTAACGAGTTCTCAACTATTAAAACACAATTCATATAAGTAACACATAATATAATTAGTTATAAATAACAAATGTATACTGACAATGAAGACAACATAATATTTTATTAAAAAAATAAACCAACTATATATCTATTCACAATTATCATAACTAATAATAATATGTAATTATATCTAATAATCTCCCCAACTTATCCAACTCAAGGTCGGTTTGTAATATCCATGTAGGTTTGAAATGGACCGATATCATCCCAGCTTATGGATAGACCTAGGTCACTCGTAGATAGACTTGGGATGCTCATGGACGGGTCAATATCCCCAACACTCCCACGATAAGCGATATCATCTTCCGTTAATTTTGCTTCAAGACGCTCAACCTTCCCAACCTATTGAATTCCTCTATGACATAAATTGAATGTGGTGTTGGCCACAACATGTCTCATCGACACCTTTGCAAGTAGCAGTTGTTGCTTTCCGAAGTTCTCATACTAAATAACTAATCTATAAACACATTAAAAAC
>Ga0307507_10012113_pt1 | contig 10717 bp, 10 predicted proteins | sample 7_EM_MG_FD_207223 | JGI IMG/M metagenome (GOLD analysis project Ga0307507, IMG submission 207223) | Populus trichocarpa ectomycorrhiza microbial communities from riparian zone in the Pacific Northwest, United States - 7_EM | ecosystem: Host-associated > Plants > Roots > Unclassified | place... | reverse complement strand
CGTTGTTGGCGCGGCGGCCCGCCTTGGCGCGCTCCGCCGCGGTAAAGACGCGCTCGAGGAAGCGCTCACCATGTCGTTCGATGACCTTGCCGACACGGCGGATATCGATCAGGTCGGAGCCAATGCCAATGATCATGCGCGACCCCGCCCCCGATCCATCGCCGCCCGCATCGCTCGAACCGTCTCGCCGAGACCGACATAAACGGCCTCGCCGATCATGAAGTAGCCAATGTTGAGTTCGGCGATCTCCGGCAGCGCGGAAATTGTTTCGGCCGTTTCGTAGTCGAGGCCGTGGCCCGCGTGGACCTCGAGTCCGGCGGCGCGGGCGAGCCGGCTGCCCTCGACGATTCGCTGAAATTCCGCCTCTGCCTTCGCCTTTTCGCCGTCGACGACAGCATCGCACCACGCTCCGGTATGGATTTCGATGACCGGCGCCTGAAGCTTGGCGGCCACGTCGATCTGTCGCGGGTCGGCCGCAATGAACAGCGACACCCGAATGCCGGCGTCGTTGAGCCGTGCGATGAAAGGTTTCAGCGTGTTGTGCTGGCCGGCGACGTCCAGTCCGCCTTCGGTGGTCCGCTCCTCGCGCCGCTCCGGCACCAGGCAGACCGCGTGCGGCGCGGTTGCCAGCGCGATCCGCATCATGTCGGCGGTCGCGGCCATTTCGAAATTCAACGGTCTGGAGATTTCGGCCTTGAGGCGGGCCATGTCCTCGTCGCGAATATGCCGGCGATCCTCGCGCAAATGGGCGGTGATCCCGTCCGCCCCCGCCTCGATCGCGAGCAGCGCCGCCCGCACGGGATCGGGTCTCTGCCCGCCCCGCGCGTTGCGCAGGGTGGCGACGTGGTCGACATTGACGCCGAGGCGAAGCGGGAGAGGTTTGGACATTGAGAGCTCGCTGGACCTGACAAAAAGACAAATCAACGCGCTATCTAGCGCGCGCCGAGGTGATCGACTTCGGCCAAGGACCGAACCCGAAGTACCAGAGCGCGAGCATATTCGCGATTGGGACAAAGATAATTATGACCCACCAGGCATTGTATCCCGCCCGCTGAACAATTCTCGCGATCGCGAAGATGCTGGTTACGATCATCGCGATCAACATAGCCAAAATCGCGAAACTCAGAAGGTGGACCTCGATCGCATAGTTACCAACGTTCAGGCTCATGTTGCAGGCCGTCTCATCTTGTGCTGCGATCTACCCAAGCTTCGAGCAGCAAACGTCACCCATTAACACGTTCGACCCGTGCCACCACGGCCTTGGCGCGCAACTGTGCGATGATCGCACTGAGATGCTTCAGGTCGTAGACCTCGAGATCGATGGTCAGTTCGGTGAAATCGGGCGAACGCCGGTGCATGCTGATATTGTCGATATTGCCGTCATGCTCCGCAATCACGGTCGCGACCTGGGCAAGGCTGCCCGGCTCGTTGACGTTATCGACCATGATCCGCGCCGGGAAACGCTGCGGCGTCGTCTCGTCGACGTCCCAGCGCACATCGAGCCAGCGCTCCGGCTCCTCCTCGAAATCCTTCAGGGCCGGCGACTGGATCGGGTAGATCGTGATGCCCTCGCCCGGGGTCACGATCCCGATGATGCGGTCACCCGGCACCGCGCCGCCATTGGGCGCGAACTTGACCGGGAGACCGGAATTGATGCCGCGGACCGGGATCGCTGACGGGCTGCGCGACGGATCCGGCGGCGACTTCAATTTGAGCTTGACGGCGAGGCTCTTCTTCGCGCCGTAACGTGCGACGCGCTCCTCCTTGTAGTCCGGATACATCGCGCGCGCGACGTCGGAGGCCTTCATCTCGCTGCGGCCGACCGCCGCCATGACGTCCTCGATCGAGGCGCGCGCCAGCCGCGGCAGAGCTCCCTTGAGCTTGTCATCGGCGTATTCGAGCTTGGCGCGCTCGAACAGGCGTTCGACGATGCGGCGGCCAAGTCCGGCATACTGGTCGCGAACGGCGGTTCGGGTGGCGCGACGGATCGCCGCCCGCGCTTTGCCCGTCACGGCAAGCGACTCCCAGACCGCGGGCGGAGCGCCCTGCGCTTCCGAGGTCAGCACTTCCACCTCATCCCCGTTCTGCAATTCCGACGACAGCGGCGCGAACTTGCCATTGATCTTGCACCCCACCGCGCCGTTGCCGACATCGGTGTGAACGGCATAGGCGAAGTCGATCACATTGGCGCGGCGCGGCAGCGCGATCAGCTTGCCCTTCGGGGTAAAGCAGAACACCTGGTCATGAAACAGTTCGAGCTTGGTGTGCTCGAGGAATTCCTCCGGATTGGAGCTTTCCGAGAGGATTCCGATGGTATGGCGCAGCCAGGAGAAGGCGTTCGACTCGCGCTTCAACAATTCGGTCGGCGATCCGATCCCGTCCTTGTAGAAGGCGTGCGCGGCGATACCCAGTTCGGCGATCCGGTCCATGTCCTCGGTGCGGATCTGCAACTCGACGCGCTGCTGGCCTGGCCCGATCACGGTGGTGTGGATCGAGCGGTAGTCGTTCTGCTTCGGGGTGGAGATGTAGTCCTTGAAGCGGCCGGGAACCACGGGCCAGGTGGTGTGCACGATGCCGAGCGCGCGGTAGCAGGACTCCAAGTCTCTCATCACGACGCGGAACCCGAAGATATCGGACAATTGCTCAAAACCGATCGACTTGCGCTCCATCTTTTTCCAGATCGAAAATGGCTTCTTGCGCCGGCCATAGACACGCGCGGTCAGCCCGTTCTTGCGAAAATTCTTGTCGAGCTGGCTTTCGATCTCGCCGATCAGATTACGATTGCGCTCAGTCAGCGCGTCGAGCCGCTGCATCACCACAGCATGGGCGTCCGGGTTGAGGGTGCGGAACGCGAGTTCCTCGAGTTCCTCGCGCATTTCCTGCATGCCCATGCGGCCGGCCAGCGGGGCATAGATGTCGAGCGTCTCCTCGGCGATGCGCTGGCGCGACGTCGGCGGCACGAATTCCAGCGTGCGCATGTTGTGCAGGCGGTCGGCCAGCTTGACCAGCAGCACGCGAACGTCGTCGGCGATCGCGAGCAGCAGCTTGCGCAGGTTTTCGGCCTGTTTGGCCTCCCGCGACACCAGTTCCAGCCGCTTCAGCTTGGTGAGGCCTTCCACCAGGGCTCCGATTTCCGGGCCGAAGATCTGGTCGATCTCGGCCCGCGTCGCCTCGGTATCCTCGATGGTGTCGTGCAGCAGCGCGGCCACGATGGTGGCATCGTCGACCTTGAGATCGGTGAGGATCGCGGCCACTTCGAGCGGATGCGAGAAATAGGGGTCGCCGGAGGCCCTGGTCTGCGAGCCATGCGCCTTCATGGCATAGACATAGGCCCGATTGAGCAGGTCTTCGTTGGTGTCGGGGTTGTAGGATCTGACGCGCTCGACGAGGTCGTATTGCCGCATCATCCGCGAACGCGACGATTTGGCGGGCCTTGCCGGAACGGACGCGGGAGGTGACGCCGAAGCAGACGCCGAAGCAGACATGGGCGCCACCGCGACCGATTCGGTCGCGGCCTGCATCTGGGACGGGCTCTGGCGCCAATACGCCATCAAATCGCTGCCTTCACCTTCATCGACCCGACATCCGGGCGCTCATCACGCAATGTATATAGTGCGGTGGATTTGACGCGGCCTCCAGCATTTCCGCCGACCACCATGGCGAATGTCAAATCCGAGACCGCACTTTCATGTCCCGCTCCGACATTTGCAAATGAACTCGCGGCAACCGGAGGCGAATGTCAAACCACTGATATTAGCGCCAATCCGATGGCTCTCTCCATTCAATTCGGAGACAGATTTGCCGATCCGGAACGACGGCGCCCGCGCCGCACTCAAGGTAACCATGAAAGTACCAAAAAAAAGCAAAAGGCCCGGAAAACTGTCCGGGCCTTCGATCGACGGGATTCAGAGCAGCTGAAACAGGCTCACTCGTCCTCTTCGGGCTGTTCCTCCGGCGGCGCCAGGCCCTCGAGACCCTTGAGCAGTTCTTCCTCGGTCATCCGCTCGACGGCAACCTCGGTGTCGTCGGCATCGACACTGGCGCCGGCCGAGCCGATCAACGGCACGGTATCGGGCTCTGGCTCATCGACTTCGACGAATTTCTGCAACGAATGGACCAGCTCCTCGCGCAGATCTCCGGGTGAAATCGTCGAATCGGCAATCTCACGCAGTGAGACCACCGGGTTCTTGTCGTTGTCGCGATCAACCGTGAGTTGTGATCCGGACGAGATCATACGAGCACGATGTGCGGCAAGAAGGACCAGATCGAACCTGTTGTCGACCTTGTCAATGCAATCTTCTACGGTGACGCGCGCCATCGCCTGTCGCTCCGTTCGCTGGACTGGAAATGCTGATTAATGATCGCTAGTTATAGGGCTTGCCGGTCTTTCGCAAGACCAATCTGCGACCTGGTGCCCGCAGCAGGTCCGTGCTCCCGCACCATCGAACTGGGTTTGGGACGGCCGTGGATACTTCCTTAACGGGAAAAATACGGTTTTCGACAAGAAAACGCTTCAATGCGGCCGCTACCAACCTATCTTAATTGGGTCGAGCCATCCCCTCCTTTTTGCGGTAATTAGATAGCCGCGGGGATCAGGCAGTGCTTCGAAATGTGCGGTCCGCTGCCGCCGCGCCAAAAAAACCGTTACCAAACAACAACGCGAGAGTTGAATGTCATCACCTTCCAATAAGATTGCGCTTTTCATCGATGGCGCCAACCTTTACGCAACGGCCAAGACACTCGGTTTCGATATCGACTACAAGCGCCTGCTCAAGGAATTCCAGAGCCGCGGAATCCTGTTACGCGCGTTCTATTACACTGCGATTATCGAGGATCAGGAATATTCGTCGATCAGGCCGCTGATCGACTGGCTCGACTACAATGGTTACACCGTCGTCACCAAGGCGACCAAGGAGTTCATCGACGCCAGCGGTCGCCGCAAGGTGAAGGGCAACATGGACATCGAGCTTGCGGTCGATGCCATGGAACTGGCCGAACATATCGACCAGATGGTGCTGTTCTCCGGCGATGGCGATTTCCGCTCGCTGGTCGAGGCCATGCAGCGCCGCGGCGTGCGGGTCACCGTGATTTCGACGATTTCAAGCCAGCCGCCGATGATCGCCGACGAGCTGCGCCGGCAGGCCGACGTGTTCACCGATCTGGTCGAATTGCAGTCCAAGCTCGGGCGCGATCCATCCGAGCGTCCGGCGCCGCGCGAGCCGCGCCACCATGCCCCGCAGTTCCTGCAGCGCGCGACCACGATGGCGCCGAGGGCCGGTGACGAAGATTTCGAGGATTGAGGAGACACGCGAGGACGCTGCAGGTCGGCCAACGGCGCCCGATCGCGACTGCCCGCTTTGTCCAAGACTTGCTGATTTCCGAACAGCGGCGCGGACGCGTGAACCCGGCTGGTTCAATGCGCCGGTGCCGTCTTTCGGCGACGAGGGCGCGCGGCTGCTGATCGTCGGCCTGGCGCCGGGAATGCAGGGCGCCAACCGCACCGGGCGCCCCTTTACCGGCGACTACGCCGGCGACCTGCTCTATGCGACCTTGCTCGAATACGGCTTTGCCCGGGGGCACTATCAGGCCCGGCCGGACGACGGCCTGACCCTGACCGACTGCCGAATCAGCAACGCCGTGCGCTGCGTGCCGCCGCAGAACAAGCCACTGCCCGCGGAGATCAACACCTGCCGTCAATTCCTGTCGGCGACGATCGCAACCATGCCGCGGCTGCGCGCCATCCTCGCGCTCGGGCGAATCGCGCATGATACGATGCTGAAGACGCTGAGCTTACGCGCCGCGGCCGCGCCGTTCGCCCACGGCGCCATGCATCAGGCGGGTCGTTTCAGGCTCTACGACAGCTACCACTGCTCGCGCTACAACACGAATACCGGCGTGTTGACGACCGACATGTTTCGAGCGGTGTTCGCGAAGGTGAAGGCGGATCTGGATTAGGGGCATGGCCTGCCGTCGGTGCGCGCCTTTGCCCACCCGCTCAAACCGGATTGTCCTTCAGCCAGGCCAGCACGTCGCCGGCGTTCCTGTCAGGCGGAAACACCGGATAGAACACGTGGCCGATGCGACCATCATCGACGATGAACGCCATCCGCTTGATCAAGGTCAGCCCCGCCACCTCCATGGTCGGCAGCTCGAGCGCGCGCGCCAGTTCGAGCTTCTCATCCGACAACACCGGGAACGGCAGATGCAGCCGCGACGCCATCTCGGTCTGATAGGCGTTGCTCTGGGTCGACAGGCCGAACACCTGCGCGGCGCCGGCGACCTTGAGCTCGGCGAAGAGGTCGCGGAAGGAGCAGGTCTGCGGCGTGCAGCCGCGGGCGCCCGGGATCATGTCCCAATCCTCAACCAGGCTGATCTTGCCCGGCTCGCCGGTGCGCGGATAGGCGAATACGACGGTGCGTCCCGGCAGCGACGCCAGCGTGACCAGCGTATCGTTGGTCGCGACCAGGCTGACCGGCGGAATCGTCATGCCCACAAGGTGCACTGCGGCACCATCATCGGTCGGCGCCGGAATCTGGCTCCAGTCGACTTCGAGCAGGTTTTTCTGGTTCATTCTCGCTACCCTCGCGCCCGCAGCAAGCGACTCTTCTCCCTGCCCCAATCGCGCTTCTTCTCGGTCTCGCGCTTGTCGTGCAGCTTCTTGCCCTTGGCGATCGCGAGCAGCAGCTTGGCCCGACCGCGCTCGTTGAAATAGAGCTTCAGGGGAATCAGCGTCATCCCCTCCCGGTCCACCGCGCCCATCAGCTTGTTGATCTGCTTCCTGTGCAACAGCAGCTTGCGCGGCCGCTTCGGCTCGTGGTTGAAGCGGTTGGCCTGCAGGTATTCCGGGATATTGGCATTGATCAGCCAGATCTCGCCGTTCTTCGAATCCGCATAGGATTCGGCGATGGTGGTCTTGCCGCTGCGGATCGACTTCACCTCGGTGCCGGTCAGCGCGATGCCGGTTTCGATCGTATCCTCGATCGCATAGTTGAAGCGGGCCTTGCGGTTTTCCGCGACGACCTTGATCGCGCGCTCGTTCTTGTCGGCCACGTTACGCCTTCTTCAGTAGATCCCGGATCTCCGCCAGGAGTTCCTCCTGGCGTGTCGGCTTCGGCGGCGCCGCCGCTTCATTGCGCTTCATCGTGTTCATCAGGCGAATCACAATGAAGAGAACGAAGGCGACGATCGTGAAATTGAGGGTCAAGGTCAGAAAATTGCCCCACGCCAGCACGGCGCCCTGCTTCTTCGCATCGGCGAGATTGCTCGCGGTGACGGCCTTCGACAGCCCGGTGAAATAGTTGGAGAAATCGAGTCCACCGGTAATCGAGCCGACGATCGGCATGATGATGTCGCCGACCAGCGAATTGACGATCGAGCCGAAGGCGGCGCCGATGATGACGCCGACCGCGAGATCGACGACGTTACCCTTCAGTGCGAATTCCTTGAATTCCTTGAGCATCACGTCCCCCTCGCGCACGAGCCAATGACTCATGGTCTCGTCCGAAAACGCCGTAGCTTCCCGTGTTGGCGCATGTCCTTGTCCGCCGGGACATTCGCTAGTTGATCAGGCCGGCATGGACCATGGCGCTGCGCACGGCGGCGCGTGTCGGCTCCGAGACCGGCACCATCGGCAGCCGCAATCGTTCCTCCATCTTGCCGAGCAGCGACAGGGCATATTTCACCGGCGCCGGATTGGACTCGATGAACAGATTGGTATGCAACGGCATCAGCTTGTCGTGCAGCTTGAGTGCGGTCGCGACATCGCCCTTCTGCCAGGCGAGATGAAACTCGGAGCAGAGCCTCGGTGCGACGTTGGAAGTCACGGAAATACAGCCGTGACCGCCATGCGCCATATAGCCGAGGATAGTCGCGTCCTCGCCCGAGAGCTGGTTGAACTCCTCGCCCATCGCGGCGCGCTGCTGCGAGACCCGCACCATGCTTGCGGTGGCATCCTTGACGCCGGCGATGTTCTTCAGCTCGAACAGCCGCTTCATGGTATCGACCGACATGTCGATCACCGAGCGCGGCGGAATGTTATAGATGATGATCGGGATGCCGATCGCGTCGTTGATCGCCTTGTAATGCTGGTACAGGCCTTCCTGCGTCGGCTTGTTGTAATAGGGCGTCACCACCAGCACCGCGTCGGCGCCGGCCTTCTCGGCATGCGCGGCGAGTTCGACCGCCTCCTTGGTCGAATTCGATCCCGCCCCGGCGATCACGGGAACGCGTCCCTTCGCCTCGTCGATGCACCACGCGACCACACGCTTGTGTTCGTCATGGTTCAGGGTCGGGCTTTCGCCGGTCGTGCCGACTGGAACCAGGCCGTTTGTGCCTTCGGAGATCTGCCACGAGACCAGCGACCGAAAGGCCGCCTCGTCGAGCGAACCGTTCTTGAACGGCGTGACCAAGGCGGTGAAGGAACCCCGAAAACTCGTCTTGGCTGCCATGGAACTCCTCCGAACGCAGATCGCCGGGCTGCTGTTTTTGCTGAAGGATCAATACATACCGGGTCTGACGGGGTAGCGAAAGGCCGGTATCCCCCCGCCGGAGCGGATTTCCCCTTCCTGCCGCCGTTCGCAGGGATGTGAAATTCGCGTCGCCCACTGCTACATTCACATCGTCGGCATGAGCCGCCATTTTGCCGCGGTGGCCCGCAAAAGTCGGCCATTGCCGTGTATTTGCTATTATCAGCATATTCTGACGCGATCGATTGATTCGCTGCGAAGGACCACCGTGACACCTTTTGCTCGAACTCCCGCGTTGCGATCGAAGGCCGTGACGACGGTGCTGACATCAGCGGTCGCGACGGGCCTGGTGCTGGCGGTAGGATTGTCCTGGCTGGCGACGGACGCCTGGGCCCAGCCGAAAGTGCCCATGCCGAAACCGCGACCGATCGCGCGCAGCGCGGGCCCGACAGCGGCCACGGCGGGCACCAAACAGAAACCAGCTGCCGTTACACCCGCGACCACCGCGACGCTGCCACCGCCTGCCCCCGCGACGCGCCAGCGTGCGGCCTCGCCGCCACGCAAGCCGGTGCTGCCGGCAGCCGTCGCCGCGACCCAGTCGACCCCCAGGGCCGACATGGACACGCTCGAGAGCGTCATCGAGCTGATCCGCAAGCACAAGCCTGACGACGCGACCCAGACGGCGGCGGGGATCACCGACCCGGTGGCGCGCAAGCTTGCGGATTGGATCATTCTGCGCAGCGACGACAATGGCGCGAGCGTCGAACGCTACCGCACCTTCCTGTCGGCCAACCCCAGCTGGCCCTCGCAGACCTTCCTGCGCCGCCGCCTCGAAGCCGCGCTGTGGGACGATCATCGCGACGATGCCGTGGTGTGGTCCTGGTTCGAGAACGAATCGCCGCTGTCGGCCAAGGGCCGATTCTCGCTGGCGCGCGTCCTGCTGGCGCGCGGCGACCGCGCCAATGCCGAGCGCCTGGTGCGCGAGGCCTGGCACAGCGATTCGATGTCCGAAGACACCGAGACCACCGCGCTCGATCTGTTCGGCGCGCTACTGACGCCGGGCGATCACAAGGCCCGCATGGATACGCTGCTCTACGGCAGCGAGCACGAGGCCGCTCTGCGCGCGGCCAAACGCCTCGGCGCCGGCCATGTCGCGCTCGCCAAGGCCCGCATCGCCTCCTACAAGAAGGCCAGCAACACCCGCGCTTTGCTCGAGGCGGTTCCGCACGAACTGCACAACGATCCCGGCTACATCTTCAGCAAGATCCAGTTGCTCCGCCGCGAGGAGAAATTCGCCGACGCCGCCCAGCTCATGCTGTCAGCACCGAAGGAGCCCGCGCGGCTGCATAATCTCGACGAGTGGTGGATCGAGCGGCGCCTCCTGGCGCGCAAGATGATCGACACCGGCGAGCACCGCACCGCCTATCTGATCGCACGCGACGCCGCGCTGCCCAATCGCGACATCTACAAGACCGAGCAGGAATTCACGGCAGGCTGGATCGCGCTGCGCTTCCTCAACGATCCGGCCACGGCCGCCCAGCACTTCGCGCGAATTGGCGCCGGCAGCGTCAATCCGACCACGCTGGCGCGCGCCGGCTACTGGCAGGGACGCGCGGCGGAAGCGGCCGGACGCGGCGAGGCAGCCCGCGCCGCCTACACCGCGGCGGCGGCGCAATCGACCAGCTATTACGGGCAGCTGGCGCGCGCGAAACTCGGACTGACCCAGATCGATCTGAACGACGCCGCGGCGGCACGGAGCCGCGGCGCCGAGCGGCTCGAAATCGTGCGCGCGGTCGCGCTGCTCTACGACCTCGAGGAAGGCGACATCGCCATCCCGATCTTTGCCGACATGGGCGAGAACGGCGATCCGGACGCCCTCACCGGCCTTGGCGAACTCGCCTCCCGTCACAGCGATGCGCGCGCCATGCTGCTGGTCGGCAAGGCCGCGCTCAATCGCGGGCTGCCGTTCGACCACTATGCCTATCCGGTGAACGGCGTCCCCTCATTCCGGGCCATCGGCCCGGAGATCGAGCAGAGCGTGGTCTATGCCATCGCGCGTCAGGAAAGCGGCTTCAATCCGGCGGTGGTTTCGCCGGCGCAGGCTTACGGCCTGATGCAGGTGACGCCGGATGCGGGCCATTATGTCTGCAAGCGGGCCGGCGTGGGCTTCGATCTGTCGCGGATGAAGACCGATCCGGTCTACAACACAGCCCTCGGCGCGGCCGAACTCGGCGGCCTGATCGAGGATTATC
>Ga0307507_10012112_pt1 | contig 10719 bp, 5 predicted proteins | sample 7_EM_MG_FD_207223 | JGI IMG/M metagenome (GOLD analysis project Ga0307507, IMG submission 207223) | Populus trichocarpa ectomycorrhiza microbial communities from riparian zone in the Pacific Northwest, United States - 7_EM | ecosystem: Host-associated > Plants > Roots > Unclassified | place... | reverse complement strand
TGATTGTACAAATCACTCACTGATGTTAAAAAAAAAGGGATTAAATATTTTTTTAACCTTCAAACTTGATCCTAAAAGCTTTAATTATTTTAAATCAATCAAGTTGGATTTTGTTTCAAAAATCAAGAATTAATTGAGCGATGAAATATTTTTTAAATACCTCGAGATCTTGATGCGCACAAATAAAAAACAAATCACCAGGATCAATTGCAAATCAAAATAATGTCAAATGACCAAATAAAAAGAAAAAAAATTAAAAAACCAAAGCGTAAAAAGTCCTAGGGACCAAAAAAAAAAGAACAGGAAACCATTGTTTGAATGAACAGACTATAATGTTTCACTGATGCCTATAAGTTTTTTTATATATAATATTTAAATGATTACACTATCCTTTTTGAATAAGATCTTAAAGAGTATTGAATTCAGTATATTATATCCAAAACATTGAACATAATAACTGTTTAAATAACATTGGATACTCTCATAGGTTATAGTGTTTTACTTATGCCTATTAGTTTTCTTGATAATATTTAAATGATTACAATGTCCTTCTTAAAAGAGATCTCGAAAAGTATTAAGTAGTAGTATATTATGTCCAAATAATATATATATATATATATATATATATATATATAATTAAATTTTCTATATAACACATGTCTACGTAATATCAAATATTTATTATTAATTTATTCTATCATTTAAAAAATCCTAATTTGTCACTGAGAAAACGGATGTCATTTTATTGGATATTTTGAAATTTGAAATTCTAAGAGAGAAAGTCTTGTATCGCTGTTAAGTATTCATGCATCACTTAATTACAATATTAATTATTTTAATTGTTATGTATAAGATGATGTGATAAATCAAAGGAAATTAATCCTTTCAAAAAAAAAAAATGAAAGATGAAAACAAGATTTAGAAGGAGTAAAAAAATAAAAAAACATAAATATCATTGTTCTTGAGCACCGTTGGGAACGCGGTGCAAACCACGTTTCCAAAAAATTCAAATTTTGTTTTTGTTAAAAATTAAATTTTTTGTGTGTTTTTGATTATTTTGATGTGCTGATTTTAAAAATAATTTTTTTTAAAAAAATATTATTTTAATATAAAAAATATTTTAAAAAATAATTATAATCACACTCTTAAACAGGATAAAAAAAAAATGAAAAAGATGGTGAGAAAAAGAAAGAAAAAAAGAAAAGGAAGTCATCAAAAATGGATCTCATGCGATGAACCCGATGAAAGTAAAGGAGGAGCATGCAGCTATACCTGTATAATTAAAATTTAATGAGTTCATTTCCATTGGCCCATTACCATTATTAATAACAACAACCACTAATATATCAAATGAAAAGATTAAATGCTTTTTAGTTTAATGTTTTTTTAAAATATTTTTTATTTTTATTTTCAATATCAACATATCAAAATTATAAAAATTATTACAAAAATTATTAATTTTTTTTCTTTTCAAGATAAATATATATATTTTTAAATTCTAATAAAAAAAAGATAACGCATGCCGCATTCCCAAACAGGTAGAAATTAACTGAATAAATGCAATTTCAAAATGAAAAACTCAAACTCAAACTTATATTTTTCTTGTTTTAAAGTAAAAATATTTAAATTTTACTCTTTTTTTTTTTTTTTTAAGAAGCAATTAGGTTTGAAGGAGAAGAAATAAAGTTTGCCTTAGTGCTACCATATGGATCATCTACAGCCTATCACTTAACACCAAAATGATAACATTCTAGCGGCGACGGTGAAAAGATGATGCGGCGGAGACCATAGTTTTCTCAGCTGTGGTGTAACAAGCTATTGCAAGTGCTAGGTAATTGACATAGTCATAATACTTACAAGAAAAACTTTGTAAATGTTGAAATTATTTTTTTAAATAAATAAATTATCTCTTTGATGATTATATAATCAAATAATTTAACAAAGTAATTCACTTCAAAACTTACATTATATTGTTGCCTTAATTAATTGAATATTTTAACAATTTTCATTAAATACACTATCCATTTATGAGGTAAATAGAAGAATAATAATTTATTAGAGCTTTATTTCTACACAAATCAAATTTATTATTTTAAGAGTACGAGTAAGTTTTATTAATATGGATATTGTTTAATTTATTAGAAAGAAAATAATTTATGTCATGATTTTAGGAAAAAATCACATTATTAATAACTAATAACACGAGTTAAGAGAAAAAAAATGGCCTTATTATCATTATTGCGAGTTTATAATTAAAAAGCTTAAGATTTGTTAAAAAAAAAAACAAATGAATTATGGAGACCCAAATACTATATTGTAAAATATTATCTTACCCTCAACATCATGTTTATATAACCATATATAGAATCATTTAATATCCTCTAAAAAAAGAATAGCATTTAATTTAGGTTCATTTCCATAACAATTAATAACGATCTTGAATTAAATATGACTAGTAATATTGTTTCATTTCTCTAAGTATAATGTAGTTTTGTTGGCCTTGTAATTTGTAGGAGGATATATTTGTTTGCAATTCAATCCTTTCATTAGTTTTTAATGATAATTAATTATTTTTTCCCAAAATACCTTTTATCTCAAATCAAAATTTCTAATTTCACCTATAAACAAATTAAAAAATTGTATTTGAAGAGATCAAAATGAGAATTTAAAAAAGAATTAACAATTAACATTAGATAATGATGATTTTTTTTGAAAAAAATTAACTTAAAAAATCATTATCAACAGGGACCAAACTATAATTTACTCAATCATATGGTGAAAGAAAAAAAGAAAAAGAAAAAGAAAACACCAAAAATATGCTAAGACGTCGTTGTTGATAATTCTATTATGGTCTCTAGCATAAAGCCCACGAATTTCTACCCCTTCACTCTCCCATGGACACCATAAGCATAAGCCGAAATACCCCATAAAAAGCCCTAAAGAATAGCACTTTCCCTTGCCCAATCCATTTAAAACTCTTCGAAAACACATCCTCTTGTTGCTCTCTCTCTAGATATATACATATGTTTCTCCTTTCCTCCCTGTTTTTGTTTTTGGTCACGGGACCTGTAGCAGCCCAATTGCCCGCAGAAACACATCTCACCACCCTAGCCGAATTTGGTAGAGACATAGGAAATTGCAACCAAGAAATAATAAAAAAACACACACAAATCCCCGTTAACCTTGTTGCCCTTGATGCCATAGCCTATCAACGCAACAACACCACTCCTGGGAAAAAAAAAAGGTCATCTCTCCTTGCAAACACACTCCCTTATTCTTTAAAGCTACATTACAGTGCCATACCCATCTCTTATTTACTTTGTCTTTTGACTTATTATTATTGTTGTTGTTATGTAGGTATGTGTGTCACATTTTATTTTCTTGCAAGCAATTGTAAGACCTAGCTATAGCTGTTGGTATGTATGCCTGGTATATAGCTGCTGGTGCTGGTCCTGGCAAAAAAGAAAGAAAAAACCCTCAATACCCTCGAGAAAAATAATAGACATGCAATTAAAAACAAACCCTTTTTGATTTAAGGACTTTTGTTTATGGATTTTAGGTTTAATTAATTAAGGGGTTCTTATTTGATTTTGGATCAGATAGACCGCGCCTTCTAGGTCATGCATGTTTCACGTGATGTTGATCGTGTGCAAAATCTGGTTGTGGGTTTTGGATAGTGTGAATCCATTATGGGGTTCTTACAATTACCGTAACGATTAATGGTGAAATGATGTTAAGGCAGGGTTCAATGGCACATTTTGTATCTGGGTTTGGTGGGTTAGGGTTTTAGCTGATAATCTCTGCAAAAAGATCGAGTCTTTGAGGTGGGTTTTTGATTTCAAGGATCTGAGCCTTCTTTAATTTTTGTTATCAATTAATTTATAATGTTTGTTTTGATTAATGTGTTGTCTTGTTGCGCTGCATTGTCTTGGTACTGTAGCAGAAGCTATGTGTTACAGATTTATAATTGCAAACAGTGAAATATCGTTCAATTTTTTTCTTTCATAGACCTCTGTAATGTACATGTTTCTGCGCGATTGCATGTTGATTTCAATTTTGCAGAAACCCCTAGATTTTGATGAATTCTGTATTTGTTATTTTCTGCATTTTATTAATTTGATAGATCCAATTCAATCATTTTTTTTTAAATAATTGACTTGATGGAATTTTTAATTGAATGTATTTGCAGACGATTTTCCTCTTCTTTTATATTAATATCAGCACCTGTTTTTTTTTTTTTAAGTAATTGCATATGCATAGATTATGCTCATTTAATGAGGTTAGATTTAGGGAAAGAAATGATAACACTTGGCAAATTTATTACAAATAAGCAACCATGGTAAGTTATGCACATCAGGTGACCTGGATGAGATACAGAATGAAGTGACTTTATCCAGACTGGTTCTATTATTTTATGAAATGATAGAATTTTACTGGACTAATATCGAAAAAGATAAAGAAGTAGAAATTGCAAGTAACTAGGTCTGGGATTTGGAATCATTAGGCAACTCAATGTCTTTGAGTTTTATTAACTCTAGAGAGAAATGATAACTACAGTTGTGATTTTTTAAAGGATGTTCACTTAATATAAAGGGAATGAATAGCAACAGTGAAAAATAGGGAAACGAGTATAACTTTTTTTCTTTTCTAAACGTTCTTCTGACTGTTTGATGTGTTGACCTTCACTTGAACAGGGAAATGAGTTTGGAATGACCATTACATGCTATGTGTGGCTGCAGATTTCTAGTTTAAAATATGGATGTGATTCCTTGTAACGGTGTTCAGTATGTTGGAGAATCTGATTGTGCTCTACAGAGTTCAGGGACAGATTTTACTTATGATGGGGATTCTAGTAATTTTAAACGTGTAGAACAAGTTGAGATGAATGATGGTAGAGTAAATGACTTATTGCAACATGTAGAAGAGTCTCGTATAGAAAGACAAAGTGAGGGCCAATGGACGGTGGACAAATTATCCATCTCTAAAGGTGGAGCTTCGTATTCTGATTTTCAGGTAGAGAGCCAAAGGTTATCTTGTGATTCTCAGGATTTTGAAGAAGATGGCATAAATGTACAGGATTATTGCACAGAACCCTGTACAGCCTCCGAAAACTCTAATTTAATTATTGATACCATTGAAAGTGAACCAAACGACTGTAAATACGGAGAGCCATCTCTTTCAGAGCCTCAGTGGCTAGAACATGATGAATCTGTGGCACTATGGGTCAAGGTAACTTTTTTTTTAAATTTTTTATTGTCTTACTTAAATGAAATAAAAGACGCTCTTTAGCAAATGCTGCAGTTTCTTTATACATTGAAAGATGGAATTTGTTGATTTTAAGACATCACATGCCATGTGCTTGAAAATTTATCTCGAGGCTTGGATTGTGGAGCACAATCCTTTTTGGGGCTCTCCTGGTTTTGTCCTTCATTTGCTCGTTTTAAAAAGGAAGTGTTTTTTATCCGTTGTGCCGAGCTTGATTTTCATGCTGATACTTCTATGATTTTCCAAGTATAGTGGAGAGGGAAGTGGCAGGCAGGAATCAGATGTGCACGGGCAGACTGGCCATTATCAACTTTGAGAGCCAAACCAACTCATGATCGAAAGCAGTATTTTGTGATATTTTTTCCGCACACCAGGAATTATTCCTGGGCAGATATGATGCTCGTCCAACCGATCAATGAATTTCCAGAGCCTATTGCATATAGGACTCACAAAATTGGACTAAAATTGGTTAAAGATTTGAGTGTTGCACGACGGTTTATAATGAAAAAGTTGGCTGTTGCCATGCTCAATATTGTCGACCAGTTTCATTCCGAGGTATTTTTTTTACTGCTTTGCTGTTTTTTTTCGAGCTCTGATGGAAACTCATACCTTTGTTCCTGTTTCCTTGAAATTTCTTTGGTCCTTTCAAACTTGTCATAGGCTTTAATAGACACAGCTCATGATGTGATGGTCTGGAAGGAATTTGCCATGGAGGCTTCACGGTGTACTGGTTATTCTGATCTAGGAAGAATGCTTCTGAAACTTCAAAATGTAAACTCCTTTCCCCCTTGATAGTGTAGGTTCTAAGTCTTGAGATTTTTTCCTATTTCTTTCTCTAATACAACAATTAAAACTTGCAGTTTATAAAGCAAGCCTCTCCCCCACTAATTGATACAGCATTGCATTTGTTTCTTTGGTTTTTTATGCATTGATGCATGTGTTCATATAGATGGGGGAGATAGGTAGCAGTTATGAATACACTTTACTGCTTGGAAATTAAATACTTTTAGTTGCATTTCTTTGTTTATGAATTTAGTCTTATTTCATTATGTGCCAAGTTCCATGCTCAATGTGCTTTTCTTTGTAGATTGTAAAATTTAGGTGCATTTGGTCATTTCATGACTTGTTTTCACCTGGCACATGTTAGAACCAGGATTTGTTTTTATTTTGCTTCCATTTACCAATTTTTTTTCCTTTGGATTAATTTAAACACTGAACAACTTCTCCCCCCCCCCCCTGTTAATGATGCTGTAATGCCACTTCTCCTTCGCTGCAGATGATATTGCAACGGTACATAAATTCTGATTGGCTGCAGGATTCTTTTCAATCTTGGGTACAGCAATGTCAGGTTGCATGTAGTGCTGAATCAGTTGAATTGCTAAGGGAGGTATGTGTTAACTTGGCTGTCTACACATGTTTATTTGACTACAGGTTGTGCTTTAGGTGTAATACGCATTATGCCAAAGTTATAATAGAATAAATTTTGTTCCTTGATATGGTATGTGATATATCCATCTACGCGTTAGAATTTCTCAAAAATTGAAAAAAATATGGCAGGTTAATGTCAACATACCTAAATCAACTAAAATTAATTTATAATGCAGAAACATCCAATTCATGTTTTTGCTTCTCGTGATTAATTTTGGAATGTTTAACCAGTAACCAGTTGATGCATATTTAATGTATTTGTTATAGTTGCTGGGCTGCATGATTTGCACAACTGTATCTGATTGAATTTCATAGAAAGTGAATGCCACTCAACCTGTGGGCAGATAAACTTTCAGTAAAGTAAGCCTGTCCCTATTTTAGGTTAACCCTGTCTCATAGGTTGCTTTTTTCATGCAAGGATACATGGTGGATTGCTGGGCCATTAGGCTTCAGCTTGCACCTGTGCTGCCCACCTTCCTTTTGGTGCTAAGTTGTATCATCTTATATTTTTGTCTCCAAACATTTGTTGATTCTGGCTTTCTGTGATTCAAGGAATTGTCCAATTCTATCCTATGGAATGAAATTGACTCTCTCCGGGATGCATCAGTGCAATCGACTTTGGGATCTGAATGGAAAACCTGGAAGCATGAAGCTATGAAGTGGTTCTCAACCTCTCATCTCATAACAAGTGGCGGAGATATGGAGCCGCAGAACTATGACAGTCTCTCCCCAACCATTAGTCTTCAAGCTAGCAGGAAGAGGCCAAAGCTTGAAGTTCGTCGTGCAGAGACACATGCTTCCCAGATGGAGACAAGCAGTCCGCTTCAAACTATGACTGTTGAAATTGACTCTGAGTTTTTCAGTAATCGAGACACAGTCAATGCTCATACTTTAGAATTAGAGATTTCAAAAGAGGAGGATTCTAGGGAGGTAGCTGCACCTTTAGAATCACCTTGTAGCGTGGCTGATAGATGGGATGAAATTGTAATTGAAGCAGGAAATTCTGAGCTTGTACAGATCAAAGGTGTAGAAATGACTCCTGTTAATGAAGTTTTGGGTAAAAAAAGCATAGAACATGGGAGTAAGAATCGCCAGTGTACAGCTTTTATTGAATCTAAGGGAAGGCAGTGTGTGAGGTGGGCTAATGATGGTGATGTTTATTGCTGTGTGCATTTGGCCTCTCGTTTTGCTGGAAGCTCCACAAGAGGAGAGGCAAGTCCTCCGGTTCATGGTCCATTGTGTGAAGGTACCACTGTTCTTGGTACTCGATGCAAGCATCGGTCTCTACCAGGTTCTGCATTCTGTAAGAAACACAGACCCTGGCCGGACACAGAGAAGACCTCAACTTTGCCAGAGGATCCCCATAAGAGAAAACATGAAGAGGTCTTTCCCAGTTCAGACATCACATATTGCAAAGAGATAAAATTGGCTGGACAAGTTGAAAATCCTCTTCGAATGGAACCTGTCTCAGTCATGGATGGAGATGCCTTTCATGGAAGGAACAGCTTAACCGAGAAGCTTGAGCATCCTGACCATGATTGCAATAACTCTGAGATGCTGCACTGCATTGGCTCAAGCTCCCTTGATAGTAGCATCCCTTGTCCTGATAGTCCAAAGCGCTATTCATTGTACTGTGATAAACACATTCCTAGTTGGCTCAAGCGTGCTAGAAATGGTAGAAGTAGGATAATATCAAAAGAAGTGTTTATAGATCTTTTGAAGGACTGTAGCTCATCACAACAGAAATTGCATTTACATCAAGCATGTGAGCTTTTCTACAAGATTTTCAAAAGTATTTTCTCTCTAAGAAACCCTGTTCCTATGGATGTTCAACTTCAGTGGGCCCTCTCTGAAGCTTCTAAAGATTTTAACGTTGGGGAACTCTTGTTGAAGTTGGTTTTAACTGAAAAGGAGAGGCTCAGAAAGTTATGGGGCTTCGCCGTGGAGGAAGATATAAAAGTTTCCTCCTCTGTCATAGAAGAACCAGCAGTTTTGCCATTGGCTATTGATGGTAGCCAAGATGATGAAAAATCTATTAGGTGCAAAATTTGCTCGAAAGAGTTTCTCGATGATAAAGAGCTTGGCAACCATTGGATGGACAATCATAAAAAGGAAGCACAGTGGCATTTCAGAGGTCATGCTTGTGCCATCTGCCTGGATTCTTTTACTAACAGAAAAGGTTTGGAAACCCATGTGCAGGAGAGACACCATGTGGAATTTGTTGAACAATGCATGCTTCTACGGTGCATTCCTTGTGGCAGCCACTTTGGGAATACTGAGCAGTTATGGTTGCATGTCCTCTCTGTGCACCCTGCTGATTTCAGGCTGTCAAAAGGTGATCAGCAGCTTAATCTGTCTATGGGTGAGGAGAAAGAGGAATCTCTGCAGAAACTCGAGCTACAAAATGCAGCACCAGTGGTAAATAACTCTGAGAATTTAGGTGGTGTCAGAAAGTACATTTGCAAGTTCTGTGGCCTGAAGTTCGATTTGCTGCCTGATCTTGGCCGCCACCATCAGGCTGCTCATATGGGACCAAATCTATTCAGCTCTCGCCCCCCAAAGAGAGGTGTTCGGTATTATGCATATAGATTAAAATCTGGAAGACTTAGCCGCCCTAGATTTAAGAAAGGTCTGGGGGCACCATATAGCAGCATCAGGAACAGTGTGACTGCTGGTCTGAAGAAACGAATCCAGGCATCAAAGTCACTTAGCAGTGAGGGACTAAGCATACAGTCTAATTTAATTGAGGCAGGTACTCTTGGTAGACTAGCAGAATCTCAAAGCTCAGAGGTCGCAAAGATATTGTTTTCTGAGGTTCAGAAAACAAAACCTCGGCCTAATAACCATGATATCTTAGCTATTGCACGCTCTGCTTGCTGCAAGGTGAGCCTAAAAGCATCACTGGAGGGGAAATATGGAGTGTTGCCAGAGCGTTTTTATTTGAAGGCAGCCAAGCTCTGCAGTGAGCATAACATTCAAGTACAGTGGCACCAAGAGGAGTTTATCTGTTCCAGAGGATGTAAGAGTTTCAAGGACCCAGGATTATTCTCTCCTTTGATGGCCCTTCCAAATGGTTTAATAAGTAAACAAATTACACATTCATCTGATCATGTAAACAATGAGTGGGAAGTGGACGAGTGCCACTATGTTATTGATGTGCATGATGTTAGAGAAGGGCCTAAGCAAAAGGCTACTGTCTTGTGTAATGACATAAGCTTTGGGAAGGAAACGATACCAGTGGCATGTGTTGTAGATGAAGATCCCCTGGATTCTCTCCATGTCTTGGCAGATGGTTCTGATGGTCAAATCAGTAATTTCCCCAGGCCCTGGGAAACTTTTACTTATGTAACAGGGCCATTGCTTGATCAATCTGATAGTCTGGGCATTGAGGTATCTTTTGGTTGGTTATCAATTTTTTTAATTTTAAATTCAATTTGATTTTGATTATGGCCAATTGTATCAATGTGGAATGCACTTGTTGGTTGTTCTCCTACCTTGGAGATGATTGAACCCTAGTTGGCTACTGAGGACACTGCAATTCAAAATATAAAACACATACACTAAGACATGCATACACATAAAGATTGAGAGGAAAGGAAGAAAAACACTTTGCAAATATGCTCATGCATGTCATATAATATCCATATAATTTTGGAAATGGATTTATGTATTAAACGCACTGCCTTTTTTCTGTTCCCTCAACACCATCCTTTTTTATGTAGAGTTTGCAATTGGGGTGTTCTTGCCATTATCCAATGTGCTGTCCTGAAACTTGTGATCATGTTTATCTCTTTGACAATGACTATGAAGATGCGAGAGACATATATGGGAATTCCATGCTTGGCAGATTCCCATATGATGATAAAGGGCGGATTGTTTTGGAGGTAATTCTATTTTCTTTTTACTGTTGCAAATAGTTACTAATTACCACTCCAATGTTGATGCTCTTTTGATAGCTAAGAATGTATGATTGACTGGCTGCATATGGAATAGCTTCCTCATTCCTTGAACTTTCTATTTTCCTGC
>Ga0307507_10012110_pt1 | contig 10720 bp, 18 predicted proteins | sample 7_EM_MG_FD_207223 | JGI IMG/M metagenome (GOLD analysis project Ga0307507, IMG submission 207223) | Populus trichocarpa ectomycorrhiza microbial communities from riparian zone in the Pacific Northwest, United States - 7_EM | ecosystem: Host-associated > Plants > Roots > Unclassified | place... | reverse complement strand
TATAAACTCATTGCCCCGAACGCTGTTGTCCTAATCCTGGCATTTGATTTCCCAATCCCTGTGCAAACCGCGTTCCCCGTCCTCGAGCACCACCGCCTGAAAAATGAGTGATTAGACAATGTCACAGTAAACTTGGTGATGTAGATATTACCTCGTGTGCGCTCACCACGCCCCCGACGCTCCTGAGTTTGCTCGCCACGCTTCTCGTTTTTAGTACCGTCGGTCCGATCACCCCAACCTCCTGATCCTCCCAACTTCATATCCAGTGTCTTTTCATTCTGGTCCACCATGGCAGCAATCTTTTCCGCTATGAGTTGCGACAATTGTTGTGGACGAGTTAGCTCGATGCGTTGGAGAACGACAACACCAGCAGACTGGTCTAAGGAGGCAGACAACTCTTCGCTCCAAATCATTTTCGAGATTATTGAATTGACGGTACGGAGTGGAAGCGAAAACGTCTTCGAAAGCAAAGAAAGAGATAGGGTGCTGTAGTGGGGTGCATACGTAAACAGGTAGGTTCTCAGACCTTGTTCCTGAATGCGCCTACAATTTCTATGTCAGCATAGACATTATCATCTAGACAAGGAATTCCCACTTTGCAAGCATTTCCTTAACGGCTATCGCTTCAGGCATCAGACTCCATATTTTTATGCTTTGAATCAGATCGCGGCATTTCTCCCACTCCCCATCCTGCAGAGCCTTACTGGCTTGCATGATATGGTCGCGCGTACTTTCTGGAGGTCCCGTAAAAACTTGCCTGTCTGCAAAATCGAGTAATCGACGGAAAGGTTTCGAAATGGCTTTCCGTTTCTGTTCTTCAGTATCGAGACTGGCAAGTAATGGGATTTCGACAAGCATACTTGACACCAAAAAAGCTGCTTCCAAGAGTTCGGTATTGATGTGCATATGGAAAGGAAGTTGGCGTTGCTTCTCCGCTTTCTCTTGTTCAGGGCTCAGTGTCTGGAAACGCTGCTGATGAACACCTTGCGCAAGCAATTCTTTCACTCTTTGGGTGGTGAATATGTCCTGGAGGATAGCTTGAGACTCTTTAATCAATCCTGATCGGAATGCGCAAAGTCCGAGCTGCACAACAGTGCGGTTGTATAAAATCTGGGTAGCCACATCAGCCGAATGGATGGATTCCTGAAGGTGGGACATAAGAAGCATGTCACGCGCGGTGTAAAAGTCGTTGTGTAGAGCATGGTGATAGATGTGGCCAAGCATTGCTCTCGTGCGTAACAACGAATTCCCGGATTTGTAGAGGTAGGCACACAAGGAGTGAACCAAGGAAGTGGTGCTCTTTTGCTTGGAAAGAGTCATTGACGGTTTCACGTCGGAAAGCTCTGTGGCAGCCTCCAACGCTTGAACAACTGCATCCGGCTAGAACTGCAAAGTAAGAAGGGGTCAAAGCAGGGTAGGAATAAAGGATGACCTTGGAATAAATGTGTTCAAGTCGCCTCATAATTACCCTGCCGAGAGGGTCACTCTGGGCAGTCTTCTCATAAAATGACTGAGCACGGCAGATTGTGAAGTAAAGAACTTTTTCATCCTTCAACCGATCTACGTATTCGGTACCATGCGGATCGATGTTTTGTAAACTGCGAGTGAATTCGTCATCCATTCGGTCGATGAAACTGATGATGGAACCGCGAATTCGGACGACTCCATTCTCTGTTGTCGGTGAGCGTTCAGCCAACTCGTCATAGTCCTCAGTGGTTTCTTGTATGGAGTAATTCGAATCTGTAGCAACAATGGAGATAAGCTGGTCCACCTCGCGTTGGGCGGCAACCCAGAGTTCCGTCGGCATATAATTAGAAACGGAAGAATTGTAGTCGAACCGGGATGATATTAGAGCCAGAAGTACTCGGATGCGCTGGTACGTTGTCGATGCGATACCAACCAAGACCTCCAAGTTCCGGACTTGTTCAACACGATCGGTATTCTGCCGAGCAACTTGTTAGTCGGAGATCTTCAGGATATCATAATTCAAACCTTTTTTCCCCTGGCTTCTTGTGCAGCTTGCAAATGCTTGAAAAGGCTCTCTGGAGTATATTGCATGGCCTTGCCCCCCTTTCCAATGGTTGTGAATTCGTCCACTTGATCATTCGTGCCCGCTGCCGCAGACCGAACAGGCACAGCTGCAGGAATACCGGGTGCAATGTGATTCAGGTAATCGCGTTCGAAAGCTTCTGGGTCCTATACCAATATTAGAAAAAAAACCAATAATCGGTTATTGACAAATTTCTCGGCTTACTTCGTGATATTTCTTAACAGCAGTCTCGTATTCCTTCATCGTTTTTTTAATCTTTTGTTTCATCGCAGTGAGTGCTTTGGCATTTGGGGGATTCATCTTCTTCTTCGCCTCTTTTTCCTTTTGAACGGCACTGTTTATTGAGGCTTCAAGATTCACAATCAACTTGATGAAAAAAGCAGGAACTATATCTGGGTTGTTGTGGTGTTTTTGAATTAGTCGAAAAAGTTTTTCAAAATCTATAGAACTCTTTAGAAAATGATTTCCATCCAGCGTCTAGGCACGAACCATTCAATATTGCCCCCCAATCGTTGATCTTCAGGTGATTCTCAATGGAGACACCGGCTCCTTCCATATCTCTCAACCGCTTGTCCACAGCACTTAGGATTCGAGTCTGTGGACGATCTTCATCGCTTTCGTCGTCATCGTCACTCTCAGATTCGCTCTCTTCATCAGAATCTGAACTACTCGAGTCGGAATTTCCACGAAGAAATGAAGCAAGGGCAGGCTTAGTAGTGGTCGTAGGCCGTTGGGCTTCATTGTCACTAGACATTAGCTCATCCTCCGACTCAGATACAGAGTCTGCTGAGTCGGAGTCGCCTGCTTGTCTGAAGAACCGAGGCATGATGGTTGTGAACGGTGATCAATTTCAAAAACTTCCATTTGAAAAAAATATCTTTATATGTATTACATAATGCTTGTTGCTAATACACTGTTGAAGGAAATTAGATTATTTCACGGGGGTCGCATCTAGAACTCTCACCATTCTCCTCCCCACACTGTGAGCAAGCCTATAGAAGTGGCAGACACGATACGTCGATCCCACGGTTTATTCCAGTTCGTGAATACAAAATATCCAACACCTCCTAATATGGCCGTGTTGACTAGAAAAAATAAATATGAGCCCATGTCAATCCGGAAGATGTGGTAAAGTACCTATGCCAACGAGGCCTCCCAGAACTTGCGGTCGCATAATTTGCTCGTGGAGGTGACGGTAAATTTGGACACCGTCCTTCCTAGCCCTTTCTTCATGCTCTTTGCCACGAGGTGTCTTTCGATATGCTTCTGCGATGTATCCTTCCACAGATAGTAGTACCATCGATGAAGCTACTGCAGAAGAAATAGCGGTAGCATTGTGACGCAGGTCGGGACGAGTATAGAAGGCATGGCCTATGGAGGCAAATACTCCAATATTAACTATTCACTTGGATTAGACGCATATGAATATATGTGTATACCACGTACTAATGCCAATCAAGCCTCCCGCAATTCCTGGCCGAAAGAGATAATATTTGGTGACTCCCCATACGTCCCGGCTTTCGTCTTCCAAGCCCTTTTTGGGTTTGTTGGCCTTAGGCGGTTGGTAATCTTCACTAAACCCGTCGATTTCGGGTCCTTCAGATGTGGTCGCCGGATGAACTTTGAAATCTGGACCAACTACGTTAAGTTTCAGGGTGTCATCTACGATATTCGAGTGGGTCGGAGGAGTTGTATTAAGGAGAGCAGGGTCTGGACGTGGCTGCTGAGACAGAGGGGGTGCGTTTTCAGCGGCGACAGCAGCGTACGACATAATGATAAAATGTTTCCTGCCTCGACAAAGCGCATACTTATATACAATATTACTGTGACGTCATTATTTGACGTCACACATTTGGGGTATCAGATCAGAAAACATCCAGAGAGTGAGGGCAGTCAGCTGTTGTATGTCCTGGACTTTCGCAGTCCTGGCAGAATAATTCTTTCGAACTCCGAGTTTTTGTGGGCATCCGTACGTCTTCTTTCAATAGGCTGCAATTAAATATGTCGTGACCAGGTCGTTCGCAAATTTCGCACACATCGTCTCCTCCTGCTTTGATTGGCAAATTTATCGTGTTCGTCGAGGAGGAACTCAACCGATTACGGCCATCAGGAGTCTCTGTCGTGTTCTTGCTCGATTTTTTGTATCGTGCCAGTTTATCTTTCAGTCTCTCCACCTCTTGTTCCAGTTCATCCTAAAAATCAAGGTAAGTAGGTCTCCATGTTAGAGGTTACTTGCAAGTACCTCTCGGTAAATCTAGTTATCGTGCCATCAGCAATGATCCCGAATTCAACAAAGAAAGCACGAACCTTCGATTCAACTAGAGTTTCCAGCTCACTGATTTCCTTGTTGAGCTATTGGATTCGTCAAAACTAGATTAGACTGCAGAGTTTGAAGCCATACATCATGAGCAACGCGAGCATTCTTCATTTCCGTTTCATTCAATTTCTTCCTCATTTGGTCCAACTCGGTCTGGTAATATATAACCTTCAATTGAATGGCTTGGCAACTTGGGGGACAAAGTACATGCCTCAAGGCGGATCTGCTGCTCCTTCATCTGGCGTCGCAACACACCAATGTCATCGTCAATAGAAAGTGAAGGACTCTCGGACAGCGTATCGGTTTCGAGAAGACTGTTGTTCATGTTGTCCTCAAGTATGTTGACTTCCTAGAATCAAATGTCAAGACTAGTTAAAGAGACTAAAGGTAATCGCGATAATTTACCTCGCGAAGCTGAGCTGCCTCGGCAGAAAGCAATTGATTCTCAGTTTCCAAGAGCTTGATTCTTTGCGTAGCAGACAGATTCTCCTTTTGCAGTTCCTGTACTATATGCCTTCAAAAAAAATTGATGTTCAGCTAAAATCATAGTCACAGATGATGGACAACTACTTGAGCCCGGCCACTTCTTCACGATTAGCAGAAGTCGGAGAATGAGCCTTGGGTTCCAAGATTCCATTTGATAGGGAAACTTCGCGGTTAACCTTCTTGCGAAGCGTCTCAATCTCACAGGTCCGGTCATCTATTGTTTGCATGAGGTCGGACACCCTGGTCTGGAGATTAATGATCTGTTCCTTCGACTACACTACGGTCAGAACATCATATTTAATAAAAGCGTGAAACCTACCTCTTCATTCTCAGCTTTCAGAAGTTCAATATTACCGTGCCTTCCAGAGTCTTTGATTGTTTCTTCCAGGCGACTAATCTCTTGTTGATGCTTAGTTCTTTCAGAAGCCGCCCGCTTGACGAAACTGGCCAATCTCGAGGTAATGTCTCCTTCGGTGGTGTCGTCAATGAGAACATCCAGATTCTATTGCACTTTTAGCGGCAAAGTCATAAAAGAAAGAAAACCAACGAACCGCTAACTCAGCTCTTAATGTTTCTACTTCTCCGCGGGCATTTTCAAGAGCTACCGTACTCTCCCGGAGTGCTTCCTCAATTTCGTCTACTCTGCTTCTTGCCCTAGCTTCGGATTTGATCAGTTGTTCTACCTCCCTGGACTTGGAAAGTAAATCTCTCTTCCTCTGCTCCTCTTCAATTCGAATCCTGCCGATCTTCTCCTGATAAGTCGAGACATCACGTTCCAGAGCGGCTCTCGCGTCTTCGAGTTGTTCTTCGAGTTTTGCAGACCTCTTCTGTAAATGCTGAACTTGATCACGAAGTGTTTCGTTGTCGATCTGAGCTGCAGATGTTGTCGTCCGCTGAGAAACTTGCTCCTGCACACTTGCATCACTGGATACCAATCGGAGCCGAGAGTCAAGGCTGGCAATTCGCTGCTCAAGCTCGTATTGCTCGCTTTTAGCGCCAGAAAGACGTTCTTCGTATAGCGCGATAGTTTCCTTTGTGCGAAGAGTGAGGATTGTGGCCACCTTAAGAATGCACCAAACCCACCTGACCAGCAATGCGAAGTTCATCAATCTGGGCGCCGAGTTCTTTCCGCTCTTCCTCAAGCTCAGCATAAGACCTTTCCAAATCGCCCCTCAAGGCCTCAATGTCTGACGAATGCTCAGTAATTTTCTCATCCTTTTGAGAGTTAAGACGCTCCAATTCCTGCAACTGGTTTCGTAGCGACTCCGAAATTGCGTGGTGAGCCTGTTTTTCTTGTTCGTGACTAGCCAGAGACCGTTGTACCTCGGATGTTGCATCATTCAGTTGCGTTGTAAGCTCCAGATTTTGAGTTACGAGCTTCTGCAATTCATCTTCGCGGGATTTGAGATTTTGCTCAAACCCTGCCAGGTTCGCCTCCAGCTCAGTTGCCCTCTTGACAGCGTTCTGTTTGTCTGATTGGAGTTGCTCCAATCGGAAAGAATCTTCGACTGGCTGGGTCTCCGAAGCTGTTCGAAGCCGCTCATTCTCATACTCCAATGCATCAAGGCGAGACTGTAATTGTTCTACCAGCCCAACTTCGTCTGTTGCTGCGGATCTGATAGAAGCCGAAGAACTGGGACGAGAATATGATCTCGCGTGTGTTTTGTGTCGTACCTCTATCGTGGAGGGGACGTCGTTGGCTGATGTCACGTCATTGAGTTGCTGCTGAGGGATTTTAGGAGATGGAGGGGGAGGCATTGCGACTGCACTTGGTATTCGCGGACGTGGAGTAGTGGGTGCCGGACGGCCACGAGAAGATGGGAGAGAGGGGGAGCCATTTGGTCCCCCAAGACCCGAGAATCTACCACTTCCACTTCCAGCCCGTGGTGTAGAAAACGGCGAACCAGATGGCCTAGACGGAGAGGAGAGGGTTCGGGAGATTGTGGGACTCGGTAGAATAGAGGGTAAGGTCCCATTGCTTTTTCTCGTCGGACTTTCCGCTCCGTTATTTAAATCCCGAGAACTGAGCTGTTGAGCAGTCATGTTCATATATTTTGCTGCACGCGAGCCTGCCGTAATCTTATTAGTGAGGGAAACTCCATTTGATATCTTTGGGGTAGGAGTCTTAAAAGTCCTTCTTGTCATAACACCAGTGCCAGGGGTTGTCCTTCCCGCCGTGGACGAGGGTGTGACACGGCCGTTAAGGAAGGAAGCAGAGGGTGTTCTTGGAATTGAAAAGGATGGAGTTATTCTTCCGCTTAACGCAGGAGTCGTTCTCCCACCTCGAGACGACGCCACAGATGACGGGCGTACAGCGCCGGGGCCAACAGTAGGTGGTGAAAGTTTTGTGGTGGCCACGAAAACCCCGCATTTCTCAGGGCACGAAAAGTACTGCTTGCTGGAAAACCATATGAACACCACGGATTAGGGTCATGATGAACAAACGTACCCAGCGACCGAACCATCGTTTTTTCCCTTTCCTGCAAAACCCCCACTCAATTCAACTCCTGCCCAGAGGCCGGGCTTGCCATCTATTTCTCCAATGAACCTCAAAGCACCTTCGAAACCGAGAGACTCGATTCTCACGTTTTCACCGACCTCAAAGGTCCTCGAAAGCCTACTCGAAGCATCAGATTGTCTACTAGGTGGTCGACTAGCTGGTCGTGTTAATGCAGGGGTTTTTACACGCTCTGGTACCTTGGCAGATGATGTTGAAGCTGCAGAGGAAGGCCGACCAGCCACCGAGCGTCTTCCAGAGGACAGAGAATGTGAAATTGTCTGGGGCGAAAGAGAAGACGTCGAAGAGGTCGCAGACAAGGGGATAGGACGGTGGTGAGAGGGGTCATTTGCTCTGATGGCCTCAGCTAGCGCGCGCGAAATGTCATCATTCGGGGGATGTATGGATTTTGATTGGTACACATTTGAGCTGGAACGCGACCTTGATCCTGGGGTCGGAATGGCACTGACACGTCCTGGGGTTGGAATAGCCGACGGACGTGGTTTTGCTGGAGTAGTCATGGTGAAGCACCAGCTGCAGTCTAACTCGACATGGATTGACATTCACGTGATTTCAGAGGCGATTCGGATATATGATTTGATTTCAATATGTACCTCGCCTAATATTTAGCAAACGAAACGTGAGAATACGGGGTGAACAAGTCCACTGCTTAACTACTTGAAGTACGTTGAGTTGCTGACTTACCACCCCATGTTCCTATTCCTTCTGTATGGCACACAACGAAAAGTACCCTGACATTCATATCGAGTAACTCAAAAACACCTCAGGTACTAGCTACACAAAATGGATTCTAACCACGCTTCTTCGATACACCAACTGTCTTCCCGCGGCGACCTGGTATAAAATTGTAGCATCTGGCCCAGGAGTGAACCATGAGCAGCACGTACCGGTAGTCTTGGTGTGCTGTCCTCGCACCCTCAGACCCCAAAAGTGTCGCAGACCTCGGTGGGCACGAATCTTCTTCAGCCTCTCCAAATCTTCGCGCAATTTCGAGTCGACACCATTGGAAAGGATCTGAGAGTTCTTTCCATCAACAATGTCCTTCTGTCTGTTCAGGAACCACGAAGGGATCTTGAATTGAGTAGGGTTTTGGATAATCGTCACGAGGCGCTCAAGCTCGTCAGAGTTGAGTTCACCAGCCCTGATATAACTCGAGTGTCATTCCATGTTAGTAAGATCGAGTGATCAACGTACCGCTTGTTAAGGTCAACATCTGCCTTCTTGCAGACAATATTTGAATACCGACGACCAACACCCTTGATTTCGGTCAGAGCGTACATGACTTTGCGTTTTCCGTCAACATTAGTGTTGAGGAGACGAAGAATGTGCTACAAAGGAATTGAGGTCAGAAGCAAGAACCGATAAGGATACTCACCTGGAATTGTTGGTGAGCTTCAGGGACAACGAGAGACATCTTTTGGGTTCCTCTGCGAAAGAATCAGTAGTCTGTAATCCAGAAAGTGATGAATCCATCCAGCCCAAGACACCAGGTCGCAGCCGTAAATTCTTGCGTAGCAGCACAAGAAACCTTCCTGGATTCGTGTAACATGAATCGAGCCTCACCTTCTGCTCTTGTTGGTGGTGTTATGTTCGCTGTCTTCAATGGACTCCAGTTGGGCCAAGGATTATTTGCATTTATGTGTCCGGGCTTACATAATCTAGATAAACTCTTTCTCGGTGAGATACCCGACTATCATACGGACAGCATCAGCCACTTCTACTTCATTCGTTTTAATGTGAATTTCTGGCAAGTCTGGAGCTTCATATGGAGCAGTTATCCCAGTAAATTCTGCGGAATTGAGATAAATGTCTGCTTGAGATGCTGAAGATCATGAAGGCAAACCTCTGATTTCTCCCTTTCTCGCCTTTTTGTACAACCCCTTTGGATCTCTTGCCTCCACGACTTCAAGTGGTGCATCGACAAAGACCTCAACAAAGGGTAATGACGACTTCCGGTGCAGTTCTCGGGCCAGCTCCCGATCTGCTTTATAAGGAGAAATGAACGCAGTGATCGCGATGCAACCCGAGTCTGCGAACAATCTAGAAACCTTGATGTTGTTTGACATAACTGGTTTGACGAAAGGTACTGCTCACTTCTCCAATCCGTCTTATGTTTTCATTACGAGATTTTTCGTCGAATCCAAGGTCCTTGTTTAGCCCAAAACGTACATTATCTCCATCCAAGCGATATGCAAACTTGTGAATGTGAAGGAGGTGTTGTTCGAGTGCACAAGCTATAGTCGACTGGACAAGATCAGCTGTACAATCATATATAACTAGGTACGACCTCACCTTCCCACTGGCGCTGAGACCCGTCAGCCAGATGGTTGCACCTTTTTGTTTAAGATATTCGACTCGCTCGGTGCTGGTGACAGAACCTGTTCAAATTGTATTGATAACTCGCGTAGATCGTGCATGAAAGACTCACCTGGGTGGAAATGTACATTCGTTGCCATTGAGATGTTCTTGACGAAGAATTTTAGTATGAGGGCGTGTTATCAGTTGAGGGACGAAACCGGAAGCGACATACTGACGCGACCAAAACGTAATATGGTGTATGTATTCGTATCACGTCAAGGTTATAAATTCTACTTTGGGGGGCTTCTATGTCTAGGTCTGGACTCTTTGGTGGGATTTGTGAGACCATCCACCTCGTATCCACACTCCTTCATCTCCTCCACTACCATACCCTTCCGAGAATCTGAGGCTGTGTGGCATTTCTTGTATATCGCCTCGTATACCCCCTGAGGAGGAAGGAATTGAGCCTCCTTCATTTCCTCAAGATAATAAAATGCATCTTCATAGTATTCTTGAGTGAGGCAGAGATTGATCATTTTCTCGTATGTCTTGCTATCCGGCTTGAGACCAGCTTGCTTCATATCTTCCAACAAAATATCCCCCAATTGCCTGTGCTGGGCGGTTATGCAGCCATCCAAGAGGTGGTTGTAGGTAATAGTAGTAGGACTAAGCCCATAGTCTGGGAAAGCTTTGTAGATCCCGATCGCACGCTGCAGGTCCCCGAGCTTGATCGAAGCTTCGACAACTGCGTTCAGGGCATCGATGTCGAGTCCACCACCATTTGAATAAATTTCGTCAATTATTGCCCAAGCGGAGTCAAGAGTGTCGGTGTCGTTTTTTATGGAATCAACAATGGGGGAAGCAGTCGATTCTACAGGGGCGATGCCATTCGTTCGCATAACATGAAGAGTGACAAAAGCATCTTGTAATTGACCCTTCCGACAGAGGGCCTCTATGAGAGCTGCAAAGTGGTGTTCTTCCCATGCAACATCTGTCGTTTTGAGTGTGTGGAGAACGTCGGTCGCAAGGTCAGGAACACCATGGCGAGCGG
>Ga0307507_10012109_pt1 | contig 10720 bp, 9 predicted proteins | sample 7_EM_MG_FD_207223 | JGI IMG/M metagenome (GOLD analysis project Ga0307507, IMG submission 207223) | Populus trichocarpa ectomycorrhiza microbial communities from riparian zone in the Pacific Northwest, United States - 7_EM | ecosystem: Host-associated > Plants > Roots > Unclassified | place... | reverse complement strand
GGACGTGTGCCTGATTACGTAGTTAGTTAGTCCACCCAAAGTCAACGAAAAAAAAAAATCGACCCTAGGTCTTTTTTTTCAATCCCGAGACCCCCTTGGACTTAAGGCCACAACTTATCACCGTGGGAAGCGCTGTGCTTCACGATGCTTGTCAACGTCTTTTCTATGTCAGAATGAAGTGTTGCAGATTGCTCTAGACTGAATCCAAATCCAACCATACCGTGCCTTATCGGGAACCTGGACACCTTAACTCAGTGTCCTAGCTATGGACTGAGTTTCGCACTATTTTTCATTTTTTTGACATTTTCCGTTAGGTATTTTTCTCCTCTTCATGACTATGTATATTTCAGAATTTTAAATCGAAAATTGACTGGGTGACGTTTTTTTTTGCGTAAAAAGACCATAAACACGGCCCTGACTGGAAAGCTGGCCACATCGGGTTTTCGGCTCATTACTTTTTGCGGTCACCCGTTTTTTTCAATTCTGAGATGTCCTCCTCTATTTTGTTTCCCGCCGATGACCTCATGTAAGCAGATTCTACTTCACGTCAGGAAGTGTCTTCAACTCTTTTTCTTAATTTAGCTCACCTTTCCCCCACCTCTACCCTCAGTAATCTCCACCTCTTCTTATGTCCCCTGCCACTCAGCCTGCGGCGGTCGTTCCTTCGCTGGACTCTACCACTGCCGCGGCCGTTCTCCCAGTCGCCCTCAACTCCGCTGCTGCCCCTGCAGTCGGCTTAGTCTCCTTCGATACCGCTACCACCGAATCTGCTGTCGCTGAAGGTGACGAAACCCCAGCGGTCACCTGGTTCCAGTGCGCTTGCGCTGAAGCATGTCTCGACAAGGGTGCCTCCTTATCCGTCAAAGCAGACGTCGGACGCCTTGGCGGTGGTGGTGCGATGCGAGCCGTCCTTACCAAGGTCGCTCGTATGTGGGACAACGGAAGCGTAGGTCGTCACAGCTTGCTTGCGTTCTTGAAGGTTGATCGTGACTTAAGGAACTCACCTACACCTTCGTCGGTGGGAATGCTATTCAACAAGAGAAAAGTCAAGACTGTCGTTCAAGAATGGGTGAAGTATGTTAATGTCAGGCTCACCTTTGTGGCCAACGGCAACGCCACCATTCGCATCAGCTTTGATCCTCGCTCGGGTTCTTGGTCCTACGTTGGGAACGAAGTCGTCCTCACCAACGCCATCGAGACCACGATGAACTTGGATCGGTGGTACATCTGACACGATTACCGAATCGGAGAAAGGCATCATTTTGCACGAATTCGGCCATACACTTGATCTCATGCACGAGCACCAGTCTCCTGTACGCGGTGGCACAATCACGTTGAAGGAGTCTGGTACATATCCGTGTTCGATCTTACAGATTATCGTGCCCACTGACACCCCTTCAGCCGTTATCGAATTTTACACGAGGACCCAAGGTTGGACCGAGCAACAGATTCGCGAACAGATTTTGGACGTGTACAATGCTCGTGATGTCAGCAATTACTCCACACTAGATCTCAAGTCCATTATGATGTACGTCCACGATTTGCTCGTGAAAGTCCTTGCACTGATGTCTTTTTCGCAGGTACTTCATGCCCGCTGCTATGAACGAACAGAACATCGAAATCAAACCCAACAATGTTCTATCTGATATCGATAAGGCGTTTATGACGATTAACTACCCATATCCATCCTCACACCCACCTGCCGACAACATCTGGACCGTGGAGCACGCACTAGACGTCGCCGGTGTTGACGCTGAGACGAAAGCTGCAATCCTGGTGCAGTATGCGCTGTCGGAATGGTCCGAAGTCAGATACCTTTTCAGCAACTTTACCACGCCTGTATGCTTGGGACACCTCGGCTGCTGGCATATATGGACAGTTCGTCAAACCTGTCCTTGTCAATGAAAGCGAATTCCGTCTCGTTGATCGGTTGTATAACGTGGGCGAGGTTGTTGGTGCGCCCAACGGAAATAACTTGTCCATTTGCTATGAGCAGGTTCTCAACAACTTGGTGCCCGGCCAGGAGAACGATTCTCGAATCATGGTGAAGCAGCAGGACCAGATTCGTCGTCGGCTCATGAAGGACGTCCCCGCTGCGGGGTGGGTGAGGGATCTCATCGAGTCGCAACACAAGAGGTCCGCATCGTTGGCTGCTGCTGTTGGTAGCTTGGTTGCACCCAGTGGTGATACCGTACCGATGTTTGCAGTCGCTAACAGGCTCACGGACGAGGGGAAAGTCAATCGCATGGAGCTCGTAGAGGCGCTCATGGAGGAATCCTTGGCTGCGAAGCAAGTGTGGGAGTTGGAGCGCGATGCCATGATCAAGAACGCACGAGCCAAGAACGAGGACATGGAGGACGTTACACCCAAGTTGGCGCACATCACGTCGATCCGAGAGGCACAGCTTGCTGCCAAACAAGCTGATGCTGTCGTTCGCGGTTACCCGCATACCATCCGCCAGTATCTTGGTTATATGGACATCAAGAGCCCAGCTGAGATGTTGCAAGACGCGAAGGACGCGTTCCGCGAGGCACCCACCAGCTCTTTGGATGGTGCCTTGAACATATATCCTGTCCAGATGTCCCCCATTGACTGGTTCCAAAGTCTCTCGACGTCGTTCACGTCGGAGGATCTTACATCGGATCCGGAAATCATCTTCCAGCAAATCAACGCCAAGTCTCGACTCCTTGATACGCTCCAAGCTCGCTTGGCCACCCTGCAACTCGCCCCCAAGAACGACCTCAAAGCTTTACAGTCTGCGGTTGAACAAGCCCAGTCCGCGTACACCAAGGCTCAGTCCGATCTCCAAAAGACATACACCAGCAACATCATCTCACTCGCGCAAAGCTTCGTATCCGCAGCTAATGTGTTCCAGTACGGTGACTTCGTTAAACAGGCCACCAAATTCAATATCCTTGAGAGTGCGTTCACGGGCATCGAAGCGGCCATGAACAAAACTACTACTGCTCACGAGGTCGTCAACAGTGCCTCTCGCGCGCACTCCCAAGCTTTGTCGGCGGTGACTCTGGCTGAGGCGACAGATACTGCACAGGAGATTACTGCAATCACGTTGCAGATGGACGCTGTTCGGAAGGAGATTACGGAGCTCACCACTCGTGTTCAGGCTTTGCGAGGTGGCCCGGTTCAAGAGCCGGCTGACCCGCCACCAAAGCTCGAAGAAACACCGTTGTTCCCACCACCTGCTAGTGGGACGACTGGAGGGAGCAGGTGGCAGGAGATCATGAGACGTCAAATATCCACCAAAAGTCCACCACCTCGGTCAGCTCCTCAGTTTCCGGATCACACGTCAGCTTCTTCTGGGGCTCAAGGAAACAAAGCTCCTCGTCCTCCGCAGAGGATGACGAGGAGGCCAATAGCGAATCGTTCAAGGTTGAAATTGGGTTCCGAGCAACGATGGTCACTGTTGATCGTGGTGGATGGTTCCAGCCGCAGTTCTTCAAGCAATCCAGTGGGTTCCATCACATTGACAAGAAGATTTTCAACTCGAAGTGGCCTGACGGTATCGAGAGCATGGACGACCTTAGGAACGCAAAACCAGCGCAATGGGAGGAGTTGAATAAGGGCTTGTTCCCTGTGTATCCTGTCGGATTTATCATCTGCAAGGTTCGTCTTGAGCGCTCTGTCCACATTGCTCCTCCCTCCCTCATGTGTTTATGCATGTAGGACATCACCATCAAGGTAGCCATGAGCGAGGTACAAGGCAAGAAGCATGCCGGAGAATTCGCCAACTCTGCCGAATCATCCAGCGGGATCTTCTGCTGGTCTACCAGCCGCTCCTCCAACTCCAAACGTTTCGAGAAGGACATCTCCACCTCGGCAGCGAGCGATGGATTGGTCATTCGTATTCCTGGCCCACAGGTTCGTCTTCGTCCCCTCTCCTCCATTCCTCTTCCTTACTCAACTCACCCTTCAGATCTTGGGATATATGATGCAATACACTGACAACGACATATCTCAAGACCTTCGTCGCGACCTTCCAGACGACTTCCTTATCCCTGACGAAGATTATGAGGGCGGTTTCAATAAGGTCAAGACGCCTGCTCAGCGTGCAGTTGTTGGCGGTGAAGCCGATGCCTCATCTGCGAATGTTGGCGAAGCGAGGGAAGAGCCTATGCACGCGAGTGGTTATTATGCTGTTCCTCGTGCGAGGGTTTAGATGACGTATTTCCGGTTCCTCTGCTCCCCCCTTCGTCTATGGAATGCTGCTGTTCCGTGTCATTTTCTTCGTTCCTTCCCATGGTGCTGTATTCGTAGTGCCTTGCCCGCTCATTGTCGATTGTCCCTGTGTTTTCTTGTGGTTCAGGCACCCTCTTTCGTAGACTTTGCCCCTCATCGACTTCTCCGCTGTCGCCACGTCAACTACTTCTCCTGGTGATGCGAGTAGTTGGTAATGCCACTGCAACTCCAATACCATTGTGAATTGATACCTTTGTTTTCCTGTACCGACTTCAACTGAAATTGAAGCAAATCGATGCAATAGTATAATTGTAGGATCAGAAGTAGTACAAAATGCGAAGCGGTACATACACGAGAGCGGGAGAACACTGTACACGAGAGCGAGAGGACAAGTCAAACAGCAATACTAGTGAGTCAGAAAATAGGGTGAGGTGCAAGTGGCAGGAAAGCAAGGAGAAACAGAAAGGGAGATGGAGAGAAAGAGAAGTCGTAACGTGTAATACTCCGCACAATATACAAGTAGGAAGGGAAAAGCTGGAGTCGAGAAGGGGATAGCATGAAAACGTTGATGGGATGATGGAACAAGAAGAGGTAGTGCGTAGCGATGATACATTAGTACATATAGCAAACAAGCAGGAAAGAGAAGGGTGGGGGAACATTCAAGGATGGACGGGGGAAAGGTGAACCAAGGAAGGAAAGGGTAGATAGAGGTAGAAGTGAAAACATTGGAAGAGGAGGATCCGAGACCAGTCCATGAGAGACAGGGAGGTGTCGGTTTGATACCAAACAAGACCATGGGTATGAGGGGGAGAAGGAACGTAGATGGTCACGAGAGGTGTGATCGGCGAGCGCGAGAAAGTGGGTATGCGGTTAAAACCTAGGGGGTCCAATGATGGACGGATGATGGGACTTCGAAGTCACACTGGAGCTTGGGATACCGCGAGTATGGTATGGAGTTTTGTGGGCTGAGTGGTAAGCAAGGTGCGAGCTCCATCCAAAGGTGGGGTACTAGTAGGACTGTCTTCCAAAGATAGACATAGAGGTAGGTAGAATTCGGAATGCAGATTCCGAGCAGATGAACCACTAGGCTCTTGCGGTCGTCGTTTTCGGGCCCTGGCAAATTTTTATATGGCGCTTCAGGGCATCCTTGCGGGAGTAGAAGCCGTCACATTTTCCACATTGAAACCTTACACCGACCCCCCGCACTTCTCCATCAAGGTCATCTGAGAGTACATGACCTTTGGTGTGGCAGATGTGCCTTCCCATGTTTTCTTCATTTAGAAGGCCCCCACCCGGACACCCTGCCCAGAGGCATTTCAGTTTGGTGTCTTCGCCCTCAAGACGACGACGGTGATGGCTTTGAACGTCTTCATGGTACTGACGGAGGTGTTCTCTGACGGCTTGACCCGTGGATTCGACCAACATCGTACATTGCACAGTGGGGTTGTCCCATCGGCAGCGTATCAAGTTTTTGGAGGTGGAAGCCCTGTCCGTGCGCATCTGGGTATGAGTACGATTGCTTGACGACAGCCCAGCCACGGAAGAAACAGTGGACTGGTAGGAGGTGGAGGAGGGACCTATTTGGAAGGATTCCGCAGTGGCCATGGGGAATGGCGCGAAGGGAGGTGGCATTGTTGAAGTCGAAGCTTCCGGCATGGTGCTGCAATAGGTAATTCACATTAAGTAACGACGGGTTAACAATATAAACAAGAAAAGGAGGCTTACCTCAAAGGAGCCGTGTTCCAGTTTTCATTCTGCGAACTGGCCATACACGCGTCGATGCCACTCAGAGTCAGCAAGGGGTTGTGTGGGTACGTATAAACCATCTCAGGTTGGATCTTATGTAGAGCCGGACGACCCTCCGCGTTGTTGCAAGCTTGAGTGTAACAATTTGTGAAGTGCTGAGGGAAGGGTGGAGTGAGGTCTTGAGGGAAGATAGAAGGGTAGTGCTGGTTTACTTGTATCGAGGTACAAGCCTCTTCTAGGTTGTGAAACCAGTCGTCGTAACGGAGTGGCTCATTCAGGAACATGGTGTTGTTTTCGAAGGGAGGAGTGTTGGGATATGGCGAGGAGGAGCCGGAAGATGGTGTGAGGACAGGAGAGAATCTACTGAAGCCGGGAGACGCTTTCTGAAGGTAGTCAGTTCCTTGAAAGTCGAGTGGCGTCATGGAGCCTGTTGAGTGGTATGCCCCGGAAGGTTGTGTAACATGACCGTCTTCGACGGGGCTACGCATAACTATGGTGAGGAATGTCATGGAGAGTGAGGAAGGGAGGAGAGACGCACAACAGAGTGGGTTGAGAATTGGGAAGTTGAGGGATGTAAACTGGCGGAATCGAGTATCTAAGAACAGGTTAGGAGAATTTAGAAAGCAAATGAAGGATAATAGAGAAAGATGGACTTACTGGGTTCTTGAAGCTGCAGGTAGTGGAAATGTTTGCTGCCAGAGGTAGCTCGTGGAGAAGTCGTTGTCGGGGAAGGTATTAGGCATGACCATGATTGTTGACAATACTGAGCTATAAGAGTTGTGTGTAAGGGCTGACGAAGAGGTCGGGGGGGATGAGGAGATGGAGGAGAGCAAGGCAACGGGTTGCAGTAGATCTTAAATTGGTGCCCAAGTTTGCACAAGTGTGGTCGGATAACGTGACCGCGTTTATGAGGGGGTAGTGCGTTGCCCTCCGTGTAAACGATAGTACATTGTCCTTCACATAAGCGAGATTCAGGAGAAGAATGCCGAAGTGCCAACCGGTACGGGTTCAAGGACTAACTAACAAGTATGTAAGCCCAAAAGCATTGAGAATGTATACCATACTTACGTCCGACTCGTCTTTCAAATCCACGCCTGGTAGCAGGATATCCGCCGAAGGCCACAAACGGTCATTGCTACGGTGAAATCGAACCAAACCGCCCATTTACGCATTGGCCTTCGCCATCATGTACGTGTGGCCTGATCCAGCTTTGTCTTCAATTGAGACAACGAAAGGTTTTCATCTGTGCCGACGACCAATGTTTGGCAAAGACGCAGGCTTAAGCCCCATTGTAAACGGGCTGACATAGCAATCAACCAGGGTGAAGTTTGATTTTCTTGACTACCAGACAAGCATGTGAACCCAATGTTTTAAGAGCGTATTCAATACTTACATCCGACTGTCCCTCAACCCTCAAGCACCAACCTAACGACGTTAGCAGGCTGCTCAGGGTGAGCATTGCGCTTCGTCACTCGACCGTCTTTGATGAATTGGAATGTCCCAGTTCGGACGAAAGCCTCTGTTCATCACCGTAAGCCCAATATCTTTAGAAAAATATAGGATACACACTCCATCTCACCCCAGATTTTCCCCAAGCATTCAATGTCTTGTGGCCTGACGAGGACATTAGAAACCTGCTCGTGGTCCTGATGAAAGCGTCGGCTCATCACGAACCAACCATGGAGAGGCACCATGAAACTTTTCGAGAGCTAGCTTTAAAACGGGTTGCACCCAAAGCCGAAAAAGAAGCAAGTCTGGGGCGATGTCGCTCCATTTTCGATCAGTGCTGTGCGAATCCGACGATGTCACACCAGAACTGTGAGACAGACGAAAACCAACACCGATTCTTGATTACATCCTTTATCTCACTGTGGCGCGCTAGGAATGACCGGCTGAAAGCTTCTTTAGAGCTATGGAAACCTGTAAGCCGATAATCGTTGCAGCACCATAGATCGGTGCTCAGTTCGCATTTTTTCCTACCAGATGGTGCAGACATAAAGAGCGGCGACTTGACAAAATGAAGTCGAAACGTCGGCTTTGTTGCATAGAGCGCAAGGAACACAGAAAAGTGTTCTGTTTATTGAGACAGCTGAGTGGCGGGATTTATGGCGAATTGCTTGGATCAAGCGCAATGCCTAGAGGCATTGGGGTTGAGTCAGCCTTCGTCAAAGATCGTCGAAAAAAATTATATTACCCGAATGGTAAGCTAACAATGTTCGCCTTTTAGTGCTTACATACCTTGATACCTCCGATGAATAAAGGCGAATCCGTCTCCGGAAATTTGAAGTCCTTTCAGGAAGAACTTCATAACCACCAGTTGTTGGAGTAATTCCGAGCTTATTGAGTGGTGCGAGTACTCGCAGTAGGACTTTATTGCAGCAACGTGGCTGCGGTGAGTCGAGGACGTAAGTAAAATTGTAAAATCACGTGTTCGGTCTATGGAAGTCTCGGACCAAGCGGAACCAATTACTAAGTATGGGGTACCAGCAAGGGGGTTTCGGCATTAGAATGCCGGACCGGGGGTTGGGTAGGTAGGTCGGCCACAGGCCGAAAAAAAAATTTTTGGAACCCTCTATAACATAGTCCCAAATTGGCTTTTGGAAGTGATTTACAGTATTCACACATGTAAAATATGATTCTATACTTGGCTGTAATTGAAGTATATGATGCAAATATTATGTTTTATTATATCCGGCCAATTTCCGGCTTCAAATTTTCACAATCTAATCTCAAAACAGGTCTCAGTTTCGTATCAACATGGAACAAGGCATAACTGAAGAGGTACATTGGATAAACATTAACTATAATTACTAATGACATGGTTAGAGACCGGTTCTTGACGCCGATGGGTATGCTGTGTGCCCGGATTGTAAAACTTGAATCCATTGTGGGACCGCGGGACTTGCCAATCTCGAGAAAAACCACCGCGGAATGAAGACTTGCTTAAAAGCGAAGGCAAAGCGTCATAAGGAGGAGAAAGAAGCAAAACGACCCACTTTGTTCTCATTTTTCTCCCGGCAACGATCCGTTCCCGTGCCTTTGTCACTCACCCCATCCACATCGTTACAGGGTGGTACATTGGCTTCGACAGCAGCAGACATTCCCACAGTGCCTTCGTCAATCACCCCATCCATGTTGTTACAGGGCGGTACATTGGCTTCGACGGCAGCAGACATCCCCACAGTGTCAACTGAGAAAAACGGCGTAGCACGAGACACCAAGGCTCATCCTACATTTCATTGGAGATACCCCCATGAAATTGGGTATGCGAAGCCTGCAAGGCATCTTGCAAGGGTAGAGGATCAAAACGATTAAGGAGATGATGTCATATTTCCATATATAGATATGTGCCTGATTACGTAGGTAGGTAGGTCAAGCCCAGAGGGCTTTACCAAAAAATTCGACCCCAGGTATTCCATTTTAATTCTTGGACCCCCTTGGGTACCAGGGGCAAAGTTCAATTAAAGGCAGAAGGCACGCTCAAAAGCTCTCTCTTCGAATTTTCAGGAGCGCGATTGGTAAACAAGTTCTTGTTTTGTGGAGTGTTGGTCACGCGAGTCACCCAGGAAAAGATGTATCAGTCCAAGAATGCCCGTAATGTCATAAAGACAGTGTGTGAGTATACACGAGTCAGCGGCCATAAGCATAACTTCAGCAAAACCCTCATCTTATTCAGTCTTGTTTAGCAAGCTAACCACTTCAGGATCCCAATCACGTTTCCCTCAGTATCAGCAACTTTCCCGCGCAAGGTGTGATTTCCGTCTGCGACCTTTTCCATCGCCACGCCGCCTCCAGCGCTTTTCGCCTTCTCAAACGTGCCCTCAATATCATCAACCAACAAGTAGATGTCGATCCCAACACCTGGCGTATTGGCGGAGTTTGCTCCAGATTTGACGATTGCGCCCATGAGAACGGGCGAAGGTGTATAGAACATGGCGAAACTGGCTTCGGGGTATGATGCGGGATCTGGGGAGGGTTTGAAAGTCCAGTCAAAGACCTTTTCGTAGAAATGTTTTGCGCGGGAAACGTCGTCGGCTGGGATGGACATGAAGCACGGGGCACCAAGGGATGGAGGAGACCAAGCTGTTTTGGCTGAGTCACAAGTTGACATCCTGGAAGCGAGGTATAGAGTGGAGCGCGGATAATCTGACAGCTCCTTTAAATAAAAGCGTACTGCGCCAAGTTTGATGCCAAGTGTCAGTAGAGAGTCACGGAAATCGCATGTTTGACTCACCACCAACAGAAAAGAGGCATGTGCCGTCCTGATAGGGTGTGGAGTCATGCAGGGCCAACTCCGAGTCCGAGTTTTCGAGCCATGACATTTGCATGGCATTCTTATTGCGCGAGACTTGCGATGAATAAACATTCCCAAAAGCGAACCCCATCCCTTGGTAGGTAGGGGAAATCTGAGCTTTTTGTAATGAATTGAAATAAAGTGGGCTGTGGCATAGTCCTGGTTGACCATCCCCGCCTATGAGGCGCCCGGCTACACGAAATTGAAGTGAATAACTTCACGAAAGCCACATTGCAGTCATAAGGATACGACCAGATGGGTTATATTGGATAAAACTATTGAGAAACCCCGTTTCCGCAGAAACCCCACCCAATTTTTTTTCGCTTATTCAGGAACCCCATTACTGAAAGAAACCTCCTCCGGAAAAGTCACATGCTCTCCGGCCATCCATCGTTACGTCAGCTACGAGCTCTCGACGCCATCCTCCCATATCAACGAAGGATCCTACCATCTCAGTGCTGCTTCGAGTATACCGTGGGTCAT
>Ga0307507_10012108_pt1 | contig 10721 bp, 7 predicted proteins | sample 7_EM_MG_FD_207223 | JGI IMG/M metagenome (GOLD analysis project Ga0307507, IMG submission 207223) | Populus trichocarpa ectomycorrhiza microbial communities from riparian zone in the Pacific Northwest, United States - 7_EM | ecosystem: Host-associated > Plants > Roots > Unclassified | place... | reverse complement strand
AAATGTGCTAGGACGTTGGAGTTGCCTCTCCTAGTAAGGCGCCTCGTATATTCCTTTTCTTTTGTCTCAACTGGGGGCTGAGTTTGCGGTGTTTTCCCCTCGCGTAGCTGAGAAGGGAAATTCCAACCTAGCACATTTTTCTTCTATTCGAGTTTTTACGGTCCTCGAGTACTTGTCCCAGGCAAGAAGTATCCGGAAGCAGGGATTCGCAAAATATATGGCAGAAAATCCGCGCGTCAACCCTTGTATCTCCAGATACTTCTTACCTAGGACAAGTAGGGAGATTAATCGGATTGTCTTGACATTCGTGAGGTTCCACAGAGAACCCCGCTTTTCTTTAGCCCTCAGGGATACAAGTACCTTTGGTCGACTAACTCCAGCTATCCCGCATCTACAATATCGTGGGCCGCAAAGAATTAAAAATGTCTCAATTATTCAGTAATAATATTGGCTCTTTCAACACAACCAAGATTAACCTTACTGTTACTGATGACCGACTTAATATCTTAGCATGGCTATCCCCACTTGATCCTAAGCTCTGCCACCAGGGCATTCAAAGCCGTCGGGTCGAAAGTGTTGGGGAATGGCTTTTACAAACCAAGGAGTTCAGAAGCTTGTACGCCGGTAGCGAGGGAAGCGAATCCGATGACGCAGTTTTGTTTTGCTATGGAGATCCTGGGGTTGGGAAAACTTATATTAGGTGATAAGGACGAACATGAAAGAACTGAAGAAAAATGGCCAGTGCTGACAAGCGGCGATGTTAGCTCCCTAGTAATAGACAACTTGTGTGATCGGGCAGGAAGGCAGAATGCGACTGTTGCATGCTTTTACTTTGATTTCGCCGCGCAAAACGAGCAGTCCCTCACGAGCATGCTGGGCTCACTGCTAAAACAGCTGGTTTATGGGCAGGAGATCCCGGAGGAGATATCACGAGCATATCAAGACCAAAAAAATGCCATTGGCGGGAGGGGACCGCGACTCCCAGATATTGCGAAAATGATACAGACCACCTCTTCTCAAAAGCGCACGTTCATATGCATCGACGCTCTGGATGAATGTGTGGCGGGATATCGAGTCAAGCTTCTTGATTCGTTGAACAAAATCCTCCAGGGGTCTCCAGGCACTCGAGTATTCATGACTGGAAGACCGCACATTCTGCAGGAAATCGGAAGACGTCTTGCTGGAAGGGTAACAAGCACATCTATAAGCACAAAGAGAGATGATGTTACATATCTTCGTAATAGGCTAGCCGAGGACGAAACCCCGGATGCCATGGACAGTGGTCTAGAGGCAGACATCCTGAAGAAAATTCCGGAAGATATATCGGAAATGTAGGTAGAAGCCATAGCACCTGGGAAGCTACTTTAAGATATCTACTAACAGATATTTAGGTTCCTTCTAGCTTCGCTAAATATCGATGCAATCTTACAAGAGCCCACAATCCGTGGCCGGCGACAAAAGCTTAATTCAGGGACCGGTGGGTTGGGGTTAGGGGATGCTTATGGCGCAACGTTGGGTCGGGTAAAGGGACAGGGGGGGGAGAAGGCGAGGCTTGGAATGGCCGCTTTGATGTGGATCTCTCACTCGGAGCGCCCGCTGAAGGCTGAGGAACTATGCCACGCCCTAGCGGTCGAAATAGGGTCGCCGGATCTCAAGAGTGACAACGTTCTTTCAATAGGGACGTTGCTAGCCTGTTGTCAAGGACTCGTTGCTCTAGACAAGGAGGCTTCGGTGGTCCGGTTAATTCACTTTACGCTTCAGGAGTACCTCCGGGCTCAATCCGAGCTTTTTGATACAGCTCACTTGACAATGGCAGAAACATGTCTAAGCTACCTGAATTTCCAGAAGGTCAGAGCTCTTTCGACTAGCCCCTCCCCCGATATCCAAAACACGCCTTTTCTCGAATATTCTTCTCTGTATTGGGGAATGCACGCAAGGCGGGGCCTTTCAGATTCTGCGAAATTACTTGCACTAAAGCTATTTGACTGCAATAACCACATATCCACCAAAATTCTCTTGAAATCGCAGAGATGGTACTCGCACCTTGTGGGTTTCGGTAAACCCTCCCTGATAAGCGGTCTGCATTGTACATCAATGTTCGGGGTCCTTGAGATGGTAGCTAGCTTGGTAGAAGTGGAAGGTTGTGATATCAACCAAGAAGACTGCGTGGGTAATACACCTCTCGTGTGGGCTGCTTCGGAAGGGCATGAGGGAGCGGTGAAAATACTACTCGGACGAAACGATATCAACCCCGACAAACCCGATACGTACGGCCAAACTCCGCTCTCTTGTGCTGCTATGAATGGACACGAAGGGGTGGTGAAAATGCTACTCGAGCGGGACGACGTCAACGCCAACAAACCAGACACCGGCGACCGAACGCCGCTCCTGTGGGCTGCCTCGAATGGGCATCAGGGAGTGGTGAAAATGCTACTCGCACGGGACGACATCAGCCTCGACGAACCAGATAACTTCAGCCGAACGCCGCTCCTGTGGGCTGCTTCAAATGGGCACGAGAGAGTGGTAGAGATGCTGCTCGGACGGGGCGAGCTCGAGGTAAACCCCGACAAACCAGATAACTACGGCCGAACACCGCTTTGTTGGGCTGCTTCAAATGTACACGATAGAGTGATAAAAATATTACTGGGACGAGGCGATATCAACCCCAACAAACGAGATAACGATGGCCGAACGCCAATCTATTGTGCTGCTCTAAATGTCCGCGAGGGAGTGGCGAAAACGTTACTCGAGCGGGGTGACGTCAACCCCAATGAACCAGATAACTACGGCCAAACACCACTCTGTTGCGCTGCTAGGGAAGGATATGAGGGAGTGGTAAAGATGCTACTTGAACGGGACAACATCAGCCCCGACGAACCAGATAACTTCAGACGAACGCCGCTCCTGTGGGCTGCTGCGAATGGGCACGAGGGAGTGGTGGAGATGCTGCTCGGACGGGGCGAGCTCGAGGTAAACCCCGACAAACCAGATGACTACGGCCGAACACCACTTTATTGTGCTGCTATGAATGGGCGCAAGAGAGTGGTGGAAATGCTGCTCGAACGGGGTAGTGTCAATCTCAACAAATCACATGGGTACGGCCAAACACCGCTTTCTTCTGCTGCTATGAATGGGCACGAGGGAGTAGTGAGAGTGCTGCTCGAACGAGACAACGTCGATCCTAATAAACCAGATACTGACTACCGAACGCCCCTTCTGTGGGCTGCTTCGAATGGGCACAATGAAGTGGTGAAAATATTACTCGAACGCGACGACATCAACCCCGATAAGCCAGATAACCATGGCCAAACACCGCTCTCTGGTGCTGCTATGAATGGGCACGAAGGAGTGGTGAGAGTGCTGCTCGAATGGAACGACGTCAACCCTAACGAACGAGATACTGACGATAGAGCGCCGCTCCTGTGGGCTGCTTTGAATGGGCACAATGAAGTGGTGAAAATGCTACTCGAACGAGGTAATGTCAACCCCGACAAACGGGATAGACACGACCTAACACCGCTTTGGTGGGTTGCTCAACTTCGTAACGCGGGGGTGGCGGCGCAGCTGCAGCCCCGGGATCTCCAGGTGTGACTTGTTTCTTTTCTAGTTGTAAATTATTTTTGCACGCCTGTTTCTTTACTTTTTTACAATTCTTTTTTCCTTACTCCTCCCCTCTAAAGTACAAAAATATGAGTTACTAAGATATAGAGAAGAAATAAATAAAGTGCCAGTGTTTCTCACCTGACAAACGGTGTAAAAGCTAGCTATTAGCTGGGGCATGACTGTGATTGGTTTTGACTATGAGCATAATTAATTTGGGCGAAAATGGTGCTCACATCCTGCCGTTCAAGGTGATAAAAATCAACCCTCTATCCAAAACTCTTTGAAAATAGGGAACAGCCTCTTTTTGAGAAGGTGTAATACAATTTCCTCTTCTAAAATTGTTTCTATTTTTTTACTTTCACTTAAGGTCAGGCAGAAAGTTGCTACTATGGTTAGAGTCGGAATTGAGTATGTTACACATTTTTGCCGAATGCTCCCTGCAACAGAACTTTAGTCAACGATTTCAAACTCCTTGGCAAAGTGAAAACAGAAAGCAAAAGCCCTTCGACTTCGAGTCTTTGAAAGGAAATATTTCCTACAAAATTACAAGAATTATTTTTAAAGTTTTTTTTTCACCACTACTGATAATTTAGAATTCTGAGTTTTAGAGCAACTTTAGGCGGAGGGTAGGGTTTTATTTTCCGGAACTATACCTTTCATGTGTAAACATAAAGGAGAGATTGGGAGGCTATCCATACATTTTTAAGGCTGATTAAGGAGAATTAATACAGTATGGAGCCCCTTAACTGCAGAATTAGCTCCTATTCTACAAGTACTATATTATTAGCTCAAATAACTCTCTATGCAGCTAAACACTTCACGGACAGTCTTTGAAGTAGATACCCTTCATGGCGTATAATCTATAAGAGCTGTTCTCTGCCTTCGCTTCTATTTTCTTCTTTTCTAGTCTACCACTGCTCAACTTGGTGTCCAGAATATTCCAGAGAGGGGACTTCCCTGGACGGGGCTCAATAACTATTGTCCTCGTTTTTTCACTAGCGCGTTGCTCAGATGCTTGTCGTCCATACCTGTATCCGTACGTATATCTCCTAGACCAGCAAGACAGTGAAAATTTCTTATAGCCCCCGCCAGTTCCTGAGACTTCGACAACTAAATAGAAAAGAAAAAATATTTTGACTTCCTTAAGTATCCTGCAGGGATTATCAGCATACGCATGGCCATATGCTTAAAGTTCGTTCTGGTCTGAATTCTACACATCCACGAAGTTCCGGTTGTTGATGAGAAATTTGCTTGTTAACCCCTACCTCAAAATATTTCCAGGGGTGGCATGAAATATGCAGGCTAATGCTGGTGCGGGAGAGCTAATTTTTCGAATTTACACAATATACTACCCCAACTTGTTAAGGGCGACTGAACGGCCCAGTGCTGTCCAACATCAATCTGCGAGCCAGCTGAGAGGGATATTCCATCCTCCATTGGTTTCCTTTTTACTCGTCAGAACCCTTTCTTCCTCCCGGGACATTAGTGTTCGAACAATAGGGTAGGTTACCTTATTAACGATAGCCGGAACCGTATCGTAATCTACACTTGCAAGATACGATACTAGAAAATGGTATCTCGCGCTATAGAATTCGATGCCGGGTAACGGTGCCTTTTTCTGTCGGAGTTTATCTGTCGAATGTGCTGATAAAGCAAGTGCCCTCATAGCATACGGGCTTTCGACAACGGAGATTAGAGGACGGTCATGTTGAAACCTACTACGGCCGGCCCTAGCGTTTTGAACTCTCACTAGAACCACGGGGTGTTTTGAAAACTCTGTTATTCCTTTGACTTATATAATGGAAACATGGGATGTTAGAGATGCGAGATAGTGGAGGATTTCATACTTTTTCACTTCGTCCTTTCCTTTTCTGTCACTCCGTTTTGGCCGATACTGTCTCTATAGGAGACCCTACTTTTTAACATAACTCTCATTGATATCGTCTACCTTTTATTCACTCATTAGATACAAATCTATTCTGTCTCTCCCGCTCGTACTGTTGCTCCCGTACGGAGGTGAATATTACTGCAATCCTATATTCGCCCCTAAAACCCTCAGAGGCCAGACAAAGAAACTCAAAGATGAGACTTCGGTTACATCTGGAGGGGGGCTTGCTGAGTAGAAGCTAAGCTAGATCTGTACTGTTCCCATCTTCAATGTCGGGCCAATTGTACATTTAACATCTCGACCGGGATTTCTTCCCCATCTACCATGTGCAAACCATGACCTTCCCTTTCACATCCCCATTGAGATCAAAGGCTCACTATATCATATTTCATGATATGGTAGGCTACTTCGCCTTTCCGACCCAACTTTCCCACCGAGTGATGTCTCATGATGTGTTATCTTTAGTATTCCATTGTTTCATTCAAAGGGACCGGAATGCTGCCTATATTAACCTAACTTAGAGGCAGAGGCCTGGCTGGCAAAGCACTCGATGATGGCACACTTAAAGGTATAGTTATACGTACCTTGTTAAGAATGGGAATTTTTGGTAGATTAATTCCTTTTTTCGTGGCTAATGCCCGCACTCTTATCATGCTTGTGTATTACCATCCACTCTTGAAATAGGTCTAAGGGGCCAATTTTACTTATCTTTAGGCAGGGCAGAATAGGAGAGTGAGTGGAGGGTAGAGACTTTGATATCTTTTATACTGATTCTTTATTAGGATACTCTTAGTGTTCCCAACGGGCAAGGCCTCTCATAGGCCGCACCGGGAATAGCCTAGGCCGATATAGGCCGAATTCGACCTGCCTATGAAAGCCTATCGGGTCTGATAGGCGCCTATAAGCCCAGTGATTAGTGTTGGGAACAGATCACTTCACTTTCAGGGTTTCTTGATTCTCCCACCTCTTTCAACTTCCTCGTATTTTAGTTTTTAGTTTTTAGGGCCCCAAGCTGAGTTCTCGATGTGTCGTATGGTGCACTAAACTTGAAAGAGTGACGATTCGTGATGGCGTCACAAAAAACCCAAGGAAATAATGGCGATAGCTAGGGTGCCTAGGGGAGATTACACCACTCAAGTGTAGCAGCGGGTGTGAACAGACCGGGGCGGGGCTAAACCTTTTGTGCGTACGTCGCTAATCATAATAGTTTTATTTATGCTTTAGCGAACGGTACCCCACCAGAATCGCCCATTGGTAATTTTCTCACAGAGAGATTTACCCCTCTGTCTTAGTCAGTCAGTTTGGTGGTAAATCTTGGATCCTGAATCATAAGGCCCCACAAAAGGATGTTTCTACCCCTCCTGCTGTAGGGAATCGAATGCGGTACCGAATCCCAAATGGGGTATAAATTGAAGCCTCATTTCTTTAATAGCACCACTCTCTAAACTAACAGTATAGGTGAAAAGTGTGAATTAAAATATAAAATGAACCTTTTCCTTTAATAGATTGCCAAAAATATCCATTTTCCTTCATGCGTGTTCCCAATTTCCCATCCTATTCCCGCAATAACAAAGGGAAAGAACATTCTCTGGAACCGGCGAACAAAGGGAAATACATAGACTAGTGAAGTCTCCAGTGTTCCATGCAGTCCCTTTGACTGTTGGAATTTAGCACAGTGGATTACCGTATCCGACTAATCCAGCGGCAGATGAATTCCTGAAAGTAGAATTTTCCCAAAATAATAAAACTCTCACTATAGCATCTCGAGCAGCATCAACTAATGCCCAGCACCTACTTAGGTTAGCCGTTGAGCGGTATTTGGTTTTGACGAGCCTGCTCCTTGACCATTGGAATGCCGGCGGAGATTACAGTCAGTGTTCGCAACGGGGCAGTCCGTCCGTCCTGAGCCAGGACGAGGACGGACGGCAGTTTGTCGTCCCGTCCCGTCATTTTCTAAAGTTGCCCGACAAGTAAGAATCTAACACGAGGACGGACGGCATGCTGTCGTCCCGTCCGGTCTTTTCTGGAACTTGCCCCACACATCCGAGTGAAGGACCGTCCCCCACCGTCTCCCACCGTCCCCTGCCGTCCCCTGCCGTCTTCCGCTGTTTTCCGTTGTTTTCCGTTGTTTTCCGTTGTTTTCCGCTGTTTTCCGCCGTCCCCCGCCGTCCCCCGCCGTCCTCCACCACCCCCGACCGTCCCCTACCGTCCCCTACCAGAATATGTCTCAGATTGTGGGGCTTGTCGTCCTTCCTAATGACGGCCGTCCTGGAAATTCAAGGACGAGGACGGACGGCATTTTGCCGTCTCGTCTCGTCCCGGGCTCTTGGCAGTCCCCCCGCCGGGCCCTACGGGGGCCCCGGACGGCTGCGAACACTGAGTAATTTACAGTAAATGTAATAACTAACCACAACCCCACACTGCCCCTGCTCTGTGTGAGAACTATCCTTGGTAGTAACGGTGAATATCAGAAAGCACGGCCCTATCTTAACATTTCTTCGTAACATCGATACCGACTAGAAAGCTCTTCCTTCAACCTGGTACTGGGTTCTGTGGTAATCTTATGAGTAAGCATGCGCGTTCCCTAGTTGATTTATTCATAGGACTTAATGAACTTATAACTTCGGTACGTTTAAATAGCCCATTCCGCTGTAGTTAGTCAAAGTATTTTACAGAAGCACCCAGTAATTCGTCCTATCGTGCCCGCATGACTGACACCTCTTCTCATCATCCCCCACATGAAACATCAGCTCGTTCAACGCCCTCCTGTCTAGGGCTCTTGGCAATCGCCCCGTGGAGCCCTACGGGGGCCACGGACTGTTGAGAACACTGAGGATGGCAATGTCTCCGGAGACCATCCCCTCAACCAACCTTCCCACCACGAACCGCAGGCACTCCGTCAGGTGGAACCGGTTGACTTTAGGCCTAGTCCTACACTGTACCCTCAAGAGGGCATGGACGTCCATGTACGAGAGCATCCTTAAATGGCGCAGCTCTATCAGAGCCCCTCTACCAGTAGTAGTTATGGACCTCAGCTAGGTACCACTCGAACCACTCCCTCTTCAACTCACCCCGCCCAACTACCAACCAACTCAGCCTGAACTCGCCTGGGGACGCTCAAGAACGCCTGTCAGTCGTAGTGTAAGGCTTGAAGTGGGCTGCAGGAAGGCGCTTAAATAAGTGCGGCATTTCCTACTAGTATTACAGTATATACGAGCAGGAGATTGTTAACATAGACTTAGGGGTTGATCTAGCAGCCCCTAGGCATCGGTGAGATTCCACAAAAACCCCGCTTTTCATCAGCTCTCGGGAACTCCCATAGTGGACAAATCCCATGATTCATCCTCTGCAATATCCTAGGCAGCAAAAAACTGAATATGCTCTAACCACTTGTAGGTGTAGTTCCCAACATACCCCTCCGGTGTCACTACAGGCACCGGAAATCATGGTAAGGTTAGGCAGTTGTGTAATCCAGTAACGGGCGTTATTTAGGGAGCGCTCCTACAACACTATGTACATGACTGCTATCTGTCTTACTAGATACTATTGATAAGATGTATTTGAGATATTACTATATGGTACTTCTTATGCCAGCAGTAAACTATGCCCAAGCCATCTGGCAACACTGAAGGGTAATTCTAGAAGTGTGGTGTGTTTTGCAACCCTGAGTGGAGCCGGACATTTGTGAAGTCAGAGTAGGAAAAAGTAGCAACTGGTAGTGTATGATTCTACTTAACTATATACAAGTTCTCCTCTACTCTGATAATTAACCATCCTCTTGAGACTTTAGTTAAGTTAAGCTTTTAGGTTTAATGATACTAAGTTCTACTATGCAATTCTATTAAGAATATCTTTATCATTACTTCTGCTTGGATCTGCAATGTGGTCGTGGCCCAGGGATCCCTCTTCCTTTAGGGTGCTCCTGTTACAGATTAAGCTCGAGCGATTCTTTAAGTGGGGTCGAAAGTGCAGGGTCGTGGGGGGCATTTAGTTGCAATGCATCATTCGTTTTTTGGTTAATTATCGCCAAGCAATTCACAAACTTTACAAAAAAAACAAAAAAAGCCACATCCAAGTTCACAAGTGGTGTGATGTTGCAGTACACTCACATTCATCAAGTTCTATACCCTTCCTCGTACTTCAAGAACAATACCTATTTACAACAGAACAGTAAGAGTTCTTTTGATAACTATTCCTTTTTTTTGGATATGCCTCTAGGGACACTGTAGACTCTTGTCGCAATTTATCCTACCGAATAATCTGGGGAGAGGGTTAGTGGAGTGTTTCTAACCCTCAACAGTACTTGGGAGTGTATGAGAACTTTGCAAATGCGGCTGTACCGGTACCACTGTCACATGAGCCTGAAGGGACAAACATGGTCCCCACAAGCGAATAAGCTTAACCAACGGTACATTCCGAGAGAATGTTACAGCAACCCACAGCGAAGCGAAACCACAGCGAGGCGAGAACGCCCATAATATTTTTACTGGACAGGGGTTACTTGTCTGGGCATTCTCGTTATGCAATGGGCACGCTTTTCCCCCGAATACTGTATTGGTGAGGTTTAGTGTCAGTCCCGATTGCTTTTTTTCTTTTTTTTCTTTTTTCTTTACCTACAAGTACTCGTGCATACGCCTTGCTTGGTGCCAAAGTAGGACGGCACAACGGGTGGGGTTGAACTGCCTGTGTTTCTACTTTATCTTATCTTAGACTCCGTATTACTAGTGCTGAATTTGAGAAGTAGGTCTTGATTAAGTATGATACTGTAGGATACTGTTATCATAGCTAAAGTACGGGGACAAAGCTTTTCGTCCGGCGGGGCAACGGCAACCCCACTCCCACCATAGATTTATTACCTATACAACCACAACTGCTTAGAATGAACTGAAAATATATGTACATATCTAGTAGATATAAGAAAACTTCCATTTAAAATTTTAGAGAAAAAAAATCAATACTTAGTATACCATCCCTTTGCATCTAGAACAGCAGCCACTCTCCTAGGCATAGACTCCCACAGGCTTTCCAAAAAATCGCCTTCAATATCCTGAGTCCAAACCACATCAAGAGCTTCTGCTAGACATCTTCTAACAGTATCTGGCTCCCCCTTAGTCTTGTGAATGTTGGGAAAGCGCTGGTGTAGCTTTTCCTTCAACCTCTTCCAACAGTGCTCAATAGGATTGAGGTCTGGGGAATTGGGTGGCCATTCCATAACCTGTATGTTGTTTCC
>Ga0307507_10012107_pt1 | contig 10721 bp, 7 predicted proteins | sample 7_EM_MG_FD_207223 | JGI IMG/M metagenome (GOLD analysis project Ga0307507, IMG submission 207223) | Populus trichocarpa ectomycorrhiza microbial communities from riparian zone in the Pacific Northwest, United States - 7_EM | ecosystem: Host-associated > Plants > Roots > Unclassified | place... | reverse complement strand
CTCCGGCGACAGCAGACTGTGCAGGGCGATGCCCTCCGGTCCCGGCAGCCGTCCGACATGCGCCTCGGAGCCCTCGTCGAGGGTGTAACGGGCCACACAGGTACGGTCGATGACCACCTTGAGCTGTGCTGCGGCGGGCCTCGGTCCCTCGTCGGTCAGCGAAGTGCCGTGCAACTCGCAGGTGGGGACCCCGCGCCGCATCCGGGGCAACAGGACGCGGTCGCCCCGGTGGACGTCGTAGAGCGTGCAACGGGGTTCCGGGCAGCGCCAGTTGCGCATGATGACCTCGGTCAGCGGGGTGCGGGCCGGGCCGAGCAGGCCCTGCTTCTTGAGGGCCGCGAGTTCCATGCGGTAGGAGATCTCGGCCTCCGTGCGCACGCCCATGTCCATGGGGACGACGGCGACCGAGCCGTCGGGGCGGGGTTCGGGTCTGAGGAACTGCCAGGTGTTCCCCTGGATCCACGGGTGTTCGACGCGATGGTCGACGTACTGGTCGCCGGTGACGACGCGGGTGCCGGTCATCCGTGCCAGGTCCAGGATGCGTTCGTCGGCGTCGTCGACCTCCTCGACCAGCCCGTCGGCGACCCAGCGGCGCAGCCTGCGGACCTCGGCCGGATCGCCGAACTCCCGGTGCCCGCCCAGCAGACTGGTGTCGGCGACCAGGTAGACGGAGACGTCGGAGTCACCGGTGAGTTCCGTCAACGCCCGCAGGACGAGCGCCAGTCGGTGCAGCGAGCGCGGTCCCCTGGGGCCGATGGAGGTCTGGCGTACGACGTTGGAGAGTTCCACCAGGTAGTCGGCGCCCTCCGCCGAGGGGACCAGATGCTGTTCCACACACGCCTCCCAGTCCGACAGGACCCGTCAACTGCCTTGATTCTCCTGGACCTTCGCCGTTTTTCCTTGATCTCCTCGGATACTTCCGGATGACCGGGTTGCGCCGGTACGATCACTCGCCTGGCGAGGGGGGACGAACATCTTGAACAATGCTGAAAACGGTGGCCACTTGAGACCGCTGGGCCCCGACGACCCACGGGACGTGGCAGGTTACCGGCTGCTCGCCCGGATCGGCGAGGGCGGCATGGGTTCCGTCTACCTCTCGCGCACGCGCGGCAACCAGCCGGTCGCCCTGAAGGTGATCCGCCGGGAGTACGCCCAGGACGAGGAGTTCCGCCGCCGCTTCGAGCAGGAGGCGACCTCCGCCCGCCGGGTGCAGGGCTACCACATCGTCCCGGTCGTCGACCACGACACCAGCGGCCCACAGCCCTGGCTCGCCACCGTCTACGTCCCCGGCCTCGCCCTGGACCGGGTGCTCGCCCTGCACGGGCCGCTCCCGCTGCCCACGGTGCTCCAGCTGACGGGCTGCGCGGCGGAAGCACTGCACGCCGTGCACAGGGCCGGGGTGATCCACCGCGACCTGAAGCCGAGCAACATCCTCATCGGCTCGGACGGCCCCTGGATCATCGACTTCGGCATCGCACGGGCCGCCGACGCCACCCAACTCACGCGCAGCGGCGGGCTGATCGGCACCCCGCAGTTCATGTCACCGGAGCACGCCAACGGCCAGGAGCAGACCCCGGCCGCCGATGTCTTCTCCCTCGGCCTGATCGCCGCCGTGGCCGCGACCGGCCGCCATCCCTACGGGGACTCCGGGGCGATCACCCTGGCCACGAAGATCGCCAACACCGAGTTCCGGCCGCCGGACCTGACGTCGTACCCCGAGCCGCTGCGCGCGGTCCTGGAACGCACGCTGGCGGCCGACCCCGCCGCCCGGCCCTCTCCTTCCGAACTGGCCGTCCTGTGCGAGGAGTTGGCCGAGCGGCCGTTGCGGGACTTCACCGGCTGGCTGCCGGCGCCCGTCGCGGCGGACATCGCCCGGCAGGAGCAACTCGCGGGCGAGCAGGGGGCATTGGCGGGTGGAGGGGAACTCGCGGATGCCTCTGCGGAGGCCGACGTGTATCCGGGTTCGGGTGACTCCGCAGGAGCGGCGGGCGCGACGACCGTGCCGCCCGGCAGCAGGTCTCTCGGTGCCGTGCCGCTCAACTCCCCGTCGCCCGGCGGATATACGCCCACCTACACGCCGGGGTCCGACCAGCCGACGCAGCACGCCCCGACGCGCCCGCCGCAGCCTGTCTCCGGCCCGGCGCCCTCGTTCCCGCCCGGCGCACCGCCCTCCGCCACGGCACCGGCCCGCCGCCGGACCCCGCTGGCGGTCGGCGCCGCCGCGCTGGCGGTGGTGGTCGTAGCAGGAGCGGCCTGGGTCTTCACCCGTGACGACGACAAGGACACCGGCGCGAAGGGCGGCACCGGGCAGACAGCCTCGGCAACGCCCACCGGCACCACCGCGTCACCCTCCACGAGTTCGACGGCCGGCGGCTACACCGCGGTCTTCAAGGACAAGCCGCTCACCCTGCGCGCCCAGTTCACGACCGGCCGCAGCTCCTACACCAACGTCGACCTGGACGCACCCCAGATCGACACCCACGCGTCCAGCTCGACGACCGGGGCCGAGCTGCAGTACGCGGAGTGGGGCACCACCCACACCCTGAACCTCGTGACGACCACGGGAAAGAGCGCGGGCCCCACCCCCGAGCAGTGCGCCGAGGGCGCGGCGGCGAACGCGCTGCCTTCTCAACTCGCCGGTACCGACCAGGGCAAGGAGCTGACCAAGGGCACGCTGCTGTGCACCGTCACCGACGAGAAGAACCTCGCCATGCTCAAGATCACGGACGTCGTCCTCCAGAAGGACTCGTCCGGCTACACGGCACGCGACTACGTCACCGAGCTGACCCTCTGGAAGACGGCCTGACCGACGAGCTGGAAGATTGCCTGACCGACGAGCCGGAAGACGGCCTCACCGTCGCTTCGGGCAGCGGCTCACCGGGCTCGCGGGCGGTGCCCTCCGCTCGATTACCCTTCGGCCATGACCAGCAGCGGAAGCCGCCCACGTGATCACTCGGTGCAGTCCGTCGACCGTGCGGTGTCGATCCTCCAGGTGCTGGCCACACGGGGGCCCAGCGGGGTGACCGAGATCGCCGAGGAACTGGGCATCCACAAGTCGACCGTGTTCCGGCTGCTGGCGACCCTGGAGTCACGGGGCCTGGTCGAGCAGGACACCGAGCGCGGGCGGTACCGCATCGGGTACACGATGGTCGAACTCGCCGCCGGGGCGAGCAAGGTGAACGACCTGTCCCTGCTGAGCCGTCCCGTCTGCCAGGAACTGGCCGCGGCCGTGGGCGACACCGTGAACGTGGCGATCCACGACGGGCACGACGTGATCACCGTCGACCAGGCGATCGGCGCGGCGGTGATCGCGAGCATCGACTGGGTGGGCCGGCGCGCCCCGCTGCACGCCACCGCGGCGGGCAAGCTCTTCATGGCGCACATGACCCCGGAGCAGGTCGCGGAGATCTTCGCCGAGGGGGCGGAGAAGTACACCCCGCACACGATCGTCGACCCGACGACCCTCGCGGCGGCGCTGGAGACGATCCGCGAGCGCGGCTACGCCACCACCAGCGAGGAGCACGAGATCGGGCTGGCCGCCATCGCCGCCCCGGTCCGCGCCCTGGACGGCAAGGTCATCGCGGCCGTGACCCTGTCGGGACCCACCTTCCGCCTCACCGAGGACACCGTGCCCGGTCTCGCGGAACAGCTGCTGGCGGCCGCCGCGAAGATCTCCTGGCGCCGGGGCTTCGTGAAACGCGGATGAGCGCTGCGCGCACGGCGAGTTAACACGGCGGGCTCTTGACGGCCGGGGATTCCCAGCTCCACCATTTGTTTCGTATGGCGATGCTGTTTTGCATCGCGAAACAGACGCGCCACAGCATCCTTCGAGGAGCAGCCGTGCCCTCAGTCATCCTGGACCCCCTGCTCCAGCCCTTCCGGCTCAAGCACCTCACCCTGCGCAACCGCGTGGTTAGCACCTCCCACGAACCGGCGTTCGGCGAGGACGGCATGCCCAAGGACCGCTACCGGGCCTACCACGTGGAGAAGGCGCGGGGCGGGGTCGGTCTCACGATGATCGGCGGCTCGGCGGTCGTCTCGCCCGACAGCCCGCCGGCGTTCGGCAACCTGCTCCTGTACCGCGACGACATCGTCCCGTGGCTGCGCCGGCTCGCCGACGACGTGCACGAGGCCGGGGCCGCCGTCATGTGCCAGGTCACCCATCTCGGCCGCCGTACCAGCAACTTCACCGGCGACTGGCTCCCGGTGGTGTCCGCCTCGCCGCTGCGCGAACCCGCGCACCGCGCCTTCCCGAAGGCCGCCGAGTCCTGGGACCTGGACCGGATCGTCGCCGACTACGCCTCCGCGGCGGTCCGTTGCAAGGAGGGCGGCCTCGACGGCATCGAACTGGAGGCGTACGGCCACCTGTTGGACAGCTTCCTCTCCCCCGCGACCAACCACCGCGAGGACGAATGGGGCGGCGGCCTGGAGAGCCGCATGGCGTTTCCGCGCCGGGTGATCCGCGCGGTGCGTGAAGCCGTCGGCCCGGACTTCGTCGTGGGTATCCGGATGTCGCTGGACGAGGCACAACCCGGCGGCCTCACTTTCGACGAGGCACTCACGGCCGCCCAGCGGTACGCCGCCGACGGCATCGACTTCATCAGCACCATCCACGGCTCCATCGAGCGTGACGCGTCCCTGGCGAAGGCCATCCCGTCCATCGGCACCCCGCTCGGCCCGTACCTGGACTTCACCGGTGAGATCAAGCGCCGCCTCACCATCCCGGTGATGCACGCGGCCCGCATCGCCGACGTCGCCACCGCGCGGCACGCCCTGCGCGAAGGACTGCTCGACCTGGTCGGCATGACCCGTGCGCAGATCGCCGATCCGCACCTGGTCGCCAAGGTGAGGGCCGGCCAGGAGGACCGCATCCGGCCCTGCGTCGGGGCGAGTTACTGCCTCGACGCGATCTACGACTCGGGCGACACCAAGTGCGTCCACAACCCGTCCGTCGGCCGCGAACTCCACCTGCCCCATGTCATCTCCCGCTCAACTGGCCATCGTAGGAAGGCAGTTGTCGTCGGAGCGGGACCGGCCGGGCTGGAGGCGGCGCGGGTGCTGGGTGAACGCGGCCATGACGTCGTCCTGTTCGAGGCGAGCGACCAGCCCGGCGGGCAGATCAGGCTCGCCGCGTCGAACCCGCGCCGGGCCGACCTGATCCAGATCGTCGACTGGCGCCTCGCCGAGTGCAAGATCCTCGGCGTCGACCTGCGCCTGGGCACATACGCCGAGCCCGACGACATCCTCGCCGAACACCCCGACCTCGTGATCGTCGCCACCGGAGGCACGCCCAACCGCAGCTTCCTCACCACCGGCGAGGGCCTGGTCTCCGACACCTGGGACGTGATGACGGGCTCGCTGCGCCGACCGCGCGGCGAGATCCTGGTCTACGACGACCACGGCGGCTACCCGGCCATGGACGCCGTGGAGGTCCTCACCGGGTCGCCCGACCTCCGGATCGAGTACGTCACCCCGGAGCGCGCCCTCGCCCCCGACGTCGGCAGCATGAACTCCCCTGCCTACCTACGGGCGTTCACCGCGCACGATGTCACCATCACGCTCGCCCGGCGGCTGCGCTCCGTGCGCCGCACCGGGGACGGACGGCTGGCCGCGACCCTCTACAGCGAGTACACCGAGGCCGAGACCGAGCGGATCGTGGACCACGTGGTCGTGGAGCACGGGACCCTGCCGACGGACGAGCTGTACGTCGAACTCCTCCTCGGTTCGACCAACTTCGGCGAGGTCGACCACCGCGCCCTGCTGGCGCACGAGCAGCAGGACGTGGTCCGCAACGAGGCGGGCCGCTACCAGCTCTTCCGCATCGGCGACGCCGTCGCCTCCCGCAACATCCACGCCGCGATCCACGACGCGCTGCGGTTGTGCCTGCCGGTCTGAGCGCCCCCGTCCGCACGTCAACTCCCCAGTCGTACCGGAGAGATGAGATGAAGCAAGCGACCTCCGACGTCGGCGACCTCGTTGCCCGCCGTCCCGCCGGGCAGAGCCTCGAAGCCCCCTTCTACGTCGGCGAGGAGTTCTTCGACCTCGACATCGAGGCCGTCTTCGCCCGGAGTTGGCTGTTCGTGGCCGCCGAGGCGGAGCTTCCCGAGCCCGGCGACTATGTGACGGTCGACCTCGGGTCGTACTCGATCATCGTCGTGCGCGACGACGACGAGGACGTCCGGGCCTTCCACAACGTCTGCCGCCACCGCGGGGCGCGGATCCTCAACGAGGAGCGCGGTTCGGTGGGCAACATCGTCTGCGGGTACCACCGTTGGACATACGGCGTGGACGGCAAGCTGCTGTACGCCGAGTCCCAGGCGCCCGGTTTCGACCCGTCCTGCTTCGGGCTGCGGTCCGTGCACGCGCGCACGGTGGCCGGGCTGGTCTTCATCTGCCTCGCCCAGGAGCCGCCGGAGGACTTCGACGAGGTCGCCGCCCGTATCGCGCCGTACCTCGCACCGCACCGGCTGGCCGAGGCGAAGGTCGCCACGCAGATCGACCTGGTCGAGAACGGCAACTGGAAGCTGACCATGGAGAACAACCGGGAGTGCTACCACTGTGTGGGCCATCCCGAGCTCCAGGCCTGCTACTTCCCCATCTACGGCTACCAGGAGAAGGACATCCCGCCCGCGCTGCGGCCCGCCTACGAGCGCTTCCTGCTGGCCGACGCCGAGGCCCGAAAAACCTACGACTCGCTGGGCCTGCCCTACGCCGAGATCGAGGAACTGGACACCCGGCCCACCGGTTTCCGCATCCAGCGTGAGCCCCTCGACCTGGCCGGGGAGTCCTACACCCCGGACGGCACGGCCGCGTGCACCCGCCTGCTGGCGGACTTCCCCACGGCCCGCCTGGGCCGGCTGTCCATGCACATCCAGCCCAACTCCTGGTTCCACTTCATGGCCGACCACGCGATCACGTTCTCCGTGATCCCGCTCGGCCCGGACCGCACCCTCGTCCGCACCACCTGGCTCGTGCACGCCGACGCCGTCGAGGGGATCGACTACGACCTCGACACGATGACGAAGGTGTGGAAGGCCACGAACGACCAGGACGCGGTGCTCGTCGCCCGCGCCCACCGGGGCATCAGCAGCCCGGCCTACCTGCCGGGTCCGTACGGCCCGACGGAGGAACAGGTCGAGGCGTTCGTCAACTGGTACGTGACCCGGCTCAAGGCACACCTGGAGCTCCAGCCATGAGCGAGACCGAAGAGCTGCTGGTCTGCCGTCAGGTGCATCCGCTCACGCACGACGTGTCCACGTTCGTGTTCGAGTACGCCGAACCCCGGTTGTTCCGGCACGACCCGGGCCAGTTCCTGACCCTGGCCCTCGACATCGACGGCCGGCCGGTCCAGCGCTGCTACACCATCTCCTCGTCGCCCACCCGCCCCTTCCTGCTCTCGATCACCGTGAAGCGCATACCGGGCGGCCTCGTGTCGAACTGGCTGCACGACCACCTCGAACCCGGCGACACCGTGCTGGCCCACGGACCGCTCGGCGAGTTCTCCACGGCCCGGCATCCGGCACCCAAGTACCTGTTCCTGTCCAGGGGCGTCGGAGTGACCCCGTCCATGTCCATGACCAGGACGCTGTACGACCTCGCGGACCCCGCCGACGTGGTCTTCGTGCACAGCGCGCGCACCCCGGCGGACATCGTCTTCCGCCACGAACTCGACCTCATCGCCGCGACCGCGCCCAACATCCGCATCGTCCACATCTGCGAGGAGGACCGCCCGTACGCCCCCTGGGGCGGACACCGCGGCCGGCTGACGATCGAGACGCTCCGACAGATCGCGCCGGACTTCCTCGAACGGGAGGTCTTCACCTGCGGCCCCGCCCCCTACATGGCCGCCGTACGGCGGATGCTGTCGGACGCGGGCCTCGACATGGACCACTACCACGAGGAGAGCTTCGCCTTCGGGACACCGACCGGGCAGGCCGACACCTCGCCCGCTGTCGCTACGGACTCCGGTTTCAAGGTCGAGTTCACGCGCAGTGGACGCACCATCGAGTGCGACACCGACACCTCGCTCCTCGCCGCCGCGTCCCGAGCGGGCCTCAGCCTGCCGGCCTCGTGCGCGCAGGGCATGTGCGGCACCTGCAAGACGACCCTGCTCTCCGGCTCCGTGGACATGCAGCACAACGGGGGCATCCGGCCACGCGAGATCACCCAGAACAAGATCCTGCTGTGCTGTTCAAAACCGCTGGAGGACGTCGTGATCGACGCGTGAGGACCGTCCCAGCAGCAGATGGGCCACGACCGCCGGTCAGCGGGCCTGCCGACCGAACGCCTCGAACGCCGCTTCGTCGAAGAGCACGAAGGTGACTTCGTCGACCGAGGTCTCCGCGGCCCGCACGGTTTCTACGGCGATCCGCGCGGCGTCGTCCATCGGCCAGCCGTAGATGCCGGCGGACACGGCGGGGAACGCGACCGTACGGGCACCCAGCTCGTCCGCGACCCGCAGCGACTCCCGGTAGCAGGAGGCGAGTTGCTCCGAGCGGTCCTCCTCGCGGGAGTACACGGGGCCGACCGTGTGGATCACCCACTGGGCGTCCAGTTCGCCGGCCGTCGTCGCGACCGCCTGGCCGGTACGCAGCCCCTTGCCGTAGTGCGAGGCACGGAGCTTGCGGCAGTCCGCCAGGATCGCCGGGCCGCCCCGGCGGTGGATCGCACCGTCGACGCCTCCGCCGCCCAGGAGGGAGGAGTTGGCCGCGTTGACGATCGCGTCGGCGGTCTGCCGGGTTATGTCCCCCCGGACGAGGGTGATGGTGACGGTGGTCATGACTGCCTCAGTCGTCGCCAGACGGCCTTCGCCGCGTTGTGTCCCGACATGCCGTGCACACCGGGGCCGGGCGGGGTGGCCGAGGAGCAGATGAAGACGGCCGGGTGCGGGGTGCCGTACGGGGAGAGGGAAAGCTTGGGCCGCAGCAGGATCTGGAGTCCGGAGACCGCGCCGGTGCCGATGTCGCCGCCCACGTAGTTGGCGTTGCGGACGGCGAGTTCCGGCGGGCCCGCGGTCGCCCGGGCCAGGACGCGGTCGCGGAAACCCGGGGCGAAGCGCTCCAGTTGGCGTTCCAGGGCGTCGGTGAGGTCGCCGGTCCAGCCGCTGGGGACATGGCCGTAGGCCCAGAAGACCTGCTTGCCGGCCGGGGCCCGGGTGGGGTCGACGATGCTGGGCTGCACGGTGATCATGAACGGCCGCTCGGGGGCGCGGTTCTCGCGGGACGCGGCGCGCAGGGCGGTGCCGATCTCCGCGCTGTCGGCGCCGATCTGTACGGTGCCGGCGGTGCGGGCCTCCTTGGCGGTCCAGGGCACCGGCCCGTCCAGGGCGTAGTCGACCTTGAACACGCCTGCGCCGTAACGGTAGTTCGCGTAGTAGTCGCCGAAACCCGCGATCTTCGCCAGGGCCGTGGGCGAGGTGTCGAAGACGTAGGCGCGGGCCGGCGGCAGGTCGTCGAGGCGCTTGACCTCGTAGTCGGTGTGGATCTCGCCGCCGAGGTCCTTCAGGTAGGCGGCGAGCGCGTCCGAGATGGACTGGGAGCCGCCGCGGGCCACCGGCCAGCCACGCGCGTGTGCCGCGAGGGCGAAGACCAGGCCGATCGCGCCGGTGGCGAAGCCGCTGAGCGGTGCCATGACATGGCCGACCAGTCCGGCGAACAGGGTCTTGGCGCGTTCGTCCCGGAAGCGGCTGGTCAGCCAGGTGGACGGGGGCAGCCCGGTCAGGCCGAAGCGGGCAAGGGTGACCGGGTCGCGCGGCAGGGCGGTGCGCGGCAGGGACATGAAGTCGCGGACCAGGGTGTCCCACTTGGGGAGGAAGGGCTCGACCAGCCTGCGGTACGTCCCCGCGTCACGCGGCCCGAACGAGGCGGCCGTCTCGGCGACCGACCGCGACAGCACGGCCGCGCTGCCGTCGGTGAAGGGATGCGCCATGGGCAGCTCGGCGTGCAGCCACTCCAGGCCGTAGCGCTCCAGCGGCAGGGCGCGGAACGCCGGGGAGTTGATACCGAGCGGGTGCGCCGCCGCGCAGGGGTCGTGCCGGAAGCCGGGGAGGGTGAGCTCCTCGGTGCGGGCGCCCCCGCCCACGGTGTCCCGTGCCTCGAACACGGCCACGGAGAAGCCGCGCCGGGCCAGCTCGACGGCGGCCGTCAGTCCGTTCGGCCCCGCACCCACCACGACCGCGTCCAGCATCGACGGCACCTTGGGACCCCTTCGTCAGCCGATGGCAACCAGGACGTCAGGATATGCCGCGGGACCGACAACCCCGGGGCCAGCCCGTCCAGTGTGCGGAACCCGTGACCCTACGACGCCCTCAGCAGCTCCATCACGCGCTGTGCGGTCGCCGCGTCGCGGGCCGCCGTGAAGGGCAGCGCGTTGCCGCCGGTGATGCGGAACGGCTCTCCCGTGAGCGTGAGGTGCGCGCCGCCCGCCTCCTGGACGAGGAGCAGGCCCGCCGCGTGGTCCCAGGCGGCCTCCCAGGAGAACGCCGTGGCGTCCAACTCGCCCCGGGCGACGGCGAGATACTCCAGGCCGGCCGAGCCGCACGGGCGCGTGTGCACACCGTCCGCCCACAGGCCGAGCAGGGCACGCTTCTGGGCGTCCGTCGTGTAGTCCGGGTGGGAGGTGGCCACTTCCAGGTCCCGGGCGGGGTCCGGGGCACCGGAGCGCAGCCGTACGCCGTCGAGGAAGGCGCCGCCGCCCTTGACGGCCGTGGCCATCTGGTCGCG
>Ga0307507_10012106_pt1 | contig 10722 bp, 8 predicted proteins | sample 7_EM_MG_FD_207223 | JGI IMG/M metagenome (GOLD analysis project Ga0307507, IMG submission 207223) | Populus trichocarpa ectomycorrhiza microbial communities from riparian zone in the Pacific Northwest, United States - 7_EM | ecosystem: Host-associated > Plants > Roots > Unclassified | place... | reverse complement strand
TCTATTTTCATATAAAAACACTCTTATAATCTCAACAAACCAATTTCTATACTTCATTTTTCCTCTCAAAATTTGATTTAAAAACATAAAATCAAGCTAAAAAAATTCTAATCTACTTTTTCACAACAATAAAAAAACCCTAAAATATCTAAATGGTATTGTTCTCATTGAGAGAAAGACTTTGACGTCAATTTTGGGTTTAGTAGCAAAATTTGACCAAATCACTTTTTTTTTTTTGAAATTAAAATGTGAATAAAATAAAAATTTAAACTAAAATATATAAATGTAAATAAAAAATTTCCAAACAAAAGTTGACACCACTTTTTCTTTCGGATTTTTCATCTTACCTTATTTATAATCTCTTAGGAACAATAAAATTGATTTTTTTTTTTATAAAATAAGACTGTAATAATTTTATATAAAATAAATCATAAAATTTAATTCTTAATAAATATAATATTAACGGATAAAATTAAAAAAAATACAATAATTAAAATAAAAAATAAAGAACAAGAGAAGGAAAATTATATTCTTGACGTCCACCTCGATACGTAAAGAGAGGGTAGAGAGAGGGTAACAGTGTTTCTTCCCAGCTCTTTTAAGTTTTTGTTAATAATAATAGAGGAATTCTAATCTAATTGTTCCCAAAAGGACGTCTTTTACTGTACGTAGATGGAGCTGCAACAGTTCTGGGGCGTTGCCGCGCGAATACTGATGATAAACGAACGATGCCTAACGATATCGCACGATCCACATCTGGCACAATGAGAGACATATATGGTCCAATCCATTGAGCTTGCTTTTTTTTTTTTTTAGTTTAATATAAATATTCAGGTCAGCTTATTTTATTTCTAATTAATTGTCTCTTGGAGTCACAAAGAGATTGCTTGACAAGGAATTTAATAAATCAGTTTGTATCACTGGTCATTTTATTTAAGAGTTATCTGTTTGAGTACTCTTTTACTTTTAGAAAAAAACGACCAAGACCAACAAATGAAAAGCATATTTATTCAATCTGGCCCACGGTTTACCTGGCTAAGGTTAAGGTTATATGAGTTCATCAATATTATTTTAGGTTCAACCTAGAAAAATAAAAAAAATATTTTAAGTATTTAATATTTCATATGATTTTTTTTAAAAAAACAATTCATTTAAATATAAATTATATATATATATTTATTTATTTAACAAGAATCGATATGTAATATAAATTTAATGGGTTGATTTGAGTTTTTTTTTTATAATTTTTTTAATATTAAATTGATTGAAAATTAAATTTTGTAATATGTTTTAGTTTATTGTTTATAAACTTATCTTCGTCTAATTAGTCAAGCGACAAATTTTTGCTTCTTAATTTAGGCTAATTCAGGATGGAAGCAGCCAGCATGCAATGATGGAAAACAATGGGCATTTTGCATTTTCAGTGACTTTTACCTGGTGTTTTCTAGAGAATAAACTCAGCACTAGAACTGTATGACATTAGTCTTCTTCTTCCCTTACTTTTCTTCTTGTCTTCTACCTAAGATTCTTCCATAAATATATGAGCACTGTTTTTACATGCTTGCCTCTGTTCCAGATTCGCACATATTTCTCTCATGGATGCACGGTATGATTTCGTGGAAGAGGGTTTCGATTACGAGCTTTGCAAGGCATCCAAGAAGTTCACCTAAAAGTCTTGGAAAGTTGAACCCAAAACAAAAACTGAAATTTTGAAAAGAAGACAAGAAAGGAAAGAGATAGAGAGAGACGTGGGGCGGTGAGAGAGATAGCGATGGTCGAAGATGAAATATATCATTAATTTAGGACCAAGACCATCGCCTGTATTCCTGTACTGCCCAGAGAAGAACCCTAATCCAACAGATTCAGAAAATATAAACGATGGCCCAAGATGAATAGAGATAAGAAAGTCACGTCTTCCTTACCAATCAAGCAAGGAGATGGAGCCAAAACTCATGGCTGTCAAATACCCTACATTAATTGATGCCTTGCTCTTGTTAAACCACACAATCCTATATATCCTGCAGATTGGCTTGATCATCGACGGATATCTTATTCCCCAGTGTAATGTAAATACGCAGGCGAGCTTGTAAAATAGAAAACAATATTGATATACAATAAGGATATGACAATTTTACATGACTTGTTGAGTATCTAATTTAATTGGATTGAATTTTAATTTAAATTAAATTAAATGTGGGTAAAATTCGATTGAATTTCATAAGTTGGGGTAAGGCATGCATTCGCTCTGTCACTCGACTTGGTTTTTCAATTTTATGGATATTGTAATTTTACTTTTCAACATATTTTTTAATTTCTTATCTTATAATTCACATAAGATTTTTATGGTTTCATGCATGAATTTAAAATTTGGATTCTATTTTATTGCTTTATGATTTATGAATGGAGATGGATTGTTTTTGAAGTTTAGACTTTAGACTTTACTAGTTTTTAAACTTGCGCTACCCCACATGTCAAATTATTTTTTAATCTTAAAAAAATATAAAGATTTTAGAAAGTTAAAGTTTTGACGCATACTAACCGAAACAATTTTAAATTACTTAAATGGTGATATATTATACTATATATTTTAAAAAAAATACTGAGATAACAATATATTGATTCGACACAGGCCCGCCGTAGTTAATTTGCGAATCTCATGATATGAGGTATGAGATTATGATAAAATTATGAAGCTCATATGAAATAAATTAGAAAACTCAATTATAATGAACCAAATATTAAAAGACAAAAGCAAAATTTAAATTAAAAAAACCAATAGCTCTTGTTTTTTTTAATTATTATTGATATTAATTAAAAGATCAAATTTCTCCTAAGACAAAATAATTATAACAAAAAAAACATGAGATTGCGAATAAGCCCCTTAAGTTAAGTTTTAAAAATTTTGATTTAAAAGGCAATAGAATAATTAAACCATGCTTCGAAAAGTTAAATTTATTTTTTTGAAAAAAAACCAGACCCAAGTTAGATATTGTTTTGCTTTTAAGAGTATTTTAACCGTGAAAAAAAATTATAAAAAAACAGTAATAACCTTGATCAATTCAAAAATATCTAACGGTAATTAGAGGTGGTTGAGTGTGAATTTTTTTGAATGATAAAATTGTAAATTTATTGTTTCAATCCATAATAAAAAAGGGATCAATTCCACAAAAAAAAACTTGGAAGGCTGATTTGTAAACATAGAGAAGAGAGAAAATAAGGGGAGGGAAGGTTGTTAGTACCAAACCGGAGGTCTGTTGATGACATGCGCTCCCTAAAAAAAAAAGGATGCCTAGATAAATCAAATGATATGACATAACAACGATTTTAAGCACCGGAGTCAGTCCAAAATGAGGTCTAAAGATGGCTGAGTGACTGACGCATGCAATGTACGTATTGTAATATTATTTATATTTTTATATTTATTTATCAAAATAATACATTTTTCTTGTGACTAAATAATTGTTATGAAAAAACTACTATGAAATTACAAATAAGCCTATGTACTGAAGTTTTGAGAATTTTCATTTTAGTGATAATGGAGTCATAACATTATGCTTGAAAAGTAAAATATCATAAAACCTAATTTCAGGGCCCGTGGGATTAGTCGAAGTGCGCGCAAGCTGACCCGGACATTTACGTTAAACTAAAAAAAAAATATCATAAAACCCTTAGATCATAATTAAGTGTTTTTTGTTCTTTCAAGGACAATCAAGTATTTTTATTCTTGTTCCCTAAAAAAATATAGAATGACTAATGGATTGAGGGGAAAAATCATTTCATCCTTGAAAGCTAGTATTTTTGTTTTTTTGTGATATTTTTGAAGAAAATAACAAAACCATGAATCTACTATTTCAATCCATGACGATTCATGGCTTATGTAAAGTGGTTTTCCCACAAGGTTTAAATTGTTATAAGTTTTATAAAATTTATTATTTTAGTTCTTTTAAGATCGGGTTGGGTACTCTTCGAACTTTCTTTTCTTCGAAGTTTCTCTCCTCTTTCTCCGATCCCTTCTCTTTTTCATACATAGACGTCCTCCGCATTGTAAACCCACTATTAATTAGGGAAAATTGTGAAAATGGGAAGGTAATCTACATGCCAAGCAATAGATTGATGACAGAAGGCGATTTTTACTTCTTTTTTTTTTTCTAAAAAGAAATTAGGGAAAAATTATATTTTTCATAAAATATAAGAATTTAATTGACATTGGAAACAGGATACCCTCTCCTCTCTCTACATAGGAAACCGACTAACAGTGTTTTTAACCATAGAAAGAATAAAACAAACTCTCTGGCGTTATCGCGCGAGATGTCTAACGAGGTCGAGCGCACAACTTCGTATAAGTTGGTCGATAGAGACACCTCTGCTTGTCATCCTTAATTAAAATCTGGTGGGTCCCTTGTTCGAAGGAGAGCGAATCACAGATCTGATCTCCTCCCGCATAAATCACTTTCTGGGATTAACCTTTTAAGCTTTTTCATTGTGCAATACCAGCTATGGGCCCGTCCTTGAACTCTGGTTAAAACAAACAAAGAGATCCAAAACATGAACAAGTTATTTGCTCAAATCCCTTCTTCTCTTTTTTACAATGATTTTCTTTTTTCAATTCTATACACTTTACATTTTATCTTTTTTTTTTTGGTTTTTTAAAAATTATCGTCGCCTCATGAACAAGTTATGTGTTTGGCAAGTGTGCTTAGATGACTAGTTGGGACTATCACTGGTCAAACGTTTTGATTGATCACAGCTACACTCATTAGAGCCTCCTTGTTTTTCAGTTGTCACCGATTAGTCCCTCTGTAACGCTGCTTTGCATGTTATTCTCCAGGTGCCAACACGATTGCAATTAAAGAAACAGAGCTGCAACATAAGATTAAGATCTCAATAATCGAAGAACCAAGTTTCTTCACATTATATATAAAAACAACAATGCGTGATGGCATTGCTTATCCAGTCCATCACGATTTTTCACATACACTGATCGTCGAAGTTTTACATATTGAAAATGGGAGAAAGTAAAGGGCAGGGCCAAAAAACAGAAAAACAGAGTACAGCGCAAGGAAAGTATAGTATAGATGCCTTACAAAGAATCTATTTGTACTTAAATGATTCTATAAATTAACAAAATTCTGTTATTGAGTAGCAACTCTTCAATTGCAGTGTCGACCTTGTGGATCCTTGGCTTCTATTGAATATACTAATATGTGTGTAAGGGATTCAATTTATTACTTATCTCCTCAACTCATCAACCCCTGGAATTCTGTATTGCAGTTACATGAGCTCTCTCTCCAAGAGATGCATCGGCATGTTTTGGATCTCTTTGTTTGTCACCTTGAACTTTTTGAGGAGTACCAGAGTTTCTTCTGGCAGATCAATATTTTCTCCTTCTCAACTCCATATTCGGTGTCTTCTTTACGGCAGCTCCACCTCATACCCTTGGCAATGGTAGAAATGGCATCGACGAAATAGCTGGATTCTCGTATCATTGCATAACCGGTGGGTCGTAGGATTCGATCCATCTCCAAAAGCACATACTTCATTTCACATCTGCACAAGTACAAACAATCATGAGACTCACAAAGGCCAGTAAACAAGGATCCCCACTTTCCAATTTAGCATTCATCAGTTACGATTAAGGAAATAAATGAAAATTACAGGACTAATAATCCTCTGCTGGAGGATCACAACACCCCCAGATCATTGAAGTCGAATAATAATGAAAATCCATTGACTAGCTGGTAAAGGTATTGACATTTCCACACCAGCTGATGGGAGATATATAGTCAAACCTAAATGTGCAACTCCAAATCAACAGTACCATGGTTTCATGCCAATTCTCATCCTGGGAAGAAATTCGTGGCGGTCTGGTATGGTACACATTGCATATTTCCAAACAATCAAATATCTTGTGCTATTTTTTCCTCATGATAGTCAACTATATTGTAGTTAGGCAACCAACTTCTACAATGTCACTATTTACATTGCCTAACCATGAGGAAATGGCGTCACCTACTGTCCATGCATTTCTGTCCGCCTTATCATACCAGACAAGGATTTGTACCTAACTACACAAGGTATCATTACCACCTTGAAGTTAACCACTTAAACTTGGACCCGGTACAATCTGCCAGACCTACATTTCTAGACATTAAATTCCAAGTGATTCCATAAAAGTAGATAATGGGAAATGTGCCCTTTAGCCTACCTATGGCTTTCTGCAGTGAAGAGGCCATCAAGATGAAGGAGATCATAAGTTCGAGGGTAAGTTGAGAAAGCTTCGCACCTACAAGACAGAAAAGAAATAAATCAACACCGTAATAAATCCTAAAGTATCATTAATGACATCCCACCTATTTAAGGTACTTTTGTTGCAAAATGAAAACTTCAGAATTCATATAAGCACATTCAGATTACCAATCATGAAAAGTCCCGATGAGGCCACGGTCAAAAACCACAGGAAGAGTGTTGGCAGCATAGGAAGAGACCACATTCATGACCCACAGGGGATCATCAATCACAGCCGCAGCAAAACCCCCATAAACTGTATTCATGTCCATTATATTTCTCATCTTATCAGACCCAAGTGCTGGCAGCAACTTCTTGTAGTGCTTTGCACGAATCTTCCACTTGCTGTCATCATGCTTAAAAGCACTAGCACTTCCACCAGGAATATCTGAAATGCGTTCAGGTGTAGCATGCAACCTCTCTGGCCATTTGGGGATGGACTCCATAACTGATTTCTTGATTTTTGGGCTTGGAACAACAACACAAGGGCGGATTGGAGTGTACCATGCTGAATCTGGCTCAAGACTGTCATCACACTTGGGTGGGTAGGCATCAGTATTAGCAAGCTTACTATAGCAACTATTATCAGAAGCTTTCTGCCACACAGCAATATCATCCTTTTTGTCGTACAATTTGAAGCACATTGAAGTCAGCAGTTCTTGCAACTTTTCATAATCTGATTTCTGCTCTTCGACAGTAGTATTCCAGCCTCGCCAACGGTTTTCGTAGTTAACAGGAGGACCAGACAGAACCCAGAAGCCACCAGGACGGAGTATACGGTGAACTTCTAAAAGATAAATTCCACCTGAAAGCAACAAAATTCTTTTCTTGACAAAAACAGCAAGTAGTAATATAATAAGCAATTATAATAGGAAGACCAAGGTGAGGAAAGGAACCTCATCAAGTAATCATAGAACTAATGAAAAGAAAAGAAAAGAAAATTCATTAAGTTGGTGGCACCCATCCCGCATCTGAATTTCAAAGCCTTTCTAAAATCCCACAGAAATGAAGAACCTTGTGAAAGTTATTCAGCATCAATTCACAAATGCAAAGCTAGTTCCCACACAAACTAGAGCAAGAACCATAACACATCATTTGACAGAGATAAAATGAAGACTAACCGAATTCTGTCCATGGGATAAGACATCTGGAGCAATGAGCCATATCAAATGCATTCGATGGGAATGGAAGCCGTTGTGTGGAAATGATGCCAAGAATTGCAGGAATTCCACGTTCTAATGCAAACTGGACTTGAGCCTCATGGTTATCTCTCGGAGCAAGGGAAACGGTTAGAATCCCACGATCCAATAGATCACCTCCCCAGCTAGCAACCTAGATGTAAAAACAATCAACTGGATTAGATGACAGAATTCTGTAGAGATACATAGGTAACCTAAATACAAACAGAATAACCATTCTTATTGCAACATGGATTCTGAAATTTTACTTTCACGAATAATTTCGGAAACTAGAATGAAGATGAGAATGTGACTCACCCCACACCCAGTATCAATGGCAGTGCGAATGGTTCCGTCTTTCATTTCAGGGATAAGATCTTGCATCAAATCGACATAGGCTCCCACTCCTCTTGGAAACATGGTTCCCCCACCAGGAAAGAGGAACTTATCCCCCTCTTTTCTCAGCCAGTTCTGATTAGATTTCTGCTTGTTAATCCAATCATACGGTACATTTCTGAAGCCAGATCCACATGGTAATAGTAAGTGAAACTTAGTAAGACAGTTTTGAACTTGGCAATTTCTAGCTAAAAGAAAAACCTTGTAAAAACAATAGCAAGTATCGGAAACAGATCAAAATACCTGTACCAACATTGATCTCTACTCTTTGGCCATTTGATTGGTGGTTTATACCCATCTGGTGGTGGAATTAAACATTCCTTCCTTTCAAAAACTGGAGGGCAGTGGCGTTCCATGAAAGTAAGCCGATGATTACCATATTTCTTCCACCTCTGTGCAATAGACATACATCATCGAAATCTCAATTTCAGTGTTTAACCATCTAAATAACTTTAGGCTCCATGTAATAACTAATTAAGTAAATACCTTTGGATCTGTGCATGGAGTGTAGTCTTGATAGTCACTGCTACATTCAGGAAATGCAGTGGATTTAATTTGGAGAGGAGCGATGGACGATTCCTTGGGAGAGGAGACCACCTTTGCAACGTCCTTGGCCTCAATTTTATCTTTCTCAGAACAGAAGATTCCACCAAGATAGAATGAAAACCCGCACAGTACAAAAAACATTATTGCCATGGGAACAGCCCTGGAATTTTTATCAGGATGAGACACAGGTTTTCCATCTTTGTGCTTCATGATTTCACAAATGAACAACTATCTGCAAACAATAGGCAAGTGCTAAGTCTCAATGTCTTATAAAACAATAACAACGATGCTAATATCAATCACTCCCACCTCAACATTGAAAAACTTTAACCAATATTACAAAATGAGCACAAATATAGGTGAGCATTAGGAGTTTTCAATCCTATTCCTAAGTTACCTCGTTCGTAAAACTAAGAATAATTAATTAGAGAATGCAGTGGTATAGTAATCGACTTATTAAACAGCAAAGTTTTTATTATTCCATAAACATTAGTACTGAGCTATTAAGAACTGTAAAACAGATCGGAGTAAAATTTTCAGGCAGATCAACGTATGAAATTGGACACTGAACAGCAATGCCAAAAAGAATTCCAAATGAAAAAACATTGCACATTATATCACTCAAAATCCATCTATCAAGATAAAACAAGAGCATAGCATAGCACAAACTTATAAATAAGTTGATTCTTCCAGCTGGTGAACACTAAACTGGCAAAACTGAGCAGGTCAGTGCAACAAGCCTTAGTCTTTAAGACAGATCCAACTCCAGTATATAGAATCAGTGACTGATAAATAAGTTCCAACAAACCCCAGAAGAAAAGAATCAGTAATTAATAGAAATGAAAAGGTTGATTGGAGCTGAACCACTAAAACGACTTGGAAAGATGAGGGATACATACTAGTAGTACAATATCTGATAGCAACAACCGACATGTTAGTTATCACTATCCACGCTACTTTTACATTTCTCACATGTATTGGGACCCAACTCTATCAAACACAGCCGTCCTAATTAGGCAGCACTCTCTCTCCCCGCCCAATAAGTCAAAAGGCGAAGCACTAGATCTTACACCAAATAATGAAAAAGCAAAAAGGAAATAAAAGAGGAAAAGAACAATAAACCATTAAGTAATTTTAATGATTTCCTTGAAACCCAAGAAAAGGTTTCCCATGATTCAATCATCACTTTGTTCCAATCAGCTGTTTTCTTCATTTCTCATGCATCATCAATGGCTAATACTAGAAGTACTATTACATGACCCCCATTCAATCCAAAAAGCAATCTTTCACCGTTCAATAAAAAAAAGAAGAAAATATAGTTCCATGAATTTCATCAAAATCTTGACAGAAAAAAATACCATAAAAAAGGCCAGATAAGCAGTAGAAGAAGGGGCAGTAACAGAGTGAAGCAATGCTTACCATACAAAAACAGAGTAACTCAAAAGATAGTAACGATATAGAAGTCTAGAAAACACAAATCAAGAATGGAAACAGGGCACCCAGAAAAAGGCCAGATCTGAATTGTAGAAAGCAAAGAAGAAGGGGACAGGTATGTCATATGGGCAGCACATATAAATATATCTGTCAGAGAAAATAAATTACTAGCAGAGAGTAATTGAGAGGGGGGGGGGTGAAAGAGCAACTCAACGCAACAAGAATGACAAAACACAGACAGAGAAGATCAAGTGGGTACTAGTCATTGCTAATGTGAAATTGTACCTTAATTTTCAACCTGCTACAAAAACTGAATACTTAGAAATGGACGCTGGAATTGAGATCTCTCTTGCAATTTTCAAAACAGAGAGAATGAAGGGGAATTGAGATCTCGCTTGCAATTTTCAAAACAGAGGAGAGAAAGAAGGGTGAGGCTAGGATAATGGGATATGCATTAAAACCTCGCCAAGACAGAAGCAGCCGGGCACACACAGATATCCATCCATCCATCCATCTCCAAAACCTTAAATAAAAAGTCTCCAGTGCTTGCTGTTTTTTTTTTTTTGCTTAGCTGTCAGTCTTGTGTCCTTTTGCTCCTTCTCTCTCTCTCTCTCTCTCTCTTTCTTTGTTTTATTTTATTCTCGTCTTTTAAATATTTTATCTCTTTTTAAATTAGTAGTGTAAAGTGTAAACATACTTGGCTGTAAATCTCTCATCATCAGAGTGAAAGGTGAAAAGGTAAAAGACAAGAAGACCCGGATGATTTCTTACACGCACTTTGGACAGAGCTTCCTATTCGTCATCACCTCAAAACAATTATACCTTGTATTTGTCATCACCTCTATATATATATATATATATATATATATATATATATATATAT
>Ga0307507_10012104_pt1 | contig 10724 bp, 15 predicted proteins | sample 7_EM_MG_FD_207223 | JGI IMG/M metagenome (GOLD analysis project Ga0307507, IMG submission 207223) | Populus trichocarpa ectomycorrhiza microbial communities from riparian zone in the Pacific Northwest, United States - 7_EM | ecosystem: Host-associated > Plants > Roots > Unclassified | place... | reverse complement strand
TCACCAGTACCACGATCTTTCCGCGTCAACTTCTTCCAGAGTGCAGTATTCTTCAAGACGTGAAGTGGATTGTTCATGCGCCAAAGACCAAGAGCGATTGAGTTGTAACCACAGTGATTCTTGCCATGAATTGTAACGATGCTTCTCTTTAGTGAATACACACTGTCAAGCGTACGCAAACTTTTACCACGTCCTCGAACTGAACGGATGATGCGTGTGTGAATGGTGAGATCTTCATCGAACAGGGCTTTGACATCTTCGCTCTGACTAAGATGGTTGATCTTGTCCAGGATTACATAGTGGTTGAAGTTCCGACGGAGGCAGCTGGAGAGACCAAATTCGCTGTTCTTGTGGCCCTTGAAGAGTGGACTGTCCAACGTGACATGAACCATATCATCTCCTCTGGCATGTTCGAGGCTTGGTTCGCACATGCGCAGAAAGACATCGTCAACGGCGTCACGATACTTTTGCAAATCGCCATCGAACGAGCCCACGTTGTGTGTGACCTTGAAGCTTCGAGTGTCAACATACTCCTGGAACTTGTTGCTAAACGATTGCTTAGCATCAGTTTGCTTGACGTCAAAGATTGGTTGAGTTTGTTTTCGTTTGCTCATAGTGACTGTTCAATAGTTGAACTGAGACTGACACAGGTTTTGGTGAAACATCAGCTTTTAAAGCATTCGGCCACAGGGGTACAGCCGCTCTCACAAATGGCACCAAAATTTTTCACGTGCCAAGGGCACAAAAATTTGAGTGCCTTTGTGAGAGCGGCTGTACCCCTTCAAGGTGATGGGCCCAAATGGGTCCACTAGTGCGCGCGCATTAACGATACAAGTTTCTTTTTTCATTTTGGAACAGTTTTATTGACTATCATATCTTTAGTGGCATTACAGATTGGGAATTTGTAGTATTCCGTTGACAAGTTTAGGACTTTGTATGCAAAGTCCAGTAATACTTTGTTGACACCATGAGTGACCATCAGTCCAGCGACGATCAAAACCATAACGAGTGCTGCCAACATGACCTTAATCTTCAGTGATAGCTTTGTATTCACTGTCGGGGATCCAGGAATCATCCTCTGCCGTATATCCTAACCAACGAACAAGCACGCGCTTTTTCTTCTTGTCGTGTTTGATGACTTTTTCTATGCGATATCTTTCAGGTTCGGGAACTTTCTGGAGCTCAATATCGTAGAACCGTCTGTCTAATAATTTTTCATTGTACTTTAACTTGTAAAGCTGTGTCCCTTGCATTGTTTCGATGACATCAGCTACACGCAAAACCTTATCTTGCCAGTTCGGATAGTAGCCTTTGTCGAATACGTTGAACTCGTGCTTTATACGGACATGATCTCCTTTCTTCAACTTTGGTAGTTTTTTCGGGTGATGAAGTATCATTTCTCGCTGAGACGAAAAGCCGTAGAGGTTTTGAAACACTTTACTAGAATTGCTTTCAGTCACATCTATTGGTCGCATTTTGATAGAGCGATGGTAGCTTTCGTTATATGCCTTCACCAATTTCGGTAGAATGTCAACCCATTTACGGTTGCCAACGCTACTAAAGTACTTGAACATTCTGGACTTTATTGTTCGAATTACTCGCTCAGCAATTGCCGCCTTGGTATCTTTATTCTTTGCAAAAAAGAAATTGATACCTCTTGCTTCACACAATTTCATCACTTGACTATTGTTTAATTCACGTCCTTCATCAGTGCAGATGTTCAACGGAGTGCCATGCTTGAACGTTGACTCGAAGGCAGCTGTTACACTCGATGCATCTTTCTTCTTGAGCGGAACAGCTATCAGATATTTGGTGAACACATCGATTACCATTAATATATAGTTGAAACCTCGGTTCACATTTGCGAAAGCTTGCATATCGGCTAAATCCGCTTGCCAGTGTTCTAGTGGATGAGCGGCCATGGTCTTGTTTCTTATGAAATTATGCCTTACAGGCTTATGAAGCGAGTATGCAAATTGGGACTGGAGAAAGTCATTCACGTCTTTCTTCGTTGCTTCTCCTTTCACAGCTTGGTACAGTCTTTCTGCGCTACTGAAAGAAGCTGGGTGTTCAGGGTTAAAGTATATACTTTTAAGCTTCTTCCATATCGGAGTCATGTGCGTCCCAGTTTGCATATTTACTCTTGACTGGCCTTCTTAGAGGACGACGCTTTGTATAAGGAGCAGGTCTTTTTGAGACATTTACTCTCACATCTTCTAAAACCTTCTTCCGAGCTTTCTTTACTGGCAACACTTTCTTAATGTGAGCTTCTACATATGGTTCCACGGGCTTAGTCGGTTCTAGTTTGCCTTGTTCTTGATCAGGTTTGCTAGGCTTTTCGTGGATGATAGGTTTTTTCATTACGAGAAATTGTTTGACTAGTTCATTATTCACCATGTCTTCTGATATTCCAGCACTCCGCAACAGGTCAACAAACTCGGGAAGACCTTTTATACATGCATCTTTTGAAAGTGCAAAGCCGACAAGCTCAAGAATATTCGATTGCTTAACGTACCCATCTTCTTTTCGAACTTCTCCTGCCTCGTTGAAACCGTTTGTTAGGGCTAGTTTCATTAGGAGTTTGGTTGTTCCGTCTTTCTGAGGCTCTTCTGGTTGCATGCTCCTGGGCGCTAAGACTTGGTGTACAGGATCAGCACCTACGAGTCCTGATGATGTAAGACGAAAGGCTTTGGCGTTCTTCATGTTAGTGTTGACAGAAGCGAGGCTACAATAGGCAGCAATACAGGTAAGAAGCCTCCACTCTGTTTCACCAGCTCCTTCTTCTTCTTTTTACTGTTTTTCTTCTTGGCTAGCTCACGAATCAGCTTTTTATGCTTACGTAGTTTCTTGACATGACCAGCTTGTAAAGGAATACGGTTATTCACAAGATTCTTACAGATTTCACGCAAGCAACTTGCAATATCCGCATCTTCACATATATGGTTCAGTTGCGTTTTGCGACTCTTGGAATTTTTATTAGCCGCAATTGCACAGAGTATCTTTACGTTTTTGTGAAGTCTCTCAGACATGGTTGGGCGGTAAGAACACGATCGGCTCTACTTTGTCCTGTTCGACGTCACTTCTAAATATTCGGGTTCGAAATTTCAAGAGTTTGGATGATCTCGGGTGGCAGTCGATCAACAAATAACCATGATTTTCTTCTGTTGCTGTCTCGAACACTTCTATGAAGAAGTTTTTAGGATAAGCCCGTGGAGTAACTTGCCTTCCGACATACTCAATTTGGCGCTCGTCTCGTGGATTTTTGAAGCATACGATATAATGAGCGTTCAGAGAGGTACTCCGGGTTTGCGAGCCAGCATGAAAGATATTCTGTGTCAGAAAGAATACGGAAACGTTGTTGTGATGACCGTATTTGCTGAAAAGATTGGTCATTGTCTTGTTATTTGATATTTCAGTCATCATATCATCCATGACCAAGATATCCGGCTTCATTTCGTTGAGTTCGCTTTCTGAAGGTATTCCGTTGTAATAGATGATGTTTGCGTTTCTCACAGGAACATCATGAAGTGATTGGGACTGTCCATGAGCCCATACTACATTGATCATATCTATATCGATATCGATCAAATCTTTGAACTCCGCAAGCAAACGCCGCATGAATACTGTTTTGCCACACCCTGAAGGGCCGGCAATAATACAATTACACGGATGTTTTAGTTTATAAGACATTTTTTATTACATTTTCGATTACATTGCTCAACTTTTAATGCTTTGAGCTATAGATTTTATTTTATCTAGTAACATTTCAAACTGCGATGCTGACTTGACGCCGGTGAGTTTGACGCTCCCAGTTTGGAATACAATTGCAGTGCCTTCAGCTAGTTTGACGCGTAGTCCATGCCAGTCATCAGGAACATAGACCAGGTACTTGAATGGTGACTTCTTGACTTCTTCGTGGAATGCACCAAGATCAACGCGAAATCCAATGTGTCCTTGTCCAGCCATGTTGACTATACCGCAAATCGGAGGGTCCTTATTGTATATATCCGCCATACTGTTTGCGATGATTTGGATATGGCATTCATTACGTATGCCTTGTAGAATAACTTTGCCGTTTCCATATATAAGAGCCGTACACTTTGGATCAGTGAGCGTCACTTTTACTCTGTGGAATGCTGATTTGCCCCGATCAGTCAACATACTTCCGTCAATCTTGCGATGTAACTTTTGGAGGTTGATTTTCTTGCCGATAGAGAATCTAGCTGTTATGTTCGTGATAGATGCCATGGTTGAATGAGCACTAAAAGTTTGTTACCGCTGCATTTTATAGCCGCGGTAGAAGCTTTTCGTTCTCAGGCAGAAGTTTTGAGAACATGTGTAGAAACATATCCATGTCTATTCCGAGTGAGCGAGCCTCTATGAACTTTACGCAGTAAAGACCACATGTTTTGGCGGTATTATTTTGTATATGTTTGTCATTGTAGACCAATTTTGTGCAGTTGTCCTTGATGTAGTTGATTATACTTTTCTCAAATGGCGGCAAACCAAATGAGTCGAAATATTCGCCTGCACCATCATCAAGTAGTAGAAGGGCCACCCAATGTGTTCCAGGTTCGCCTGCTTTATCAGTGTTCACTATGAACGCTATAGGCTTTCTAGTTGGCTTTGGAATACAATTACATGGGAAAGATCCTCCGTACAGTTTGTTGCCTTCGAGAGATTCGTCTAGATCGCTGTTGTCCATTAGTTGTAGTTTGTATTCACGATTCCGTGTTGGTCAATGGTTATGTAGTTGTCGTATTCCATCAGCGCGAGCACAGTAACCACTTTGTTGAGTAACTCAGAAAACTTAGCTTGTAAACGCAGTTTGCCAGTTTGGATGACATTGAGATGTGCCCCAACTCCAGCACCATTTGTTTGGTCAGGACCCAAATTGAACGCAAAAATCGGAGATTTTCCAAAATCTTCTTGGCTAAGTTCAATATATGGATCAGTTCCATTTTGGTCCAATACGTCATACAAAGCCATATATTCTCGGGCAAGCTTCTTTTGATCGACAGCCTTGGTAAAGTCAGGTTCAAACGGCCGATCATTAACGGGTCTTCCGTTGATGAAGAGCTGCAAGTATTTCAACTTGAAGTGCTCCAGTTTTAGTGCAGAGCTGGTGGTTGAGCCATTGTATGCTTCGTTAGATACCAATATTATAAACACGCGCCTGGGTAACTGGCCTGATGCCAATTGCTCAATTGATGCATCCAATGTTCCTATAGGGAATGTGTTTGCTTTGCATTCAGTTCGTGTGATAAAGTATTTTGCCGGTTGTATTTTGAAAGCACTTTGGTGGCGACGATACAGTTCATCTGTAACATACTGAATTTTTGGATAGAAGATTGCTTCTTCCAACTTCAGAGTGATGTGGGAATTATCTTCCAGTTTGAACATGAATTTAGTACTGTTCAAAATCAGACGTATGCGATATTTCAAGCCCCCAGGAAGTGCCTTTGGTTGGAACGTCAGATCAGTGTGAATCCGACCATACACTTCATTGGATATTGGAACGCCAACGTCTACCGGTGTTGAGCCACGCGTTTCTTTGCCTTGAACATAGCCTTTTCCTTGTAGTTCGTATTTCCATCCGAAGCGCCATTGACTTTTCAGATAGGATGATTTTGCTGCATTCGAATAACCCATCTCCGCTTCCAAGAATGCACGATACGCATAGTTTTGTGGTGAATGAGTTATCATCTTGTCATTCAGTTCTACTTCCACCGAACTAATCATAGAGTGCATGAAATTATTCGCCGGATTGATTGCCTCGTATTGGGAAAATGATGCGTTTTGTCCTTTGTCGTCTTTCAGGTCGAATTTGAATCGCATATATAGATACGATTCTCCAAACATGACATACTGAGTTGGAGCAGTAGTAAACTCAAACTCAATTGGTGTCGATACGTCGAGAGTGTTTGTAGGACGAACTTCGATACGATCAGTTTTGTCAACACTGATTTGTGTTGACGGAACCGACCATAAGTTCATCATATCAAGGGCAGCCACAGTAGACATATCATGGATGAGAGACATCTTGAGAGATATCTAGAAGAGTCGAGATGTCCGTCTTCTTGAGCGTTTCCCAACTTTTGAAGCTTTTCGTCTTCCTCCTGTCATCTTCTTCTTGAATTTGCGAGCACCATCTTCAGCCATGTTACCAGCTGCCCTCTTGAGAGTTGTTTTGGCTGCAGATTTGAAATTCTCTCCTTCTCTCACACGCTTTGCTAAATCACCAGCAGAGTCTAATGCCACACCAGTGATGTATGGCAAAGCGCGCTTGATGAGAGGAAAAATTGTGCCCTTGAAGAATCGTCCCATAAAGCCATGACCTTTTTGGAAACGATGGCCAGAATAATATGCGATACCGCTTCCAGCCTGTTCTTCATAGAAGTTTTCCATATTTTGCGGGCCTGAAATGCAACAAAGCTATTACAGTTCCAAACTCGAATGCGACTGGTGCCCCAGATTGAGTACGGAGCATAAACTCAATCTCGTGGATCTCGTTTGTGATGACGGGGCGGTAGAGTGGTGGGTTTAGTGATAGTGAAATTTGCTCTCCAAATGTGGCGCTAGCAGGGACGTTAGCTGTATGCAGTATTTGACTTCGTGTATGTCCAGAAAACGAGAAGTCAACAATATTCGTGTATGCGAAGATTGTTCGATGGTCTTGTTGGATGTCGGCCACAACTTTTGAAGCTTCTTCATCATTGTCTTGGAAACCTATCAGACGTCGTAAGCGTGGCGAAACTTTAACTACCAAGTGCTTTTCCCAATCGAAATCCTTATGCATGAGCTGATGTGATTTGAACGTGTGACGGTTGAACATGAGCAAAGGAGTGAATTCCCCGGCGGCTTCCTTAATATACGTGTATAGCTTATTGTTCATTTCATTCACTAAATCCTCTGCTGTAAGATAGAGACCGTCGTCGATTGGTATCATAGGAGAGCTCTGATCTGCACGAACCAATTGTACTTTCTCATTCTTTATAGTATACCAGCTCTTCGGGTAGCTCAAGTACATGAGAGCTACTTCATAGTCTTTGTCTAGCACTATTTTTTGCGCGAGCTGAGTTTTAAAATGAGCACATGTGTTTACACTATTTCCAGTGTAAATAGTGTTTGAAATGAGCTCAACCGTAAAACTCATGTTTGAATCATTTTATTACAGTCATATAGTACAACTTTTAAAGATCACGGCGTGCTATTATAGCCTCAATAATACGTTGATGGGCATCCAGAACACTAGGGACATTCTGGAGCGGATCGTAGAACTTGAAGGCTTCCACCACCATGTCGTCATCGAAGTCAAAGAGTGATACCTTTTCAGTGCAAACCATCGATGAGAACAGTGCCACCATGTCACCAAAGATTGGCTCCAATTCCAAGTGCGCCGCTACGTCCAAATAGTACTTCGGATAGTGCAACATCCCACGGAGCTCTGTTCCCTGGCAGCAGTGAGTCTTCGGCTTAACGCTGGGACCAACCAAGCAACCAGCACATTTCGAGCGACGATGAGCAACCATTGCAGCCATCAACGCTGGCACCACCTTGACAACGAAAACTTCAGGTTTCATTTTCACTGCACAAAAGTCACAGAATGCCACCAGCTCCGCCAAGATGATACGTAAAAGCTCGATGGAATTGGCGCGAATTTCCACAATATTCTTCACGCGAAGACCAGTCTTTTGCGCAATAGCGAAACCATCAGAGAAGGCCGAAAATACCACTTCACGGTCAAACAGCTTGTTGAGTACCATATCGGATAGCGACGACGGATCAGGAGAACTGGTGTATATGTCCAACATATTGATCAGAGGCTGCAGCTCCGATGGACGAAGATGGACACTCTTGTTGTAACCAGAGTTGAGCCAGAAGGTAATTTTTTTGATGTCACTGTTGTAACTTGCTACAACTTGAGCATCGATACCAAGAGGGAACTTTGCTAGTACTTTCCACATTGTTGAGTATTTGAGAGTTGGATCTCGAATGAGCAAATTGATCGATGGTGTTGGCCTTTTATACTTGAAATCATGCGAGCAGATGGGCAAATGGGCCGAATGGAAAAGGGCCCTCGTGCCCATTGGGCCCCTAGGCCCATATGTCCATTGGGCCCCTAGGCCCATATGCCCATTGGGCCATTGAGTCCCTTGGCATTTGTGCCCATTGGACCCTTTGCCCTTGTGCCCATTGGGCCCCTGGGCCAATTATACCCCTGGGCCCATTGGGCCCCTGGGCCCATAGGACCTCTGGGTCCCTTGGCATATTTGCCCATTGGGCCCTTTGCCCTTGTGCCCATTGGGCCCCTGTGCCCTTTGCCATTGTGCCCATTAGGCCCCTTTGCCCCTGTGCCTTTGCCATTGTGCCTATTAGGCCCCTGAACCCATTAGACCTCTGGGCCCATTGGGCCCTTGCCATTGTGCCCATTGTGCCCCTGGGTCCATTTAGGCCCGGTACCCATTGTATTCATTAATCTAGCAATTATTGTCGTGTCTATTGCCTATACATTGTAATGACGTTCGTTAGCAATAATGGCCATCTATATGGGAAGATTTGACCATGGAATTTGGAACAGAATGAAGAATTAAGAGGAAAGTATTGTATCGAATGCATTTATTTAAGATCGAAATCTCTAGATATCGTACATAATAGTTCATAGCTTAGTATGGTGGATCTATCATTCCCACTATAATAGACAGGGTAAGAAAGTTCGAAGAGGAGATTGGCCAATTCGTGATCGGTAAGCTCATCACTTCCAGCCACGTACCACTCTAGTAGAACACGAAGAAGTTTGCGCAACTTGTGTGAATCATCTGCCAAAATTTCCATAGCTTCTTTGTGATATTGAAATTCAGCAAAATGGTTCCAGTCGAATGGGTCCAAACAAGTTGGCGGGCGAACCCTGCCGTCGTACTCTGATTCATCGAAATACGCACAACAAACGTACACACCAATCTTGGAAAGAAACTGCTGTCGGTCCAAGCCAAGGTTCTTCCCGTCGAAAAGCCCGTCAAGGTCCAAAAGATGACTGAACAGCTCATAAGTTTGTTCAAAACCTTCAAACTTGATTTCCGTTGAAGAAAATACGCCTTCTTCGCGAAGAGAGAACGTGTCGCCATCTTGCTTGATTGAGAGAGAAGCTGAAATCGGGCACCATCCCCACGTGTTACATATGCTTGGATCGTCAATATGAGCGTAGCCGTAGATCATCATTGCATCACAGAAAATCTTCACATCGCTCTCAGTAAGAAGAATACGGTGATTTGAAGCACTGTCTGATACCCAAACCACGAAAATGTCTTTGTCGTGAAGAAGGCCCAAGTGATGGGTCCATTCATCTTCAGTTTGGGAAATGGGGAGAATAGCGAACATTGTTGGTCGTTCCATGTTGTTGCAACTGGTGACACAATTACTGCTGTCCTGCTATTTATACAAGTTTTCAACACTGTATGGGCCTTGTCCTTTGTAACATTCAGGCCCATGCCTTGTAGGGCCCGAGCCCATTTGGGCTGATAACTGAGGCCCGAGTGCCCATCAGAATGGGCACACTAACGAGCCCTCATTCGAATGGGCCCATTGAAAGCGTACTCTAAGAATATGCCCATTGAGCATAGTTAGGTAAGCGGTAACTATTATTCATAGCTGCCTTTCTACTAAGGCTCACCTACTACGCACTAAAAAAGTAGACAGAGATTATAGGCAAAAGCACATTTTTATTTAATCTTCGTTATTATATTTAGCGATCTTAAACAGCAGACCTTCAGAAAAAAGGGAGTTAGTAAAGTCGTTGTCTATGAAAGCATTGTAGGACGTCTCGAACAGCATCTTGAAGCGCATTTCATCAGTAACACATCTAGTTGGAGCTCCGCGAACACAGAAACGGCGGAATACTCTTGCAATCTTCCTGAATGAACCATCCGGATCTTCAAACAATCGCCTTGCCACGGTGAAGTAGTAATACGGAACTTCGTACTTGCCAATCTTCACTTGATCTTTGCAGATGTGGGCTTCCTCAAACAGGTTGCTCCAACGACATGCACTGCACGGGTACGTCTCTTGTTCAACGCACTTTGCCATGATGTAGGGGAGAATTTGTTCATAGAAGTCCTTGCCATCAGAGCGGAGCATGAAAAACACGGCCTTCTCGTAGAATTCAGAAGCCTCCGACAAGGCGATACTCAGATAGTGCGCAGCTTGTGGCGGAAAGTACACAGAGTACGATGTCTTCTCTCCTTGCTTGCAGATCACCATAGTATCACCACCAGTGCCAACAGAAACACACGCGAAACCAAAAGGAGTGTACGTGAGAGGAGTCATCTTCTTCTTCACTGGCTCAGGCATGCCGTTGGATAGTTTGCTCAGAAAATCAGCGACTTCTCTCTGCTCGGTGAAGTTGAGAAAGACTTTGCGGTTCCGTTTCTCAGTGTTGTAGAGATAAGCACGAGTTTCTCCACGATCCATATTAACTTCGAGAGCAATTCTCACTGAAGAATTGCGAACTTTGAAGACAACTAAGTTTTCGTATCGACTCATGGTTGTTGTTGACTGTTTGAAGTAGAAGTCAAGAATGATTAAAACTCAGCATGTTATCACACTTAAATAGCAAAACCTTCAGAGCATTGGGCCGTATTGAGCCATTAATCATTTTGTGGGCACTAGGTGATTACGGCCCATTGGGCCCATAACTCATTTTATGGGCACTAGGTGGCTACGGCCCA
>Ga0307507_10012103_pt1 | contig 10724 bp, 7 predicted proteins | sample 7_EM_MG_FD_207223 | JGI IMG/M metagenome (GOLD analysis project Ga0307507, IMG submission 207223) | Populus trichocarpa ectomycorrhiza microbial communities from riparian zone in the Pacific Northwest, United States - 7_EM | ecosystem: Host-associated > Plants > Roots > Unclassified | place... | reverse complement strand
CACACACACCAACCACAATGGCAACAACAAGTGCCTGCTTGGTCGACAGCACATGGAGAAGACAACATGGCACCTCAATGATCCCCTTGGGATGTGCCACGTCATCCAGACAGTGATGATGGAATGCATAGGGCAGGTGAGTATATTGTATACCCTACCAACCTCTTTCTCCTGTCTAACAGCCACAATGCCCAGTGGCCATCATAACACCCACTGCCACTTCACCCCTCACCTTCTGCCACCTTTGGTGTTGATGACAACACCTTACAACAGTAACATGACGACAATGGAGACAGGCGGACGACAATGATGTGATGTGGCAGTGACGATGGATGACCACAATGACGATTGATGAACCAAGGACAATGCAAAGAATGAGACAGGTGATGACAGACAACAACAAGGATGGACGAATGCTCCCCCCCTCATTCACCCTTGTGTAGTAGTAGCCTCACACAGTATATTTAGTAAATTAGATACATGTTTTCCCTATGTAAGGAGCTCCAAGACCAGTCCTCAACCAGTCCTCAACCAGTTGAGACTGAGACTGGTTGAGACCAGTCTTTCAACTGACAAAAACTGATGAAAACTGCACTGAACCAGTTGACATTGGTTTGGTCCAGTTTTTTGAGGTTCTTCAACCTGTGAGGACCGGTCTTGGTCCTGGTCTTGTCAAATTTTGATGAAAGACCAGACTGGACCGGACTTCCAAGCACTACCTACACTGCCTGACCCATGCTGCCTATAACAAGCATTCTTATCAAATCATCCAGACTATGTTCATACCGGTGGTATCACGTCTATCCTCAACCTCACCCTTATCTTCAGAATAGAGAATAGGACAGAACCTAACAGAATATAAAGGATCACCCACCCACTGATACAATGTCTGGTACCTATACAGAACCCTCCTGCATAGAGGAATGGGAAAACCTTGTCTCACGCTTAAACCTATCTGTACCGATCTCCTACCCCTCCATCTCTGAACCCATGGATCCTCCCCAGGCATCCCCCCAGTCACAAACTTTGTTTTATACAAACCCCACTCATACCTTGCGAACGGCTACTATCCAACCCACAGAACAAGTCGCACTTACAAGGGAAGGACCTACTAGCTCTGCTCCCCCTTCTGGAGCAATTTTTTCAGCCAACCAACCTGAAAGATCATATTTGCAACCCCCAGCATGGAACCCTCCTCACTCTGAAACCTCCCAAGTATGATATTCTTACAAGAATCCCCCCCAGTATGGGGGAAATGCACAACGAAACAATAACCTCCTTCAGTCAACTAGACTACACTTAGGAGAACTGGGATACGGAGATCTCATCCAACGCAATTCACTTGACATATTTCGAATTCTACAAAGTGTGGTACAATCATATGATGAAGGGAATCTCCCTCATTCAGTTGTAGCCAGAATTGAACTACCAGGCATGTGGGGACACACTAGAATGCTCCAAAACCAGTGGCTACAGACTTCGGCAACACGACAAATCACCAATACAGTACCAAGTCCCCAAACCCAACCCCCAGTGTCCAACCTTGAAGTACCCCCTCTGATCACCCAGGTTCTTACAACCAACACCCCTCCCAACTTCTCCCAAAGCCAACAAATCCTCCACTCCACTCTGTTAGACACCTCTTTCAATGCAGGATCAGTGGCAGCAACACTACAATCAATTAGTAGAGCACCACCCCCTACTACAGCCTCTGCTCAGGAAACCACTTACAACACCAGTAATAATCCTGGAAGCACGCTTCCCATTTGGGCTCATGAAAGATGTGAATCCATAAGGAATGCATCACCAGAAGTACAAAACAAAGCTTGAATTGCGCCTCAAATTTTTTCTCCATGACCCACACTGATAAATACCCAACCCATTTCCATAACCGCCGCCAATAACCACGAACAGCCTACCATGACTGCACCCCCTCCCTGATTACTGCAGAACCCAGTAAACACTCCTATCGCATACCAAGGACCACAACAAAACTTTAACCAATATCCCCCTTACTGGGGCTTTCCTCCTTTCCCCCCCCCCCAGGATTTGGAGGAGCATCACCGCAATACTTGAATACAAACCCATGGAACTTAGGTTTCACAAGCCGTCCTACAGGAGGATTCCAACCCTATTTAGAAACTTATAACATGCCTCTGCAATTTCCAGGAGGATACACCCCAAATTGGCCAAATAATCCTCCTCTGATGAATTTCCCCCCAGGACCCCCAGGCCCACCTGGGGATGGACCACCAAACCCACGACAGGACTCACCTGAAGAGGGGACACCACACAATAATAACCTGCTCAATAGAAACACCCCAAGATTCAGTAACCAGTTGCCTTATCAGCAACACTCTAACACCGAGCAAGAACATTTTGAACACAAGAAGCAATTGTTGAACAAAGAGGCAAAGATCGAAATCAGAAAACTGGAACCATTCACAGGAACCGATACCAGGAAGTGGAAAGACTATGTCTCTGAATGCCTAACCATGTTCCAGGCAAAACCAACAACTTACACACTGGAGTGTGATCAAGTTCTCTTTGCTGCCTCATGGTTGAAAGATAACACTCTCAGGCATTGGACTGCCCTTCTCTGGAACAACCCTGACCACCCAGCACTGCACCAATGGGGAGCATATATCAAGGAATTTACCAGCATCTTCAGACCACACAATGCTGAAATTGCCTTAGTCAAACTTAAGATGTTTGACAATAATCGATTCAGTAACTTCCATGTACGATTTGAAGCAGAAGCCTTCGAAACTGGATGGGATTATCAAGCCATTGCTTTCCATCTCCATACCTCTATTGCCCCCCACCTACGAGAAGGACTTCAAATTGTGGCACCTACCACATCCTATGCTGAATTAAAGGGTGCACTGATGCAAATCGACACCCAATACTGGGAAACAGAAGCAGAGCACACTCTCTACATATGGCCAGCTAATAAACCCTTCAACACCAACACTGCCTAACGAACAACTCCAATGAATAAACCAAGTACCGCAACTTCCTCCAATGCTGCAAGGGCCCTCTGACCCAAGAGGAACAGGAGGAACGCTGATGAAATGGACTATGCATGGGATGTGGGAAGAAGGATCATATCGTCAGAGACTGTCTGCTGAGAAAGGTCACTGGAAGAGCAACATATATGATCGACGGAGAAGAGATAATTGAGGATTACTACAAAGTTGAGGAGGAAGGCAAGCAGGAAAATGACTGAGCAATTCAGAATTTGAGGAGGAAGGCAAGGAGGAAAACGACTGAGTGATTCAGAGCCTACTGGGGGAATTCTGAATCACACTCCAATGCCACCCCCAACAATTCTCTGCACCATATCCCTAAAAACACCTTCTCTGACACTACCCTGCACTCAAATGCCTCTGCCAACACTACTCCACGCCGTCTCCCTAAGACTCTCCTCCCCTTCAGAAGATTCTTTTATTCTCCATATCCGTTTTCCAGGGGACATGACTTACATTAATGCCCTGATTGATTCAGGAGCCTCAGTAAACTTCATAGAGCTTGCATTAGCAAGTAAATATCCCCTTCTGCACTGTCTCTTATAAAAACCAATTGACCTAGAACTCTTCGATGGCAAATTAACATCAGGAGGTAGCATTACCCATGACTTAACAACCCCAATCCTATATGCCAATGGAGTTCAACACACAGTCACCTTTCATGAAACAAAGCTCCACCATTCAAATCCCATTGTTCTGGGATTAAAATGGTTAAGGGACATCAACCCTGATGTGGATTGGGCTTCACTATCATTGGTTTTCCAAAAGGAAAGACTTGCAGGAGCTATCCCCATGTTCTGCCTGGGGAAAGATTACAAGACTACTATCAAGGAAGTCACAGACAAAGACTATCCTATGCAACCACTGCGAGAAGGGCCCCTGTTCCCAGATAACGACAAAACCAAACCAACTCCAACAAAATCCCCCAAGGTTCCACCAAAACCTATGCCAAAGGACCAACAATTTCCTGTGCCAAAGAATACACCCTGGGACAACTCCTACCCTATGTCATTGGATGACTCATTTCCTACACCAAAGGACATGCCATTGGACTCCAACATTGACATCAAGATTATCGGAGCAGCACCCTTTGCCAGACTCATTGGAGAAGGTATAGAAGTCTACCAACTCCACATCTCTCCTGTTTCTCCTCACAAAACCTTATGTGTGGAACAAACTCAGAATTCCAGGGAAAAGAAAACAGAACAAGAAATTCTGGACAAAGTGGTACTGCCTGAATACCATGACTTTGCCAACATTTTCTTGGAAGGAGAAGCAAAAACCCTACCCCCTCACCAACCCTATGACCACAAGATTGACCTAGAAGAAGGAATGGAAACCCCCTTCGGAAAAATATACAACATGTCAGAAATGGAACTGAAGTTACTCAAGGACTACATAGACGATATGCTAGGAAAAGGATTCATACGACCATCCTCTTCTGCTGCCAGTGCTTCAGTGCTTTTTGCAAAAAATCCAAATGGTTCCCTACAACTTTGCATTGACTACCACAGCTTAAACTGAATCACCAAGAAAAACCGCTACCCCATCCCCCTAATCAACAACTTAATCAACAGATTGAAAGACGCCAAAGTATATACAAAAATCGACCTTCAAGCAGGATACAACAACATCCGCATAGCCCCAGGGCATGAATATAAAACTGCATTCAGAACTTGCTATGGCCTATTCGAATACTTGGTAATGCCTTTTGGAATGACTAACTCCCCCACCACCTTCCAGTACTTCATGAACGACATTTTTCATGACATGACTGATATCTTTGTGATCATCTACCTTGATGACATCCTTATTTTCTCAAAAAATTTAGATGAGCACAAAATCCACATCCAAAAGGTATTAGAATGACTCCAGGAACACAATCTCCACACCAAACCTGAAAAATGCAAATTCCACACCACCTCCATGGAATACCTAGGCGTTATCATTATGCCAGAGGGAGTTTGCATGGACCCAAGGAAAGTCCAGGCTATCCTACAATGGCCAGCGCCGAGGAAAGTGAAGGAACTCCAATCATTCCTAGGCTTCACCAACTTCTACCAACAATTCATCAACAACTACTCTAGGATCACAAAACCCTTCAATAGCATGAGGAAATACCCCTTGCAAGTGGACTGAACAATGTGAAAGTGTATTTCAACTACTTAAGAAAGCTTTCACAACCACTCCAATCCTACGTCTCTTCGATCCCACCCTCCCCATCATCCTAGAATGTGATGCCTCAGACTTTGCCATCACCACCATCATCTCACAATTCGACACAGGATCCAAGGACCTGCATCCTGTTACCTTCTACACATGTTCCATGATCAGTGCCAAATTAAACTACAATATATATGACAAAGAGTTACTAGCTATCATCAAAGCCTTTTGGCAATGGCAAGCCTATCTCAAAGGCACGTTCCACCCCATTCAAGTCTACTCCAACCACAATAACCTTCAATATTTCATGACCACTAAGTTGCTGAGCTGCTGACAAGCAAGATGGTCTGAATACCTATCAGAATCTGATTTTCACATCCACTATTGACCAGGAAGATTAGGTGAAAAACCTGACACCTTAACACGCCAACCTGATGTATACCCAAAAAAGACATTCACTTTGACAAACTCCCTAGTCTCCAAAATTCTTATACCTCCTGAACACCTCAATGCAATGCTCCTTATGAATGAAGAATTACTCCTAACATGACTCCGATGAGCACCACAAGACAATTACTTCATCCAAAAAGAAATCCTAGCCACCAGCACTGAAGCAGGATTTACGCTATTGCCAGACAAAAAACTTCTGTTACACCAGGGAAAAATCTACATTCCTGATCATAAGGACTTACGCTTAGAAGCCCTGCAAAATCACCACGACCACCCCTTGCAAGGACACCAAGGCATCAAAAAGACTGTCCAACTAATTATGAGATCCTATTTCTGGCCTGGACTCTGACACGATGTCACCAGATACATTCAAACTTGCCATACTTGCATATGAGAAAAAACCCCATGCCATAAACCCTATGGACTACTCAAACCACTACCCATCAGGGAAAGGCCTTGGTCTTCCATATCCATCAATCATATTATGGAACTCCCCAGCTTGGAAGGCAGCGATGCAATAATGGTCACCACATGTCGACTCACAAAAGGAGGAATATTTGTACCCAGCAAAATGACAGACAACACTGAGGACTTCACAAATCACTTTATCACCCATATATTCGCAAAGCATGGACTCCCCTGCAACATCTTTTCTGACCGAGGACCTCTCTTCATATCAAAGTTTTGGAGTGCACTCTGCAAAAGTTTGAAAATCAAACTGAACCTCTCAACGGCATATCATCCTGAAACTGATGGACAAACTGAATGCCTGAACCAATCCCTTGAACAATATATCCAAATGTTCACAAATTATCTACAGGACGACTGGAAACCACAACTTCCCATCGCCGAGTTCACCTACAATAACATGCCCCACTCTGCCACAGGGGTTTCCCCCTTCTTTGCAAACAAAGGATTCCATCTCCAACTCTCCATTTTCTTCAATAACATCTCTTTGCATGAAGCTTGACTTGTTGCCACAGATTTAAAAGACCTGCACCAACACTTAAAACAAGAGATTAAGATTGCAAATGAAACATATCAGAAATTTGCCAATGTGAAACGCAACCCTATGCTGGATTGGCCAGTAGGAACTTTAGTCTGGGTAAAAACCAAGAACATCAGAATGAAACGACCCTCCATTAAACTCGACCACCAAATGCTGGGCCCCTTCAAAATCATTAAGAAAGTATCAACCCATGCATACAAGTTAGCCCTACCCCCTTCCATGAACCAACTTCATAATGTCTTCCACATCAAGTTATTAGAACACCACCATACAGAGTATTTCCTGCACCGACAAAACTCTCCACCTCCACCCATAGAAATCAAGAGTGAAGAGCAATATGAAGTTGACAAAATTCTCAACTCTTACATCCATAGGGGAAGGCTGCAGTACAAAATTTGCTGGTTGGGCCACAGACCCAAAGACGATACCTGGGAACCCATGCACCACGTCTCCAATGCTGACTTATTAGTCCAACAATTTCATGCAGCTTACCCCAGGAAACCAGGTCCTACTAACAATGCCTTATAATTTTGCAAAAAAGATAACAAGAAATTAACGACAGCTATGGACAACAAGAACTAAAAACAACAATAACAACAAGTAGATATGAAGAAAACAAAAAAACCCATAAAAACAACCTACTGACGACTCAAGAATTCTGCGCCCGCTTCCTCCTTTCCTCTGAACCTTCGCCGACACCCTCCCTGAACCTCTCCAACCCTCATACCTCACCACCTTTGCTGAACTGACCCAAACTCTCTTTCAACTTCGTCACCTCTGAAGACAACTGGACAGGGCAGGGAAGGACAAGTGCCCGCAGCACCAACGCCTCACTCTCCTCCTGATTGGGATCCTTCACCACAGCATCCAGCAGAGCCCTCATGTTCAGATTTCCGCCCTTGAATGCCTTAAGGTGGTCACAAAGCTCAGCATTCTGAGCCGAGGCCACATCCAGGATGGGAAGAATGGCTGAAGAATCTAAGTCAGGGTGCTGTTGAAAACAAGAGAAAATTTATTCTTACCTGCACTATCTCACACCAACTCCAAGATGCGAGCCTGCGCTGCTTTACCATATTCCTCCACTGCCCGTAGTTCTTCCTCCAGCACCTCCACCTTCTCTTCCTGTGTTCCTTGCCAAATTTCATACTCCTTCCACTCTCTCTCCAACTGTAACACGCACCCCCGCAGACGTGCTCAATCTTCTTCAACTCCTGCCAATTCCCTTGCCAACTCCATCCTGCGAGTTCCTGTCATCTTCCACTCCATGTAATCAGTCCTCTCCCTTGAATATTCCTCCACCGCTGGCTTCAACATCTCCAGCTCAGCACTGCCACTTGCCCAAGCTTCCTCCAACTCCCTCTGCAACTCCAACTGATCAGATTCTCCCTCCTCCACTGCTGCTTCCAACTCCTTTATCCTATCCAATGCCTCTGCCTGCTTCCCTGTCAACTCTGTCACCCTGCCCTTATACCTCACCTTTGACTCCACCAAATGCTCCATCCTTTCCTCCTCTGTCCTCAGAGCATTCTCCAAAGACTGCACCTGATGCACTAACTTGCGCATGTCCTCCTTCTCATCCAACTCCTTCCTCAGTTCATTCTCCAAACGTTGAACCTTGGCCTGTAGCGCCCACATAATGTTGTCTGCCTTTGATGATAATGATCCCTGCGAAGGCGCAGGAAGCCTAACCATCAGTGGAATGGGATCCTTCGAGCCCACAGCCTTGCCCCTACCCCCACTGCAACTTCCCTCTGCCTGTTCCCCATTACCCTCGCCACCCACAACCCTGCCCTTTCCCTTAGCCAAAGCAGACGGTCGAGCACCACCTTTCTTCCCACCAGTCCCCTCCCTGCCTGCCAGTCCTTCATCACCATCACCGCCCACAGCTCTTCCCTTTCCCTTTGCTGAAGCAGGATGCCCAGCACCATTTTTCTTCTTACCAGTGCCCTCCCTGCCACCCCTGCTAACCACTGGCTCCTCAACTTCCTCTTCATCACTCGAAACTGTTTCCTTCCCCTTCGCCAAAGCACGCTTCTTGCCCTTAGTATCGTCTCCCTCCCGAATGACATAGGAACTCTTGGGCTTTATGACTTCCCAGTACCACTTGGAGAGGTCCTCCTCTGTGACTTCCAATCCTGCTCTCTCCCAAGTCTTCCCACACTGCAGTAGCATATACCGCGCTACCCAGCTGCACCCCCTCTTTAACTGGACACAGGTCACACAGGTAATATGGTTCGCCCTTGCCTTCAAGCTTGGCATGCAATCCAGATCCCGGGACTTGCAATTCTTGCAGATCTAGTGAAAGAATCAACATAACATGCCATGAACAGGGAAACTAACTACTCACCAGGTTCAACTTGGGGTCGAAGGCTTCATCACTCTTCTCCTGATGCAAATGCTCAATCTCTTGCATACAGCTGCAATACACAGCCTCCATGACTTCCACCGACCATACCACTCTCCCACCATCTTCGATAGGGAGGTAGGACTTGATGTGCTGTTTCTTCGTCATAGCGGCCCAAGCAATGTGGATGTTTTGTTTAACGAATTTGAAGAGCTTCTGGGTCTCTTGAGACCACTGGTCATGTTCAAACTGGTCAAAAATCTGGATTTCGCATTCGAGCTTGTTGCTCATTCACAATGGAAGGAAGACAAGCTTAAAAAAAGCTTAAAATATGGTCATGTCCACTTGGGAATCGGACCTAGAAGGGGGGTACTGTCACAAACCATCCCTGTGACCTACAACTTCCACTCTTAACATATGCAAACAACCCTTTGCCACCCTTGTCCTCAAGTATTCCAACGCCAAACACAATAACTCCAAGAAATACAAAAGTGCTCCTTGTTCCTCAGCTTGCCAAGACTCCTTCCCCTTGCCCTGACATCACCTCCTCACAATAATACCCAACTCTGACTCTGACTCCCTAACCCTCATCTCCATCTTTATTGTACTACATTCTCAAACCTTGTATTCTCTCATTCTCTTATCCTGTACCATCGTTACCTTCTCTGTTTCCTTTTACAGACTTTATTCTTTACGAACCATATAAATATGCCTTCCATGTACCATGATGCCTTATCCTTGATATTAAAGTTGCTTCTATCTTGTTCTCTTGTCTCTCTTGTCTCACTCTCCTCTCGTGTCATTTACTAACTCGTCTCAACTTCAACACCCTCACCGAATTGACTCCCACTAAGTTCTCCAGCGATTACTCTATTGCTAACATCGAACTTAGTATCTAACCCCTTATGCGTATCCTTGTGGCTCACCTACACTGCTCACCTAAGTCAACCTTTGCCGCCTATGCTAGTAGCCTTCACCACCTATGCTAGTAACCTTCGCCACCTATGCTAATAGCCTTCGCCGCCTATGCTCATAGCCTTTTCTGCCCTACACTAAACACCTACATAGGTTAACCTTTGCCGCCTTATGCTAGTTGCCTCCACTGTCACTTAAGTTGACCTTCGCCACTCTACACTAAGTCAGCCCTCAGCACCTAGCCTACACTACCTGACCCACGCCACCTATAACAAGCATTCTTATCAAATCATCCAGACTGTGTTCATACTGGTGGTATCACATCTATCCTCGACCTCACCCTTATCTTCAGAATAGAGAATAGGATGGAACCTAACAGTCACAAGGAATTCTGAAAATCAAGTTATCAGCATAAGGTCTGAGTTGGTTGGTTAAGTCACATAACTTAGAATAGGTGAACTCCATCTGGAATCTGTGGGGGAGGGTAAAGTACAGAGGATTTGGTCCATTTTCCTGTGACCTATTTCAGTTGTACAAAAGTAGCAGTGACTAGATGTTCTGCTCCATAGTCCACCAAATATTCCACATGTGAAGTTCTTCAGGTGAGGAAGTATTGTTGATGACTGGTGGATAGGTAGGCACAGACTCTGGATCATACCCCCATTCAGGATCATAATGCTCCACAATGTGACCAAATAGATTCATGCCCATGACTGCTGTAGTCAATGCCTAAGACCAAGAGCACCAATCTGACCTTCCCATGAGGATGGGGATATATGTAGGAGATGAAGGAGCAGTGGGTTCTTTGTTAGTA
>Ga0307507_10012102_pt1 | contig 10726 bp, 10 predicted proteins | sample 7_EM_MG_FD_207223 | JGI IMG/M metagenome (GOLD analysis project Ga0307507, IMG submission 207223) | Populus trichocarpa ectomycorrhiza microbial communities from riparian zone in the Pacific Northwest, United States - 7_EM | ecosystem: Host-associated > Plants > Roots > Unclassified | place... | reverse complement strand
AAAAAAAAAAAACAAAACCCCAAAAAAAAAAAACCCCCAAAACAAAAAAAACCCCCCCCCCCCCAAAACAAAAGCATGAACAGAATACAGTCCCGTAGCATATCTACCGACACATCATGCCTGTCGCAAAAAAAAAGGTGAACCAGAACCGTTCCTCGAGCCAGCCAAAACCCCGTTGCCACCGAACCAAATCATCAAGTCCAATTGGTTGTCCTTGAATTGAGCCCGCTTACGACATGGTGCACTGGGCAAGGCTTCCTAACGTTGCACAAGGCTAGCTCCTTCACAAATATACAGCAAAAAGGATTTTCTTGGCGGCGGGGTATCCGGCCTTTGAAGGTTTGGGGGCTTTCCTCGATTCTCATGTTTATTTCCTGCCCGCAAGAAAGTTCATCAACCATTACTCCCCCAGATGTTTCTCTGTCCCTGACAATCCACTCTGTCCTTTGGCCGTCCAGCACAATGCCGTGACCGCACCACACCTGCAGTCTTTTCAGCTTTTTTTCTTTCAGGTATATGGATTATCACAACCTTACCACCATGCTAATCGAGCACGAAAAGGAAAAAGAAAAAAAACATTCTTTTAACTAACCTGACAGATGAGCTTCCCTCTGCCTACCAATCGAGCACGAAAAGAGGGGGAAAAACACTCTTTTAACTAACTTGAAAATGAGCTTTTCTCTCCTTCGGGCCCACAGATTATCATACCACCATGCCAATCGAGCACAAAAAGAAAAGAAGAAAAAAACATTCTTCAAACCAGCCTAACAAGCAAGTCCACAACACCTCCAGGAGACTTTCCCCCAACTTTCAGCTAGACACGTGCATCCAATCCAATATCACGGCCGCCCACACACACAGTAACAATCGCCACTCATAAACCAAGCGAACATCCCCGCAAACACGACCACTATCGGGCCCTCACAAACCCTATCCCCAACCCCGACAATCCCCCCCGCTAGTCAACTAAAAGACCACATAACAATACAGGGAAACCTAGAATAGCCAGCTGCAATGACGAGCAAGGTAGGTAGATAGATATGCAGAGGCAGGCAGTGCACGCACCACCTTTAAAAGATCACTGTTAGAAATCGTGCTTGCTCTCTGGTACTCTCGGCAGTCCGAGTGACACCTCGTGACTTGCGTAACCCAACTATGCCTACGCCTATTTCCAAACCCCACCTTCTTCTACTTCTGCTCTTCTCCTTTTTCTTCTTCCCTTCTCTAACCCCCTCATCTTTTCCATAAGCAATACAAACAACTCGCTTGCTCCGGCCCACCGCCCTCCGCTCTTTCCCTCATGAAATACCTGTAACAATAGAGATCTAGAAGTACTCTTATTAATCCTTTCATTGATCTCCGCACTTACTTAAAACTCACACTAGGCTATATTGCTCACCCTTATTCCAGGAATGCATACGTGGCACACAGATACATTCCCACACTCCGACGATTTCCCCGTGCTTGCTCCTTTATTTAGCGCCTCGCTTTCTTTTTCCCCTTCTCCTCCTCTTCTTCTCCTTTGGAGCCTACTAGCATTCATTCATTCATTCATTCATTCATTCACTAAACCCGAGATCTCATTCGCTTTGCCAAAGACAATTCGTAACAATACCAGCCTCCCCCAACAAAACCAACGCCCCACAACGAGACCGAATTGTGATAACTATAGTATTACCATATCCCTCCCAAGGCAAGCAAGCAACACCCTCTCTTCAAGTCATACCTCCTAAGCCTCATCTACATACTCTTCCGACAGGTTTTTATCCAAGGTAATACTTTGTCCAAATGCGTCATATAATATCACTCGGTGACCCAAACTACCCCCCTCCCCACGCCAAGGTAGTAAGAACTACGTAGGGGGAAACATGTTGACATATGACCCAGCACTAGTCCAATATATACTCACAGTTAGCTATCGTAGCTAGATGGATAGGAGACTACACATCCTGACAAACTCCCCTGCCCAGCGCGAAAGACGGAGTCCGAAGTCTGATACTGTACACATGGCCAAAAGGCACTTCTTCCAATACAGTATCATACAAAAAAAATACAATACAATAGCTATGATAATCCAATACTGAGAAAAACTAAAATAATCGAAAAAATGTGCTACAGCACTGGTATGGAGTTCAGAATTCCCTACTTTGGAAAAAAGGGCGAAAAACACTGTAAAAAAAAAAAAAGAGCTGCTCAGCCGCCCTAGAAAAGACATACAAAAGCAAGAAAGAAAGAAACACCAGACCTTACCAGAGGAGGCAAGTCCAACGACATATAATAGCAGCGAATAGAATGGGAACCCAGCTTATCGTAATGCCAATATTTTTGAAAGCGATTTCATAGGGCTTAGGAAATCTTTACTTTGCCGGTGGTCTTAAACAAGCACTGGGAAAAAATTGATGGGAATTGAAGTGCGAATGTTCGAGGGACTTAATAAAACCCACGATAGGTACTTTACAGTGCGATAAGTAAATTATCATTCCCTTTAGTCTACTCCTCGACCAAATGCAACCTATGCTGAACTAGGAACCATTAAGGAATAGCATTTCTCAGTTACATAATAGTTCTCTCGTAATACCATTCAAACCGGCATACTCGAGTACTCGGAGATGTTATTCATTTTTCCTTTTCTTCCCTTTCTTTTTCTCATTGGAGGAAGGGGAAAGAATATTTGAACTCTTCGCTTTTGCGGACGGGCTCACTTAACTGATCTACGATGCGTTTCGCAGGAGAAAATGCTTTTCTATCCCGACCGAGGGAGAGGACCCGATTTCTGGATTAATCGTAAGCAATGGACCTTCGCCGGTGGGATCACCTGTGGCGCACTGCTGTGTCACCACAAAGAGAAGTTGGGATCGGTGACGTGGAAACCGCTGATGAGGGAACCATCCACCACCATTCCTATGGCGACAATTCCTCCGACAAGCACTACTACTCCTCTAAGAAGGCAAAGACTCTTTCTTTGTTGAGTCCTGTAGTTTATCCGTAGCTAACTACAGGAAAATCCATGGAATTCACCCTAAAGTACGGCGTAAAACCCCTTAAAAATTTAATACAAGAAACCCACCCCTGTCCAATGCCTTCCAAACCTACAGTCCCTCTGGCATGGAACCGACCGTAGTCTACATTCTCCCCCGAAAACAAGAAAGGCAGGCAGAGAAGGAAAGCACTTCCAGTAGACACTAGTTGTTTTCTGTACTGGTACAGTAGCGGCCAATTTTTCAATGCTAAGAAGTATGTATTATTTGACAGTGACGAAAGGAGAAGAAGATGAACACCGAGAGCAGCAAGAAGAAAAAACCCAGAAACAATAGTCATCATGAAATCCACCTGTTCCTTCCCAGTTAGGTGCGGTTGTCTTCCACTAGCGGAGGCATTGGGTGAAGTGGCGCTGCCCTTGTCGCTTCAAGAAACGGATTGTTGGCACCGGTATATCCCAGTCCAAGGCCGGTCTATACCGACTAGCCTGGGCGTCCCTGCCGTCGAGGTGTCCAACATCCGCACCCATCACAAGGCAGGTATGTGGGTGTGTTCTCAATTACTATGGGATACTCGATTTCTTTGGAAGCGCTGGGATAGTGCAAGGCGTTCCTTCCTCCTGTAGTCAATGTATGCCTTATATGCATCAGAGCGCCACCTTCCAAGGGTCTGGATATCTGTTTCCGCAATTCTAACTTGAGTGGCCCACGTTGCTGCCTCCCTGCGGAAGCTATGTCCATTCCATGCCCCGTGTCCCATACCCACCTGAATTGCTAGTCCTTGTAGCTTACGCACAACATGTTCACGGGTAAACGGTTGTTGTTCGTGTCTTCCTATGCAGAATAGGAGGGCTGATGGTGGTCGGTGGGTGTCGGTTCTTATGAGTTGCCTCATAGCATGTACAGGGCAGCCCTCATCCTGGCTGGCCGCAATGGTAAGTGTTATACCTTGTCGGAAGGGATCCGTTTTGGACGCCGGGAGTGTGAGGTCCATGGAAGCTACTCTGTTGAGCTCTCTAAGACTAATGCTGGTCTTGGTCAGGAACCATGTTCGGAAGAGTAGCCCAGTTGCCAGGTCCATTTCCTTATAGGTAAGTTCACCAACTCAGAGAAAGGCAGAAAATGCTAGGGTGAAGGCGGCGTGGGTGACTATATCATTATAATTTGTTGTTCCCAGTTTACTGAGAATCAGTAGAAGGCATGGCCGGGTAAGTGGGGTTCGCTCTCTCCGGTCGGGTTCATTGTGATCTCTCTTGATTCCTTGAAGTGTCTGTTCTAGTCTTGGGTCGGAGAAGGCTGTGGTTTCAATTCCCAAGTCCAGCTGATACAACTTAATTCCTGAGAGATAAAGCTTCATTGTTTTAACTTTTATTGTGCCGGCGAGGGAACAAAGGCATTCGATTAACCAGACTGCCTTAGCCGGGAAACAGGAGCCATTCGCATGGTGGTAATTGGCGAGGCTGCAGAACAGGGTGAACCGGGATCTGGGGGTGGTGTAATTGTGTCTAGTTGATAGTGCTAGCCCCGCCAAAGATAGTACGCTGCTATTGGTGATAGTCCCGTTTGTTGTACATCAAGAACCCATGATCCCGGGGGTTGAAGGAGGGGTGTATTAACTGTGGTGCCAGGTTAGTAATCTTGTTAAAGTCAAACCTGGAGAGCGCGTCCGCCAAGGCATTGTCCCTGGTGGGAATCCATTTGGCTTCTATCTTCAAGTCAAATTCGGCTGCTAGAAGTAGACATCGCCGGAGAACCTTCATCGATCCTCCTCGAATTGTACGATTCTCCATGCCATACACAACAGCTTTATTGTCCGTATGCATTACCACCTTCATTTCCCGCCACTTATTCCCCCAGTGCAGCAGTGCTTGCTCGACCGCCCGCATTTCTTTAGTATTTATATGTTCACTTGTCCGTGTGATATAACGTGGGAGGGAGATAGCGAAGGCCATTCCTGGCTGTGGTTGTGGGGCTACCACAGCTGAGCGACCTGGGCCTAAGTTGGGGGTTGCCGGTTCTGATAGTTGAGCATAGATGCGCCTAGTCCCTTTGTCCCGGCAGCGTCCGACCAAAGTGAGATTTCTTGCCTGTCTGCTTTCAGGATGGATCGCTCTGGAGTCAAAGTTAGTACTTTTTCCCACCAGTGGAGGTCCTTGCGTGCCTCACTGGAGATCCGCCACCGGCGATGTCTCATATTGTCCGGATAGTGTAGTTGCATATTATATAGTAGTCGGCGGAGGAATGTCCTTCCGAGAGGGACAACTATTGCTGCAAAGTTCAAGAGTCCGGTAAGCATTTGCAGTTCGAGAAGTGACAGTGAACTAGCTTTGATCGCACAGTGGACCATGGTGCGCGCTGTTTCTAGTTTCTTGCTGGGAAGTCGGATAACCATTCTTTGGGTGTCGAGTTCAACTCCACCGAATCCTGCTACTGTCCCTTCTTCGTTTTTTGACTCTTTAATTGTTAGTTCTACAGTTTCACAGAGTGTGCTAAACATTTGGCTGTAGGCTATAACATTTTCTCCCCAAGGGAAAATGATTAGGAAATCGTCCAAGTAGTGTACAATAGTTGCCGGGAGGGCCCTTGTTGCTAATTCCTTATCCAGTATCCAATGGAAGATTTCGGCAAACAGATTGAAGAGGTATGGGGCCGTACGCAGCCCAAAGGGTAGAAATCTTTCACAATAGTACTTGCCCTCCCAGTGGAATCCTAGGAGGGGTACGTCTAGTGGCGAAACGGGGATATGCCGGAACGCACTTTGGAAGTCGCGCTTTAGCAGTTGACACTCAGTTCCGTAAAGCTGGATGGCTGATATTGCGTCCTCAATTCCGCTAGTGGTTATTGTCCCGCACATTTCTGGGATTCCGGCATTGATTGAGGTTCCAGTGTCCGGGGGGTACGATAAATGATGGATCCGGCGTTTTAATCCATCTGATTTATCTGTTAGACTAAGGGGAGAGGCAGTGAAGTGGGGAGACAGAGTCCTGAGGCTAGTGTGGTACTCCAAGCGATGTTTTGTGCGTTCTTCCATCAGTTCTGCAGTTACAGTGACCGGGTATTCATTTGCGGAGGAGAGGTTTGGATGGATGGTGATTGTGTCGCGATATCCTTGATATCTGATTCGGGCTCCAAAGCGGCATATGCCCAGAATAGCGTGGACAACAGCCAGCTCAGGGTAAGCTACAGTAAGTCTCTCCCACCCAGGGAGGTTTAATTGGCCGGCTGGCATGGGGTAATTGTGCGGGGTGTACACCGGATAGTAGATCTGGGTATTATGGCTTAGGGGAGGGTGTTCGCTAACAGTCATGTGGGGTGTGGTAGAATTGACCACTATTTTGACTTGAGTAGCTGGGAGGGATATCGGGAGAAGTGCTTGAGTAGCACTGAGTATCTTGTTCTTATTGTGTCTAGGTAACAGATGGCAACTATGAAATTGTAGAGCGTAAAGTGTACACGGGAATCAGTGAAGTGGGAGGGGGCTAGTGGGTGGCTAACGTGTATAGGGTCTGCTAGTTCCCGAAGGGCCCAGTTGTGTATTCCCCGCTTGCGGGCACTGTCCTGCCTTGTGGCCGAATGTGATGCAGATGTGTTGGTGCCGGCAGTTCGAGGTTCTACACTCCCGGAAGTTCCAGTTTCTGCAGACCTGAGAGGCTGTTGATGTGGGTCCAGCTAGTCGAATCCTAGCTCCGCTTGGTGGAAAATTGAGATAGTTGCCTACCCTTGGGCGCCGTTCGACTAGTACCTGACCGGTGTTCTGTAGGGAGGGTTGGTAGTTGAAGCTTGTGCTATGGGGAATTTCGCGGAATGTGAGTTCTGATATCCAGTGGGGAAATGTTGTGGCTCGACCAGGACCTTGGTTCCAAGTAATGCGAGGGACAGGGTATGCAAAGCACTTAGATGCAACTAGGCTTCATTACAGGGCCCCATCTCTGAGGAGCGGGAACAAAATAACCTAGGTTATTCTCATTAACTGGCTGAATAACTCATCCAAATCGGACCAAAACTGACAGAGCTAGAGTGATTTGAAGTTGGCTACCTTCAGAGAGCTCTATCTCACTCAGTTTTGGTCCCATTTCGATGATTTCTTTTTTAATCTGCAGTTAATAACCTGCTCTTGGCGCCCCGTGTGTCAGAAACGGGGCCCCGAAACGAACACTAGATGCAACTAGTTCGCTGTCGAGTTGTCGCCATTCCTGTGGTAGATACGGGCTCTTGCCGCTAGCTACCCGCTTCCGGTGGAACTGGAAGTGGTATGCCTTTACGCCCTCCCAAGTGTACTTCTCAAGAAGGTCATACAAACTCATGGTATAGATAAAGAGGGCAGTAGCAAGGTCTTCCTGCAGGGCCAATGGTGCTAGCATTACCAATATCCCACTATAGGCAGCCCACACTTTAAAAAAACCACTCATGCGGTACTCGCTCTCTCTTTGGTCACGTTCTGCCTGCTCGAATTGGACTCCTCCTATGCTGATCGTCCGCTGAGTTTCTGCTCTATCCTTCTCACTAGCAAGAAGTCAGTATATGTTTGTTGGCTTGAACTTATTTTCGATGATCTGCACCAGTGTGCTTCACTCCACTCCCGGAAACAATATTTCCACCGATTCTGCCATGGTGGACGCGCTCTCAAGAGGTGCTGTTGCCGGGGGCAGGATAGGGTTGTAGGTACTGAAATGACTTATGTAGGGGGTTGCAGCATGTGGCAGTTGTCGTTCTGCTCAAAGCTGAGCAAGCTGGTGCTCGAGGTCGGCAATTCGGTCAATGCTTTGGTGGGCTTTTTGCTGCTGATTCGGAGGGCAGGATGATATGGGGGAGTTGGAGGTGAGGTTCGCGGTTGGGCTGGGGTTTTTGGTACGTAGTTGTAGGATGACCCTATCCACAATTTCTTTTTCGTGGGATCGGAGGAGTTCTCGCATATCGTCAATACTGATCGATTCATTGCGAGTACAGTATAGGTGGGGGCTGCTGCCGTCTATTACTCTGTCTACCGGACTTGGTGATTGAGATTGTACATTGTGTGTGCTTTGGTGGTCATTGCTAAGGCAGTGATTTTGGTTGTTGCTTGGAGTGGAGTATTCATACTCGCGGGGGTTGCCTCCATTGCTGCTTGATTCAGGGGTGTTCTCATGATCAGATTGGTGGGCTTCCGGTTCTTCATTCTGACCGTATCTCCGGGGGGCTTGCCGATTACGCATGTTTTTTCTGATTCTCGATGACGCGCCTCTCCTGTTGTGTTGGGCCTGGCTTCCTCCGCGTCGGGAACCTCTTCTCGCTGCCATGGTGTTTGGAGTTCAGTGTTAGGAGGAACTTCCTTTTTTTTATTTTTAGAGGAACAAACGCGATGTGAAAAGCAAAGAATGCGAGCTGTAGGAAGCTTGAGAAATTAGGCTGCAGAAAGCTTGATAACGCGAGGTAAAGGGAGGTTGAGGTTGTCGTGTTCCAGGAGGTGTGGGGGTGCTATATATTCTGAGTGTCCCACGGACCTATCGTGGTAGAGCTATGACCGCGTACTCGGGAACCTGTCGGCTGTACCTTTTTCCGGCAGACTTCCGGGACCCTCTGCGTATCTAGGAGCTAAGAGCCCCGGTGCTTTGCCCAATTGGCACTGGGTTCTCCGAACCCAACATTAAGAAAGCTCTCTACTGCAGTAAGCACAGCACCGGACTCCACCTCCACATCATCAGCCTTAACCGTGCCAAGGTTCCTTCCTGACATATGGGGTATAAGAGACGCATATGCGACATGTTTCGTTTCCTTTCTTTTAATCCCCTTCAACAACTCCTGACAAACAACTGAATATCTTCACCCCAACAGTCTCCCACTGAATACCAAGAAGGACTGATCACGCCGCATGTCTCTCGCCAACATTCTAAGAACTTCTAGACTGGTTGCAACATGCAGTCCGGGACTAAAATGCAATGCTCGGTTGGCAGGGCTGTCCTGTAGATGGGGGAACTTTTCTTGTTTTCAGGTATATTAATATGCAGTACTAGTGGCTATTATCTTCTATATGTTATGGTGCTGGTCAACCAAACCCTGCCCTCGCGGCCAACTAGATCCAGAATTTCTAAATTGGGAATGGCTTCTTCTTGAGAAGATATAATAGAATTTCCTCTAGTGGAATTGTTTAAACAATAAATTAGAAATGAGCCTGTGCCAATGAAAAGCCCACTCTTGGACCTCAACAACAAATAATTTATTTGGACTTAGCCATCTAGCTAGCCATCTAGAGAATATATTCAGCAGCTCAAAAAACATTATTTATCTACTAACAACCTCTGTAGCTAAGTTTATGTAGAAAAAACAAAATATTGGTGAAAGCTATTTTTTACCAAACAAAATAACTTTAGCTTTCAGGCTACATAGTGATTCCATGATAATAGAAAAATATAGTATTTGGTTGTTGAGCTATTTAGCTTTAAAGATGAGTGTTGAAAAATTGGATTTACAAACAGGTGGATTATGTTATATGCTTGATAGTGTCACAAACGGTGACTAAGCAAGGCAGACTTTCACATGATTAATAGTTATTAGTCATCGGTTTGTTATTTTTCACGCTATGAGATTAGTTGACTCATAGGTTCTCACATGACAACACAATAGCGTGTCATTAGTTTGTTATTATTGGTTGATATTTGATATGACACACATTTGTGGTCATGTGATTTATGTATTTCGCACATGACTCATATCTATGAGTCATGGGTTTCACGCATGTGACCCCGTTAGGGCACATGACTTGTTTTACGAGTTTTGATTGGTCGCGAGATAGGGCGCAGCTAACTCCAACAAGTCAGCTGATGGATTTCACACTATGACTCACTATGAGTCATGAGTCGCATGACGCGAGAGTATGAGTCCCGCAGGGTTAGGGTTGAGGGAAGAACCCCTATATAAGGGCACCCTTGGGGCATGGGATTTGGGTCACGAACCATCTCCTCTACACACCCGGCAATTGAAAACTCAACACGATGAGAATTCATCGTCAACATCCACCACCACCGCACTCTCAGTGAGCTGCACCCGCACTCTCCGTGAGCTGCACCCTCCTCCTCCCGCCTTACCTCCCTCATCATGTCCTTGGGCCCTGGCGTCCTTGTTTCTAGGGGTCGTTTGGCTCTATCACCCCCTCTTTTCGCTTACGCTTCGCTGCCTCGCTTAGCGTTCGCACGGTCGGCAACACCCTTTCGCCCATGTTACAGACGGCTGGGACTACAGTTCGCAGTAGGAGAAAACTTTTCAACAGGCTACGGTCGATTTCTCCATTCTCTTCACTTCCGCTAGAGGCTGCCTAGTCAGACACGCACACGGTTACCGATAGTTTCCACGGTTATTGGGTCTACCCCTCCTCTACCCCTTCAGGTTTCGTCCCGTTGCTCGGTTACAGCTACAATCCACTCACTCGGCTGGCACCCTACTGCCCCCTCGCCTTACCTTGCGACTTCTCCACGGTCGCGCCCCTCGGTTACGCTCAGTCGTCGTATTGCACTGCCTCGGTGGCGGATGTCAACGCCTTGGGTTCATGAGTAATGCTTGCAACGCCGCAACGGTTTTAGTGGCTCCCGCGCCCCCATTGTTCTTCTTTCATTGTCGGTTACTTTGGGTTTCATAGTGGTTATAACAATTTGTTTCTATTTTGTTGTAGTTGGTGTCTTCGGCAAGGGTTTTCCTGTTGATTCCTCCCCGTGTATTTATTTGATTTTCTTGTTTCGCCCCTTTAGTCGGGACTTGATTTCCTATTTTGCGCGGCT
>Ga0307507_10012101_pt1 | contig 10727 bp, 2 predicted proteins | sample 7_EM_MG_FD_207223 | JGI IMG/M metagenome (GOLD analysis project Ga0307507, IMG submission 207223) | Populus trichocarpa ectomycorrhiza microbial communities from riparian zone in the Pacific Northwest, United States - 7_EM | ecosystem: Host-associated > Plants > Roots > Unclassified | place... | reverse complement strand
CAGAGTGTCCACTTAGCTACTAGTACATGTTAAGCTGCCTAGGAAGGATTCATGTATATAGAACTATAGCGCCATAGCCTAGAGGCTGCATGCGCAGTATTGTACGTAGTATAATACAATCGGATATTAAAAAAAAAAAAAACCCTAATTTATATTAGACTTCTAGGACGAATTCTACTGCATCCTTAGAATCTAAATTAAGCTCTCTACTACATTCCACCCTTAAACTAACAGCTAAACTAAGATTATAAACTAGTACCTTAACCAGCAACTCTACCCCTTTATTAGCTACTATTAAAATAACTAGTTGGAACTACTACCTATAATAAACTACGCACAGCTTACGCTCCCTTATAATAGTATAGGAATGTCGCCATCTAAGCTACTCTACGGATATAAACCACGAACATCCTTTAATTGGGATAGACCTATAGGACCTATAATAGCCCACGAACGCCTTAGCTATAAAGAGGCCTAGGCATTTACTAAAAGAATATATAGAGCCTAGGAAACCGCCTAAGCAATTATAAAAAGAGTATAAGAAAAGAAAAAGTCTAACGTAAATTAATATCATTATAAGGTAGACTTTTATATAGGAGATAAGGTATAGGTGTTAATAAAGAACTAAAAGACCTAGAGGCCGAGCCGCAAGCTAAACCACTAAATAGCTGGCCCCTACAAGATCCCTAAGAAGGTAGGGCACTCTTTTAAGGTTAAGCTACTAGAGTTAATAAAGATCCACCCTATTTTCTCTTTAAACCAACTGCGGAAGGCCGCAGACGACCTATTACCTAGACAGTACGACAATCCCCTGCCGCCAATTTAGATTGCAGAGGACGAAGAATAGGAAGTTAAAGAGATCTTAGCAGTTAAGAAGGACCGTAGTACCTTAAAATACTATATAAGCTGGGTAGGTCATAACAAAGATCTAGAATGGTACCCTATATCTAATTTTAAGTACTCTCCCTATAAGCTACAAGATTTCCACCTAGCCTACCTAAACCTCCCTAGACCACCACATAAGTTAGACAGCTAGATTAAATGCTAGGAAGAGGGGTTAGATAACTATAATAATTTAAATAATAATAAAGAACTTAGACAAAGCCTAAGGGCAGGCTTTTTTAGAAGGGGGGGGTGATGTGACGGTGCTGGAGCGTGTTACCTGCTACATTGCCGTTTCCTAGGCAATTTGCCGCAACTTGCCGTTTTCTAGGCAATCTGCTAAATTCTGCCAAATTCTGCCAAGTTGCTATTGGCTCGCTTACTACTAGCGCCTTAACAACCCCTTTGTATCTTGCCAGTCTCTACCAGTCTTCTTCTTCTCCTTAGCTTAGTATTCTTGTATGGTAGCAATTTACAAGCTTCGGTTCAGAAGCATCTATACAAGCCCGTCACACCTATCTCTAGACGCGTTGTAAAGTATATTTCACATTAACCTCTTAAAAGATAATAAAGAGCAAAATAGGCTAGAAAATAGCGCTAAGCTCTTAGCTACGCCGTATATAACTTATTAATATTACTCTCTGCATACTTATTCTATAAGTATAATAAACACTATAAACTTAAACTATAACTAGAGCGCATAGGAATGGCTAGGGCAAGATAGTAAGGGCTAAAGCGATATTAGGCTAAGTAGAAGTCTAAACTCTAGCGGCTATTTGCGGGCTATAAGTTATAAAGAGTATAGAAGGGAGATCGAGCTAGGAAGATATTATAGTTACTAAAGTAGCTAAAATCCAGCACTATATTAAGCGCGTATTTTTAGTTAATTCTGTAAATTTAGTGCGGGAAGGGAGTTATGGAGCGTCTCTTAGAGTAGAGGCAGGTATATTTAGCGACTTGCCTAGTATTTTAAATAATTAATATATTTGGATAAATTGTTAATATGCGAACCTAGAGGATTTGATTATAAAGTAACTCTATATCCGTTTAAACCCTTTAGATTTACGCTGTTACTAGCAGAATATATAGTCTAGTAAATATATCTATTCTTTAACCCGCTCCATAGCGTGGAAATTAGTTATATAGAAGTGGGAAAACAATCTCTCTAGGGATCTGGTTCCTATATCTTGGGGACTTTATTATAGAATCCCCACAGTACGGTAAGGTAATGCAATTTTAGCTATATAGTGGTACTACTTACTAGTAACCTTAGGTTGCATTAAGAACAAGAAATGTTTAGTTATAATATGGAGGCCTTAGTACAATTTTGTCTGTACAGCTTTAAAAATTAAAAATTTATCTTACTTCTTATAAAACGCCAAAATAGTACGCTAAAGTTAGCAACCTTACCGCATTAAGCTTCTAATATGACGGTCTTAGCGTCATATTAAAAAGGTTTAAGGTAGGTTTAGTTGCAAATCAGCTCTATATCATATCTGTTTAATCGATACGCCTTTTAGTATCGCCCGTTTTGTAATTAGTGGCGGCTACTACTATAGCTTATTTAAATCTGTAATTGAATCAATCGTTTAGTAGAAGTCTATCCTACTATATACACGGACCCACCTTATGCATGGTTTATCCTCACTAAATTAACTTTGCAATATAAAGCTATTTGCATTATATATATTATTAAATTGTTTAAAAATTTAGTGGATAAGGCTTTAGAACTTGCCGAATTAAGTAAGCTCTATCTCGCAGTTCTTAAGGTGTTATAGCAGCCTCTTTTGGCGTTAAGGGCGCTAAGTAGCTGATTCTACCATATTACGGACCTTATATTAGTAGTAGTACAACTACTTAAAGAGGACATGGATAGATTAGTGGTATCCGTAGCCTATGTAGCTGTGCCTTAACTACCCACTTAAAGGGTAGGTGGTGGACATCCAAATCGCCCGGATATAGTTATTACGTTATTAACTTCTTACTTACCTATATATCTAGCCTATTAGCGAGTTTACCATAATATTTTCTATAAGGCTTTATTATACTCTTTAAGTTTACTATAGCCCTTTTATATCGCGTAGGCTTTCTAGCTATGCTATATATATTAGTTTTAGGATATAATTGTCATGGAACACCCCTATAACACCTTATACACATCTACCTGTTTTTACTAACCGAGCAACTAGAGACCAACTACGAGATAGCAATCTACCGCAATCTAACAGCAGTCTACTGCATTCTGCCATATTCTGCCAAAGTCCACTAAATTCTGCTAAGTTCTGCTAGAACCACTACCTAAATCCTATTCTACCCCATATATATATTAACTAAGCAACCAAGCTAATAATATATACCCTTTCTTCCTATTTTCTTACCTTCTTTCCTTATATAACGTCTTAACTTTATTACTTAGTTTATATATATAGCTTAATAATATCTACTTTGCTATATATTATCGCCGCTTATACTTACTCCATAATACTATATTGTGTTAATCCTATACCTATACCACCCTATTTAATATAGAATAACTTAAAAGCCCCTATATCTATAAAAGACCTATATGCTATATTCGCCAAGTAAATAAAGAGCCTATAATAGGCCTTTATGGAAACCCTTGCCTATTAAAAAGCCCAATATTATAAGTTAATTAAATCTCTAAAAAAGGAAATTAAAGAGATCCGCTAAAACCTACCGTCTACTACACCGTTGCCCCTACTTACCCCTACTAGTATTAACCTATAAATATTAGGTGGAAAGAACACGTCTAAAACTAGCTCCTTAATCCTAAATTCGCTAACTAATACCCCTATAAAAAAGCTAGCCAAATGTCTCCATAATCCTCCCGCCTATTTAGGTAAAAAAAAGCAACTACGCTCCTTTCTTAATTAACTTAAAAATAAGCTAAACGGTAATATTAATCGCTACCCTAGTTCTAACAGCTAACTATATTATATTATAAGTTACTTAAAAGGTAACGTTGTAGAAACTATATACCTATTCTAACTAAGCACTATAAAAAAACTAGTTGCTATACTAGAAGTATCTTATAGCAACCCTAACTAAACTACTATAGTATAAAGAAAACTAAATAAGATAATATAAGGCTCTAAGAACTTCCTATTATACTTCGCTAAGTATTTTTACTATATTAAAAAGACTAGATAGAATAAATCCGTCTTAATTAATCGTCTAATAGAATCTTTAAATCCTAAATTAAAGGCATCCCTTATAGGAGTTAAGCTACTAAATACTATTACTGCCTATACTAACGTTATTAATGGCTTATATAATGACTTACTATACCTTACCTTAAAATATACACCTTAGTACTCTACCCCTTAGCTACTTAGGACTCGCAAGAACCTAGACGCCATAGATATTAACGCCAGAACCCTCTCTTATACCCCAAAAGGATCTATTAAATAAGAATAACGTATTAAATATAGCCTTTATTTTAAGTGTGGAGGCAATACTTATATTTTAAGTTACTACTTTATCCCACTACCTTAAATATATATATAAACAACTAGTATAGGCAGTATACTACTGTTCTAAATATATAAACGGATAACCGATATAAGTAACCGGTTATATTAAGCAAGCCCTATCTACTAACCCTAATTGTTATCTAGTTCTAACTCGTCTTTTAATAAGCACCACTTATAAGGACGAAGCTATAACTAATATGCTATAAGAACTCCGCCCTAATTGCCTCTAAAAGAAAGGTCCTAGAGCTAAGTCGCTCTCTAAAATGGCTCTACTTTAGATATTATAAACTCTAACTCTCAGGATTATAGTATAACTATTAATTACTATCTTTAGCATAATAATTAATAGGTTAATACTTAAGTTCTAATTAATATAGGAGCTAGTAGTATAGGATTTACTAATAAGATCTTTGCGTAAAATAATGGTTTTACTCTAATCTCCCTTAACTGGCATATTAATATATTTAGATTTAATAGTAAACGCACTATTTTAGACTGTATTACTTATATAGTATTTCTAAAACCCTAATACCTAAACTACAAAAAACTAATTAGGCTTTTCGTTACTACCTTAAGTTACTTAGTAATTTTTAGATAATCGTAAATAAAGCTATATAAGGTAACTATTAATTAGAACAACCTTAAGCTTCTATTTACCGCCTCCTATTATAAGTAGACGTGCTTTATAACTTACTACTTAAACCTAAAACTGGATTTTAAAAAATCTACCAGAATCTACTAGTCTAAAATTTCCACTGATATCTACCCTATACCTAAGAATTCCGCCAAATTCTACTAATATAAGATTTCCGCCAACGTCTATTAAGGACCTAGAAATTACACTAAACCACATAAACTAATTCTAACTACTAAACCGCCCTAAACTAATTAGAAGTTTAAGCTTAATATATAAAAGTACTAGAAGAAATAGTATTTTACTATAAAAAGGATACTTAAAGAACCCAACCCTAAATCTAATACCGACTCCGTACCTAATACTAAACCTAAAGCCGAATAAGAAACCATATAAGAAACTAAAGACGATCTAAACTCGCTTAGCACCTTAAATATTTATATAATTAGAGCTACCCCATTAGTATAACTTGCTAAAAAACCTAAATATATAATCTTTGCTATTATAATGGCTAATATTAAAAAGTCCTTAGCACTAAAGAAGTATACTAACCCTGCTACGGAAGTACTAGTATATTACTATAAGAACTTAGAGGTATTCTTATAAAAGGAAGCCAATAAGTTAGCAGAGCACTAACTATATAACTATAAGATTATACTTAAAAAAGGAAAATAGCTAGGATTTAGACCCCTATATAGAATGTCCTAAAACGAATTTTAAGTACTGCGGAAGTACTTAGACGAACACCTAAGTAAAGAATTTATTAGAGCAAGCTCTTCGCCCATAGCTGCATCTATAATCTTTATTAAGAAACCTAGTAGCGGTTTATGTTTCTATATAGACTACCAAGCTCTTAACGCTATTACTATTAAAAATTAGTACCCGCTCCCGCTAATTTAAAAGACACTAAACCAACTAAGTAAGGCCCGCTATTATATAAAACTTAATTTTATCTACGTATTTAACCGTCTCCGTATTATAAAAGGAGATAAACAGCTTACTATATCCTGCACTAGATATAGACTATTTAAACACTTAGTAATACTGTTTGGCCTTATAAATACCCTAAGTTTATTTTAATACTTTATAAATAATACCCTATAACCTTACTTGGCCGTTTTCTATACTCTTATACTAATAATATCCTAGTATATAGTAATAACTTAACTAAATATAAGAAATACGTTAACCTTATCTTAAAAGCCCTACGTAGAGCTAGCCTATAGTCAGATATAGATAAATACAAATTCTATAAAATGGAGTTCCTATATATTAGACTTATTATTTCTATAGACAGTATATAAATGGACCTAAAGAAGATTAAAGTAATTATAAACTAGTAAGAACCTAAGAACGTTAAGGATATAAGGGCCTTTATAGGATTTGCAAACTTTTACTAACGGTTTATTAATAATTTCTCCGCCCTAGCTTTACCCCTTATTGCTCTAACCCAAATAAATAAAGCCTTTATATATTTAAAGGTTATATTTACTACCGCACCTATACTTTAACACTTTAATCTAGACTAAATAAGTATTATAGAAGCTAACTTATCTAACTACGCTACTAGAGGCATTCTATCTCAATACAATAATAAAAGAGTATTATACCCTATAGTATACTTTTTAAAATAACTAAGCCTAGCCAAATATAATTACAAGATCTACGACAAGAAACTACTAGCTATTATTAGATACTTTAAATAATGGCGATCTAAGTTAAAAGGCGCCGTATTTCTAATTAAGGTTTTTAACGACTATAAGAACTTATAATAATTTATAACTATAGAACAGCTAAGTTACCAATAGGCCCGCTGGTTAAAATACCTATCTCAATTCCGATTCTCTATTATATATTACCTAGGTATTTAAAGTTAGAAGCCTAATGCCCTAACCTAACGCTTATAAGACATACCAGCCTAAAAAGAAGCGCATGTCTACCGTAATTAAACCCTACTTCGCCCTAAACTATTTAATCCTCCTACTAAAGACCTTATAGTACACGCCCTTAAAATAACTGATTAATTAATTAAACAGATTATAATTAATAAATACCTAAATAACAAGTTTATCTAAGAGATGCTTAAGCTAATTTAAGATAGTATTAAACGCTTTAAAAGTGTCACGGGACTCACTTGTTCTCACGCCTCTGCGCGTCTTTGACGTTCTTGACCCGTGCTTACGTTTGTCCCGAGACACCTACGCACGTTCCCCTACAACCCCTATTTATACCTTATACCTAATACACGAAGACTCTTCTTCTTTATCCAATGTCTTTGTATCAACCACGCATAGTTACGTGTACGTAGCCTTCTCAATTACTACCTCGTTTAGTACATTGTATCCTGGTTCGTGCCTACTCCGTGACAAAAAGAATCTCTTTAAGTAAATATAAAGCTTATAGAGACCGCTTATACTACTAAAACCGCCTAGTTATACCTAACTATAATATGCTTAAGCCTAAGCTCCTTAAACATGTATATAATCTACTGGTAGCCAGCTGCCTAGGCTAAGGGAAAACCCTATAACTGCTCTAAAGAGAATACTATTAGTAGAATATATATAATATAACATAAAGATATATCTCTAGCTACTATACCTGCTAATAAGCTAAAGCTTTATATAAAAAGCATAACGGCCTTTTAAAGCCACTACCTATTCCGGACTAAAGATAAAAGAATATCTTAATTAACTTTATTATTAATCTCCTCGTAAGTAAAGGCTGTATAAATATTATAGTAGTTATAGATTAACTATCTAAGATAAGACACTTAATTGCCTACCCTAATATATTAACACCTACTATTGCCTAACTATTTCTAGATTCTATATAAAAACTCTATAGACTCCCTAAAACAATTATCTCCAATAAAGGCAGCCAGTTTATCTCTATATTTTAGAAAAAACTAACTACTTAACTCCGTATTAAAGCACTATTATTTATAGTATACTACCTAAAAACGGATAATTAAATAGAATGTGTAAATACTATAATAGAATAATATATTTGGATATATACATTATATCTATAGGACGACTAAATGGACTAGCTTATATTTGCCAAGTTTATTATAAATAATTCTATCTTAGAAACTATAAAGGTCTTACCGTTCCTGGCGAACTATAGCTAGCATCTATAAATAGGTTTTAAACCCTTTAGTAATATTCCTTACCCCGCTTATTACGCCTTATAAATAATAGAAGTAAATAAATTTGTAAATAAAATAGAAGAACTATAATAGTTTCTTACTAATAAGATAATATAGGCCCAATTTATTTATAAAGCCGTAGCAAATAAAAACCGAACCCTAGTACCGGCCTATTAAGTTAGTAATTTCGTCTAGCTAGATATAAGAAATCTAAATATAAAATAACTCACTAAAAAACTTAATTGGAAGAATGCTGGCCCTTATAAGGTTAAAAAGGTTATCTCTCCTTATATCTACTAACTAAAGCTCCTTAATACGGTTAAAATCCACCCCGTATTCTATACGTCAGTCCTTTACCCTACTACCCCCGTATTAAATACCCTACCTAAACAAATATAGGACCCTCTCCTATTAGTTAAAGTGGATAGTAAGAACAAGTACACTATTAAAAGAATTAATAATATTAAGTACGATAAACGGAAATGCTAATATATATACCTTATAAAACAGAGAGGCTTTATTAAGCCCTTATAAGAACCTATTAACTCTATAGGACTTATATAAGCTATATAAGACTTTTATAAACTCTACCTAGAACTACTATAATCCTATCTTATAGAAGCTTAAGTTTAAAAGGGGGTACTATTACGGGACACCTCCGTAACACCTTATATATATCTACCTATTTCCACTAAGTAACTAAAGACCAACCACAAGATAGTAATCTACCGTAATCTAACGGCAGTCTACTATATTCTACCATATTCTACTAAAGTCTACTAAATTCTGCTAAGTTCTGCTAGGACTATTACCTAAATTCTATTCTGCTCTATATGTATATTAACTAAGTAACTAAGCTAACAATATATATCCTTTTTTTCCATTTTCTTACCTTCTTTCCTTATATAACGTTTTAACTTTATTACTTAGTTTATATACATAGCTTAATAATATCTACTTTGCTATACATTATCGCCGCTTATACTTACTATGAGGTAAGCATATAGATAGGGAGCTTAATAATGAAATAATAGGGTATATTGTATAGACAGACGAATCCTTAAGGGAAAAGAAGGAGTCTGTGTGCGAGGTAAGGAAGGGTTTTCCCTAGGTAAGTCACCCCTGGGTTACCTTAGGGTCGCCCATACCTTATGGCTATATAACTATCTACTTAGGTTTTACCTAATAATGCCCCCCTCCCTTTAAAAAGGATTGTTCCCAATTCTTTATATACTTAAGCCTTAATAAAACCCTATAAAAACCTTAATAAGGAAAAAAAATTGAAGGGGAAAAAGCGTTTTAATTTTATATATAGAGAAACAGGTAGTATATATACGCGGCGCGAGGATATTAAGGAACTTCGACCACCGGTTAAAGTTGTTTAATTAATTAGATTTGCCTTGCTAAGACTCCCTATATATATATATTTTTTTTTATCCGTTATATTATACTATATACAATACTGCGCATGCAGCCTCTAGGCTATGGCGCTATAGTTCTATATACATAAATCCTTTCTAGGTAGCTTAACATGTACTAGTAGCTAAGTAGACACTCTGGCCCGTTTTAAAAATGCTAGGGGAGCTCTAGCCTATTAGTGTTTTCCATTCTAGTATTTTGCTTACTATAGTCTAGTTTATACCAAGAAGATCGCATAAAAGAAATCCTAGCTCTTTTATCTATTTCTACTATATTCTGCTGTTCCTAGAGTAAAAAAAGCGCTCTAAAAGATAGACTTTAATTTTAATAAAATGGTTTTATATATAAAAATAAGAGAAACCTAATAGCTTGCTAGCTTGGAAGCAGCTACCAATTACCCCTATATAACTTTTTTTAATTCTATACCCTATTTCTTCTCCTTGCTTAAGAAAAGGGTAGGGAATTAGTAATTAGTAGGTACTCTCCCTAAAAGTAACCTGCTAATAGTATTTTATAAGGGTAAACCTCGTTACATAAACCTACTCCCATAGGAAATTTTTCACGAGGTTGTCTGTATAGGGTATAAATACCAATTTGCCTATACACCTTATATTTAACGTGCTAATAGTAATACGGGCCAGCCCCCTTTCCCTATCCCCTACTATAGCTACCCTAGCAGTGCATCGTCTGCAGTACGCCTACAGTGCGCCTACGGTACGCCTGCGGTCCTCTACTTATAGCGCGACAGCCGTGGACCGGTTATAGTAGAGGTCGTCTACCCTGCAGCAGACTGGTTATAGTAGAGGTCGTCTGCTCTGCAGCAGACTGGTTATAGAGGAGGTCATCTACCCTGCGGCAGACTGGTTGTGGAGGAGGGGGTCGTCTGCCCTGCGGCAGACTAGTTGTGGAGGAGGGGGTCGTCTGCCCTGCGGCAGACTGGTTGAGGAGGAGGTCGTCTGCCCTGCGGTAGACTGGTTGAGGAGGAGATCGTCTGCCCTGCGGCAGACTGGTTGTTGAGGAGGAGGTCGTCTGCCCTGCGGCAGACTGGTTGTTGTAGAGGAGGTCGTCTGCCCTGCGGCAGACTGGTTGTTGTAGAGGAGGTCGTCTGCCCTGCGGCAGACTGGTTGTAGAGGAGGTCGTCTGCCCTACG
>Ga0307507_10012100_pt1 | contig 10728 bp, 2 predicted proteins | sample 7_EM_MG_FD_207223 | JGI IMG/M metagenome (GOLD analysis project Ga0307507, IMG submission 207223) | Populus trichocarpa ectomycorrhiza microbial communities from riparian zone in the Pacific Northwest, United States - 7_EM | ecosystem: Host-associated > Plants > Roots > Unclassified | place... | reverse complement strand
TATCGGGAATATAGCGGGGACCCGATGCAGAGCTTCGCGCAGAGCCTCGTGCGGAGCCTCTGTACGTAGAGCTTCGTGTAGAGCTTCGTGTAGAGCTTCGTGTAGAGCTTCGTGTAGAGCTTTGTGTAGAGCTTCGTGTAGAGCCTTGTGTAGAGCTTCGTGCAGAGCCTCGTGTAGAGCTTTGTGCAGAGCTTTATAGTTATAGCATTAGGGAGGTGTCACTTAGGGGGGGTGGCAGGGGATATGTTCCTGCTAGGAGCCTGTATATCTACAGTAAATCGCTACAAGTTGCCGCAAATTGCTAAAAAAATTCTTAATGTGCTGCATAATACGCGAATTGCTTATATAGGTTAGCAAGTTACTGTAAATTACTGTGAATTGCTTATGTAGGTCAGCAAGTCGCTGCAAATTACTGTGAATTGCTTGCGTAGGTCAGTAAGTTGCTGCAAATTGCCGCGAATTGCCAAAATTGCGACTTACGCAGGTTTTGCAGACCCCAAATTTTCGGCGCCCAAAAAAAAATTCCTGATGGGAGTACTTAAAATTAGATACAAGATACTACTCTAGGTCGTTATTATAGCCTACCTAGTGTAACGGGACTAGCCCAGTTACAGTAGGAATGTCTCGGTGAAACACTCGACAGATAAATTCCGACGCTTTAATCAAATTCTGCCAAATTCTGCCAAGTTAATCGAATTCTGCCAAATTCCGCTAACTTAATTAATTTCCACCAGTCTCCACCAAATTCCACTAACGTAATAGAATTTGGTCGAAACCTGTCAAAATCCGCGTGGGCTTGTGCCCACGCGTCTGCTGCCAAGACCATAAATATTTAGTTATAAGTTTCCTATATTCCTTTCTCTTCTTCACGCAACGTCTTGTTCTCTTCAAGAGCTATATACCCTTAGATTTAGATAGAATTTATATCATTCCTTCGAATCTTCCCTGAAGCCTCTTCGCGCCCTTACACCTAGCTTATATAGTATTTTAAGACATTACAGACCTTTTTTACTACTAGGATTTCTTTAACTTCCTATTTTTTATCCTTTGTAATCTAGATTAGTAGTAAGGGGTTATTATACTATCTAGGTAGTAGATTACCTATATTTTTTTATAGCTGGTCTAGTGTAACGGAATCCCCTAGGAGGTATATATCAGATAAGACAGTAGGAGGTTTCATTAATATCCCATCAATATCCCGTCTACGTTCCATATATATTTTAAAGGAGATATAGTTAGATAGATAGGGGCAAAAGGTTTTCCTAGTGTCTTAAAAGGTTTATATAGGAAGCTAGTTTTCCTCTAGAGAAGAACTAGCAATTAGTCTCTAAATAGAAGAGGTTAGAAAGTATTTATCCTTTAATATATAAAGCTTATTCTACCTTTAACTTACTTTCTACTTATCTATAACTCTTATTCTACACTATTAATTAGATAATTATACGTTTTAGTTAAACTAGCCTCTTATAATTCTAATTGCTCACAATCCTTTATAGAAGGAACGTATGGCTATTAATTAACGATAACGGACTATACCTCCTTACCCCCCAAAACAACGCCCTTACCATAAGAGGCTGGCAGAGTCTCCCTAGAGAAGTACATCCCCTTTACTTACAAAGGAGTAGATTAAAAAGCCATAGTTGTTAGCGACTTAGTCAATCGAGGCACGAGCACGGGAAGAGGGACGCGCAAGCCTATACGATTGGATTGTCTATAAACGAGGATCCAAAGCTAGAGAAAGGAAAAGAGAAGAAGGGTAGCGCCGCTTGAGGTTTTTATACGATTATCTGGTTACGTGACTGCGACTGTCTAAAACAGTAAGAAACTGTCTGCGATTGTCCGCCACAATCCACTACTATAATCCACCGTTTTCCACCATTTTCCACTAGCGCCGTAACATTACCCCCCCCTTTAAAAAAGCCTGCCCTTAGGCTTTATATATCCGTATTATATCCATAGGGTATTCTTATCTTTATGCTTAACAGGTAGCTTATCCTCTTTGCTATACTAGCACTCCATCTACTTATCTAGATACTTTAGGGGTCTTAGTTTATTAGGGTATTAGTTATAGAATTCTTTAAGCTTCTAGGGGTAACCTATAAAGTTCTAGGCAGGGTACTAGGTTAGGTCTAGATTATAACCTTTCCATTAGACACAGTATTTTAGCGTTCCTTGTACTAGTTTATAGGCTAGTATTTTATTAACTTCCTATTTATTATCGCCGTTAACTTAAATTAGTAGTAGAGGCTTATTCTTTTATCTAAGTAGTGGGTTATTTATAGCTTTCTATAGCTTATCTAGTAAGAAAATAGGGTAGACTTTAATTGAGTCTAGGAGTTTAACCTTATATAAGTTGCCTTCTTTATTAAGGATCTTATATAGTCCTACTATCTTATAGTCTAGCTTACAGCTAGGCCGTTTTGTCTTCTAGTTCTTTATTATAACCTAGACCCTATTACCTATAGTAAAGTTAGGCTTGCGCCTATGCTTATTTGCCTACTATTCTATTAATTTCTAGGCCTTCTCTAGGTTCTTATAGGCTACTATTTATACCTCTTCTAAGTGTCTAGCATATTGCTGTGCTTCCTTATAAGATATTTTTTCGCATATAGTTTATGGCCCTTCTAGTCTTTCCTAGTTAAAGCTTATATAGGGTAAGTATCCTATTTCTAGCTAAATAGGTGCAAACCTTGTAGAGTTATGGGGTAGGATTGCCTGGGCATAGTCTATTATAGGTAGTAGTTTGCTCTAGTTGTCCTAAAAGTAGTTAATAAAAGGCCAGAGTCTCTAGTCTAAGTATTAATTTATAATCTCCGTCTACCCATCTGTCTAGGGGTAGTATACTATCCCTTGGAACGCCGATTTGCGTCCATCTGTTATCGATAAGAACTAGCCAATAATATCAATAGGATCAAGGCTCCGTGATTCGAAGAATGTAAAGAAGCAGGCAGAGGCCAGGGCTGTAGGAGAGGTTCTTTACCTTGCGATTTGGATCAACTCAATATTGGGTTGGCTCAACAAGATCTATATCGTTAGAAGTACGCTTAGAAGGCATGGTTGATAAAAACCTATTGCTTAAATCTACACGCGTATTTTTGATGTTCCGCACGGACCACTTCTAGATGGACGCCGGCGTTCCATGGGATAGAGAGCTTTAGCCTAATACCTAGGATCTGGGTAAACTTGTTCTAAAAGGCTAATATAAACTACGGCCTATAATTGGATATAATAGTATCTAGTAGTCTATAAATTTGGTAGATATAGTAGATATATAGTCGGGCCACCTCTTTAGTATTAATATTCTTATAATAGGGGATTAAGAACAGATGCTTACTAAAGCAGTTAACTAGAATTATAACTATATTATATCCGTCGCGGTTTATAGGTAACTTATAGAAGTCTATAGAGATATACTGCTAGGGGCGTTCTAGTATTAGGAGTGGCTTTAATAGCCCTAGGGTCTTATCTTGTGGAATTATAGACCTTTAGTAGTTGTTATAGTTCTATATATAGCGGTTAATATCTATAACCATTCTAGGCTAGTAGTAGCGGTCGCTAATAATTTTACAGGTTTTGTTTTTTCTAGGGTGGGCCATAGAGACCTAGGTATGTGCTTTGGCGATAAGCTAAGTCTATAAATTCTGTTCCTCTGCTACCACTAGCTATTCCTAGTACTGAAGTAGTCCGTTTTTAAGGGACCATAGGCTAGTAGTATTTTTTACCTTTTTGTGGTACTCCTGTAGAGAAGGGGCTATATAGTTTGCCTACAGCAGTTTATTAATAAGGTTAAGTTCTGTGGAGTTAATAGGACATATTTTAGCATCTAAAGGGTTTATATTTAGCTCTGCCTATATCCAGAAGTCTATGTGCTCTAGTTATAGTAGTATCTGGATTTATAATAAGATCTTTATAACTGCCTGGTTACCTAGGTCTTGTTTATACCTTATAAGAGTATCTATATAGTTTATAGCGCCTGGTCTATATATAATTAAGAAGTTAAACTAAGATAGGATATCTACCTAGCGTGCCTGCCGGGCTATAAGGGCCTTAGTTATTATAAAGTATTCTAGGGCCTTATAATCTAAAACTACCTTAATAGGCTTAGGGGTCCCCTCTAGCTGTATACACTAGTGCTAAAAGCTAGAGATAATAGCTAGTATTTCTTTATTATAGATATAGTAGTTTAGCTTAGCATCTATTATGGTTTTTAAATAGTATATAATAGGGTGCTATTCTCCATCCAGTTGCTTCTAGGAGAAAATACTAGCTATTACGCCGTCTAAGGTATCAGTTTCTAGTATTAAGGGCTGTTTTAGGTTAAAGTAGGTAAGTAGGGGAGCTAATACTAGCTATTCTTTAAGCTTATTAAAGGCCTACGTATATATGGTATTAAGGTAGAATAGCTGGTCTTTCCTAGTAAGGTGGTTAAGAGGCTAGGCAATCCTGCTATAGTTCTTAATAAAGTATTAGTAGAAGTTACAGAAACCTAAAAATAATTATACCCCCTTTATAGTCCGTGGGGGTATCCACTGGTTAATTACAGCCGTTTTCTTTAGGTTGGCCTTAATTTTATCTATACTAATAATAAAACCTAGGTACTTTATATACTTAACACTAAATTCCAATTTCCTAATATTGGCCTAAAGGCTAGCCGTATGGAGCTATTATAGGACTTTATAGACGTGCTCCTTATATTCTAACTTATTCTTAAAGTAGATTATAATATTATTTAGGTAGGCTATGCAGAAGTTATTAAGGTAGTTAAAGAGTATATTATTTATATATCGCTAGTACGTAGCTGGTCCATTGGTTAGTCTAAAAGGAAGTACTTTATATTTATATATTCTATAATAGGTCTAAAATGTAGTAAGATCTTTTAATCTAGGGTTTATTCTAATTTGGTAAAAGGCCTAATGGATATTAAGCTTAGTAAAGATCTTAGCTCTACTTATTTAGGTTAAAGTCTTATTAAGTAAGGGCAGTAGGTAGCGGTCCTTATGGGTTATGTTATTTAGTTTATAGTAGTTAATATAGAAATAAAGTCCTCTATTTAGCTTTTTAGTAAAGAGAATAGGCAAGTTAAAAGGGGCTTAACTAGGTTTAATAAAGCCCTTATTTAGGTTATTAATAAGGTACTGCTTTATAGCCTATAATTTAGCAGTAAACTGCTAACAAAGGGGGCTATAGCTAAGTATGTCTTCCTTATCTGGCTTAATCTTAATCTTATAGTTATATAGTTAGTAAGGCGGGAGTATATTAGACACTGCCCTAAAGAATATATCCTTAAATTTCTAGTGTTAATAGGGTAGTTTCTATTCTACCAGCTCCTTATCTATAAGCTTACTTTCCTATTTACTAAGCTTATTTTTCTTTTCTTTAATTATTTAATTAATTTTATATAAGCTAGTGGTAAAGGTAATAAATAGTATTAGGTTGGACTAAGTTCTAGTAGAATCCTACGGCGCTAATATAGTAGACATTAACTAGTGGGAGGTCTATAGGTTTTTTTATAGACTGTTATTAGGCTATAATCTACGGTTTAGGGTTTATAATCTTTCTTAGCTCCTGTTCCATCTTCCGTAAATTATCCCTCTAGTCTATATATTTAGTATAGCGTCTAATACTCCCTACTATTCTTTGTGGCTGTATAGGGCCTAAGTTCCCTATAGGGAGCTCCGCTAGCATTTTACTAACTTTTTTAATCTCTAGTATAGGTAGTATAACATAGGTAGTCTAGGGGCAGTATAGTATATAAATCTGTTATAGGTTAAGCTGTATATCCTTTTTAAAAGCCTAGTCCCTATATATAGCATTAGCCTAGTAAATGGTGTCTATCTATAGCTATATAAGGTTTTCTATTATAATACTGATTTCCTTTATAAAAGAAGGTATTAGGGGTAGGGTTTTAGGCTAGATAAGCTATTTACTCTATATATTAAGCTATAAGCCTAAATAGGCTAGCCATTTTCTTTTTAAGATTATATTATAGCTTTTTAGGTCTATAATAAGAAAGGGGATATTATATTACCTTTATTTATCTATATAGAGGTAAATCCGTAAGATAGTTATAATAGGTAGTCCTATTTATCCATTATACCCGCAAATAGGAATTGGTTTAGGCAGTTCTTTAAAGGGTGTATTTAAAAAGCTAGCTAGCTTTATAGCATACTATATGTCTATTAAGGTAAAGGTATTTGCTTTAGAGTTAGCCAAAGCAGAGGTTAAAACTTAATATTTATTGCAGAATAAAGTATAAGGGATAGTATAGCTTCTTCTACTAACTAGTCAACCTAGATTAATATATAATATGTTAATCCCTTTTAACCCTAGAGAGGAGTCTTCCTTTAGGGTTCCTCTTTTTCTAACTCCATACTGTCCTTCTGTATTAATAGAACCTTATCTATTTTTGCCTTTATTAGACAGTCCTTAGCAAAGTAGCCCTTTTAGCTATATAAGAAGTAAGCTCCTTAATTACTAAGGGCCTACCTATAGGGGTTACTGTATATAGGCCGAGTATACGCCGGACCTATAGCAGGGCTAGCTGCGTGGCTAGCTGCTAAATTAATAGTGGGCTATACAGCTAGTGCTATAGAAGTTGCTAATTATGCTAGGGCACTACGGGCCGTTCTTATAGCGCTTATAGTCTAGTTTAAAGAGTTTCTAGCTTTATACCGCTTAGCTTATACCTTAATTTAATAGAGGCCTTAATTAATAGCTAGGCAGTGGTCTATAAGTACATTTAGCGTCTATATAGTAGTAAAAACTAGTAGTATAGTGTACTATAGGTCTAGGGTAAGCTTGTTAAAGAGGTCTAGCATTAGGTCTTTATAGGGAATTTAGGCTTAGCTAGCTAGGTATAAAAAGTAGGTCTAGAAGGCTAAAAAAGTCTCTATTATTTTTATATTAAGGGCTTTATAATTAAGGCGGGTGTTCTGTATCTTAAAGGGGTCCTTATAAATAGAAGACAGGTAGTTAATTATCTCTTCTCTAGAGAGGAAGGGGTCTGCTAAGTCCTAGGCGTATTACGGACATAGATATATCTATATATCCCTACCGGTACGGCCAAAAATATAGGCCATTTTAGCTTAAGCAGTAGGGAAGTAGTCCGCATTAACTTTAAGCTTATCTTATAGTTAAAGCTTCTAATTATTAAATATAGGGTTAGTTCCATTTATAAGCAACAGGGGGTCTATAACCTTTATAAACCGCAATAATGCTAATACTATACATTAGGCTAGGGTCTTAAGGACTATAGCAAGTCTTTAGGTATCTAATAACTTTTCGCTAGGTATAAGGGTATCTCTAGTTTTAAGTAGCTCTTAAAGCCATTTAATTTTAGTGTTAGCTGCTATAAGTTCTTTCTAGGGGGTTAAAATAGCAACTGTTTTACTATTAGAGGTATTTATAGGTCCTATAGCAGCTTTACCGGCTGCTGTATTTCTTAGCATAGTAGTAGGGGTATTAGGTAATTTCTGGTATTTGTTTATTTCCTAGGGGTTCTAGTCCATGCATATCCTATTCTTAGGTTTTGCGTTCTATTTATATTCTTTTAGTTCTTAGGGGTCTATCCTATCCTTATAGTCCTAGTAATATCCTTAGGGTCCTATTCTATATCCTTGTCCTATTTATAGCCTTATAGATATTTTTAAGTTCCTTTTTAGGAAAGAAGAGTAGTAATAAGCTTTAGATAATGTTAGTAACTTAGTTAATTAAGGTATAAGTATGGGAAGAGGGACGCGCAAGCCTATATAATTAGATTGTCTATAAATAAGGATCTAAAGCTAGAGAAAGGAAAAGAGAAGAAGGGTAGCGCCACTTAAGGTTTTTATACGATCATCTGGTCACGTGACTGCGACTGTCTAAAACAGTACGAAACAGTTTGCAATTGTCCACTATAATCTACCACTATAATCTACCGTTTTCCACTATTTTCCACTAGCGCCGTAATAATAGTTAGTCTGTCTAACTTTCTAAAACCCTTAGAAATAATCACCACTAGGGAGTTATTTAAGTAGTTACTATATAAGACTCTATAAAAGACAAAGGAGTTGGAGATATAATTAAGATAAGTATATTAAGACTACTAAGGACAATTATAAGGACAATTAGGAGAAGTATAGACACACTAGACATAAAGCGGACTTAAAGGGGTAACGCTATACTACACTATAACATTAGAAAACCCTAAATTCCGCATAAAGGAACCTAATAAGTATAATAGTAATAGTCTCTAGAACTATAATTGTTTTATCTATTAATGCAAAACCAAGTTTTAGCTAGACCTAAAACATTACTCTAATAAATATAATTAGACACTAATTACTTTTACCTTCTTATATAGCACTGTTAGGAGTTTATAGACACGTTATAAAAAGAAACTTACTATACCCCTTAAATTTAGCAAATTTAAATCTTAGTTAGTTAATTAGGTCCAAAACCCTACTAATTAAGGAATAGATTATAACTAGTAATACCATAATATAAAACAGCAAAAAGGCTAGAGTATAGTCTAGTTTATAAACTACTTAGAAGAGCTAAAAGATAATATATTAGGAAAACAGGAGAGTAGTAGGGGCTAGCTAGGGGCTAGCCCGGGGCTGGCCTGGGGTCATTTCAGCTGAATCCGCTAATCTGCTTATATATACTTCTTTACGCTAGCCCGGGGCTAGCCCGGGGCCATATTAGCAACATTAGCACATTATATACGTTTTATACGTTTTATACGTTTCATGTTTCATACGTTTTATATATTTTATATAATATTTCCTATAGCTGCAATATTTATAATTATAAAATAAATAATAAAATTCAAAATTCAAAATTTAAAATTTAAAATTAATGGTAGCTATAAGGGATATCTCTCGCAGAGGCTCCAAATCGTTAATTGGCGACGTTCCCGATGATCTGCTGGCCATGTACTGATTTCCTAACTAGGCCTACTGCCTGCCTGCCTGTCCTGCCTGTCCTGCCTGTCCTGCCTGTCCTGCCTGTCCTACCTGTCCTACCTATCTAACCGTCCTACTTGTTCGTGCCTACCTGTCTGTGCCTGCCTGTCGTGCCTACTTGTCTATGCCTACCTGTCTGTATCTATAATTTGGGGGAGAGGTCGGCCCAATCGAAGGCTCTGCTTGATTCGAATCGTTCTCTATGGGCGTTCGCTGGCTGTACGTTTGAACGGTGGTCATCTGGGGTGCCTCCCTAAGAGGCCTCGATTCGATTTGATTTGGTAATAGGGTGATATCGAGGCTCTGGTTCGATTCGATCGACCGATTGAATTGATCGTGGTGTTCACTGGCTGGTCGTTCAAACGATTATCGTCTGGCTCTGGCGACGGTCGTGGTTCTGGCGACGATCCTACCTGCCTACCTACCTGTCTGCTTACCTACCTACCTACCTACCTACCTACCTGCCTGCCTGCCTGCCTGCCTGCCTGCCTGCCTGCCTGCCTGCCTGCCTGCCTGCCTGCCTGCCTGTGTCTGTTTATTGTAGGAGCTCTGCGTCTTTTTAGGGTGACTACCGCTTAGGCGTCGAGCGATTGATTGAGGAGGCGAGGGGGAAGGCTCTCGCAGAAGCTCCAAATCGTCAATTGGCGGCGTTCCCGATAATCCGCCGGCCATGTACTGATTTCCTAACTAGGCCTAGTGCCTGCCTGCTTGCCTGCCTGCCTGCCTTCTATGTCAGTACCTGATTTAATTTAGGGAAGGGGTCGGCCCGATTGAAGGCTCTAATTGATTCGAATCGTTCTCTACAGGCGTTCGCCGGCTGTACATTCGAACGGTGGTTATCTGGGGTGCCTCCTTAGGAGGCCTTGATTCGATTCGATTTGGTGACGGGTTGATATCGAGGCTCTAGTTCGATTCGATCGATCGATCGAATCGATCGTGGTGTTCGCTGGCTGGTCGTTCGAATGGTCATCGTCTGGTTCTACCGTCGTCTGGTTCTGACGACCGTCGTCTGGTTCTGGTCACAGTCCTCTGCTGGCTGCCGTTCTGGTGCCTCCCTAGGTAGGGAGGGTGAAGAAAGGTTAAAAGATAAGGTGGCATTTAGGTGTACAAGGGGTATGCAAAGGCACGTATAGAGGCTATCGGGAATAGAGTGGGGACCCGATGGTATGCGAGGCCCGGCTTATCCTCGGTTAGCTGGGAAATCATGTGTTTAGCCAGCCACCTGGGTTAGATTTGAGGATCTCTATAGCGCCATGAGTGCCAAGCTGTAAAAGTACGCGTATTAGGGACCACCTGCTAATTGAGCCGCTGATGGACGCCGACTATACGGTAATTAGGGCTATTAGGGCCTTAAGTATATATAAAAAAGTCCTCCCTACCTAATCCTTAATCGCGGTAGTATATTTACTATTATACCTGCTATATAAGATAGCGCTAACTAACTGCGTAGAGATTAATATTGCCAATAATACCAAATTACGCGCTAATGCATAGCATATCCTTGCCCTTATGTGTACCACTAGGCCTAAAAATATGTCTTTAATGTATAAACTAAAGCAGAGAGAGTTTAAGATAAGAAGGATATAATACCCCTATTGCGCCCTATGGTTAACGCGTTGTCTAACTCTAGGCCTTCTATAAATAGAAGTAGTACTATAATAGCAATACTATTATAGAGGATAAGCTACTTCTCTTTTTTATTAAGGAGGTTATAGCCTAGCCCTTAAAAGGGAAGAGCTATAAAGCTAATAGTAATATACCCTAAGAGGAGACGCGTCTCTTA
>Ga0307507_10012099_pt1 | contig 10729 bp, 9 predicted proteins | sample 7_EM_MG_FD_207223 | JGI IMG/M metagenome (GOLD analysis project Ga0307507, IMG submission 207223) | Populus trichocarpa ectomycorrhiza microbial communities from riparian zone in the Pacific Northwest, United States - 7_EM | ecosystem: Host-associated > Plants > Roots > Unclassified | place... | reverse complement strand
TCAGCCATTCCATGGAATCCATCAGCCAGTCCATGGAATCCATCTGGAAAGTCCATGGAATCCATCAGCCTCCACCCTCCATTCCATGGATTCCATATGGAATAACCCGGGGAGGGTAAAGTACTGCGAAAATGGGAAACGTACAACTGAGGAACAAAACTTTGAAAGAAGAACAAGGGGCAAATGAGTCGATTATCGAGCTCTAAACGATCCCTTCCCTGACGAACTTGATGAACAGGAGAATCTCATCGTCGACAGTGACGAAGACCAAATATATGCCATTACAGCAGGAGATGAACACAACAGTCTCAAAGAAGCCAAGGCCTCATATGATTGGCCAGAATGGCAATGTGCTATGGATATCGAACTCAATCAACTCCTAGAAATGGGAACTTGGAAACTTGTTGATCCTCCTCCCAATGCCATACCTATCGCAAACAAATGGGTATATATCAAGAAACGTGACCAACTTGGTAAACTCATCAAATACAAAGCACGATTGGTAGTGAAAGGATACGCCCAACATCCAGGCTATGACTATGTTGAAACTTTTTCACCTGTTGTACGCATGGAAACAGTCCGTGCCATTCTCACTCTTATGGTCAAGAACGGGTACAAAATTCAACAGATGGACATCAAGGGCACTTACCTAAATGGCATTTTAAAGGAGAAGGTCTACATGAAACAACCAGAGGGTTATGACGACAACACCGGGCGAGTTTGTGAACTTGTCAAAACCATCTATGGCTTGAAACAATCAGGTCGCGAATGGAACCATAAACTTGACACCACACTCAAAAATCTCGGTTATACACGACTTTATTCAGATCCTTGCACTTACACAAGATGCGACGGAGAAAACATCTCCATTATCACTGTCTGGGTTGATGATCTCCTTCTATTCGCATCGAGTGATGACTTAATGCGAAAAATGAAAGAAGAAATCAAGGCCTCATGGGAAGTAACCGATATGGGTGAGCCAAAGAAAATTATTGGCATCGAAATTGACCATACCAGAAACACTGTTACAATTTCCCAACAACGCTACATCAAGTCTATACTCGAACGCGAAAATTTGACAGATTGTAACCACGTCTCCACACCAATGGATCCAAAAGTCAAAATTTTACCAAATCCGGAAGGCAATGAAGGTAGCCGAAGTAATTACTTTGCACAATTATTAGGCGAATTACAATTCCTCGCCAACGCCACCCGACCGGATATCGCTTTCACCGTCAACCGTCTTTCCTCATACACTGCTAATCCCACCATGGAACACATCACGGCATTAAAATGAATTCTATGATATCTTAAAGGCACCAAATCATATGGAATAAAGTATTCCAATTCTCATGGCAATAACGACGATTTATTCCACGGTTTCTTTCACGGTTTCGCAGACGCCGCCTACGCCAACACAGACGATTACAAGTCTACCGCTGGGTATGTCTTCATTGCAGCAGGGGGAGCTATAACATGGCGTTCTAAAAAACAGACGTTTACTGCTCTTTCCACAACCGAAGCTGAATATGTTGCTTTATCCGAAGCTGCTCGTGAAGCTTACTGGCTCAGAAATCTCTACGAAGAATTAGGAATCAAACAAGAATCACCAACTACGATTAAAGGCGACAATAACGGATCAATTTCAATGGCCAGGAACCCCCAATTCCGCAACCGCGCCAAACACATCGCTGTTTGTTACCACAGAATACGAGATGCGATAAATGATGGCATAATCAAAATTGATTCTTGCCGAGATCCTGAACAAACAGCCGACGTACTTACGAAGGCTTTACATTGCTTCAAACATCGAAAACACATTGCCGAAATGGGAATGAAGTCGACAATGGAAGGAACTTGATTATGTGGTAGCTTTTCCCTACCCTTCCGGGAGGTTTTTTAATGCACCCATGGTTCCTATCCAACAAAAACACGTCGACGACTTGAAGGGGAGTGTTGACATACAAGTCACATGTCTGCCATGTTAGGTAATATACTACGTAGTTAAACATCTACGTACTGACTCAGTAATGTCTGACAATACACTCAAGCCTCCTGCCTTCATCTCTCAACAATACCTTGTAAATGTCCCTGACTTCACACAGAAAATTTCATACCTGATTTTGAGGTTCTATTACAGTATTCCTTCAAGAGATTCAAGGAGGAACTGACCCAATGGTTTGTTGGCATAAAACCACGTGACCACATGCATCACAATTATGACACACGCTGTGTTTGATACACAGCCTTTTACACTATATGCTGTGTTTACACCCCGCAGCATTCTTATGTAAATATGCGTACATAGTAGCACGGACCATGCCTATAGGTATATAAGGGCCAGCACTATGCCCCTCTAATCTTAAGTCTCATTCTTCTAGCTAGTCAGTTGCTTAGCATGCCTCTCACAACACAACACCCAAGGTAAGGGCTAGATAGCTTGTCAGCTACCCCTGCACTACGTGTTGTCTATACGCGATACATGCCTTGCGACAGGTTATGGGCCCCGATGTCGAACGACGTGCACTATGGCTGCACGAGTTCTGACAACGTCCTAGCCTTGTCCAACCTTGGGCTGAATGTGTGCCCTCTGGGCTGCACATCGCCAACAGCAGTTCGCTTCACTGCTGAACACTGTCAAGGTTGTTCGCCTTCGGGCTGAACGCCAATGCTGTTGTCTGGACATTGACTCTAACAGAGTCAGGGTTCATGTCAAGCGCAGTATGCGCTGTGCACCACTATGGTTGCACGCTATAACATACCTGTTCGCTGACACACCCAAGTTCTTTTCTTTTTTAGAAACCAACCAACCCAATCAACAATGTCTTCCTCCAACAAATCCACTTCAATCAATGTCTCTGACATTCCCCACTTCACTGGGCGCAACTTCCAGGCTTGGTTGGAAGGACAAGATGGTCGGCATCTTCATGATCGCCAAGGTATATGACGTAGTCAAAGGCGACACCACCAAACCGGCCAAGAATCAATGTCCAAAGATGCCATCCTCTCCTCCCACCATCACTGCGGAAATGTTCAATGTGGACGCTGAAAAAGCCGCCCGCTACTGGACCCAGTTCAACGTACAGATGAACTATTACAACACGCAGCTAGCGGATTTCAACCGCAAGATGTCAGCCTGGACTGACGGGAACTCCCAAGCAATGGGAATCTTCAACCGAGCCCTGGACATAGGGATCTGGGATCAGGTCAAAGAAATGACCGCCACTGCCACTTGGACCTGGTTAGGCAATCACTACGCCAAGTCCTCCATCACGGAGCTACTGGAACATTTCTAGTACATCAAGGACTACCGGTTCGACCTCTCTAACCCCAGCCCTCAACTCGCCCAGTGGATGCACCACTACGGGTCAATCCCTGCTCACATGATCAGCGGCTCTTTAGCCGCTATCATTCTCATCTCCAACCTGCCCACCACCAATAGTGTTGGGCAAGAATCTATCTACCAACGTCTGGTGGAGACCATGTTCAAGGACAAGACAGCCACCACCTTTGACCTCGCCAAGACCATAGACTCAGTCCACGACGTCTGGGCTGCCCGCTTTGGCGGTCTCCCTCCTTCCCAGCAGCCCCGCAAGGGGACTACATATGACAAGGGAAAGGCTCTGGCTAACAAGCCGCAGCAAAAACAGCAGACACAGGTACAGCGGAACACTGCTATCAAGGGCAAAGGCCTGAATCCTCAGTATTCTGAGCAGCAGAGCGCCGATTCTGGCAGCTCGCAGCAGAAGAAGAAACGGCCCTTCCAACGTGGAGGTAAGGGTAAGGGTGCACACAGCCATATGGCTGGAGCCCCTGATACCTACAACTCCGACTTTGTCTTAGCATCGGCGGCGATGCATATTGCCGACACACCAGTGCTACCAGCGCCCACAGCACATTCCGTAACCTCATTCTCAAGTGCTGGGCCTTCTACACAATGAGAGAAGACCACGGGCTCTTGGAAAAACCCTGGCCGGACAACTCCTCCATACCCCCACGTCCAGCGATCCCGCGACCTGATGAGTCGCCTTGGGGTAACACCCACCATCCAAACTTCGAAAGAGTTTGAGGGGATCGCTTCCCTGGAGGAAGTCACAGATGGAACGTTTGGAGCCCCAACTGTAAAGTTGGGAGCATACACACTCCAGAACCCTGAGCCTGAGACCCCTGCCTTTCGGTGGGGTGCATACTTGCTCACGGATCCCATCCGTGAGCCACCCAGGGCTCCAACGCCAGAAATGGCACCAATGCTGGACACTATGGTAATTGATGTGCCGTCAGAAGAGGAAGATACAGTGTCCCTCAGAGAAGAGGACCCAATCCCAGAAGGATTGGGATTATTCGGGGATGATGAGGATGATGCTCCCCTTCCACAAGGGTTGAAGCTCAACCTGGACGATGATATGTCCGATTACGGAGATGACCCAGAGACACTCTGCAGTCCTATAATTGAACCGGCTCCCGCCCCAGTGGCTGGGCCCAGTAGGACCCCAAGACGCACCTGGGAGACAAGGGGTCCCCAGCCCTATAAGCGCTGGTCTGATGACCATGATGCCTATGAAGGCCCAATGGACAATGAGTTAGTCCCTTTTTGCTCACATAAAGGCACATCACTAACTGATCCCTCTACAGCTTCTATTAGCGTAGACATAGGTAGATCATTAGATAAGTATCTAGCCTATGCAAAAATAAATTGTGGTTACACCTCGCTTTGTGTGGACTGCAAGGACAATTCTAAATCGAACTTCATAGAGTGGATAGTTGACTCAGGAGCATCAGTCCATTTCACGGACAATAAGGCAGACTTTTCCAACCTTAGGTTCTTTGATGAAAAAGACCAGCCAAAGGCACAAACTGCCAATGGCGCCGCAGCCATACACAGCCATGGTACTGTCTTCATGAAAACATGGGTAGATAGTACAAACCCTCAGACGGTTACAATTTCCCATCTATCGCCGGTATTCTATATGCCAGGCATAGGGATCTGTCTCTTATCCATGGGACTACTCCTCAAAGGCAACATGCAAATCAAGGGAGATGAGCGCACCCTTGAGTTTATTCAAGCTCAAACTGGCAAGGTGAAAATAGTAGCTTTGACCAGACTGTTTACCAATACGATCTATTGGGTCAATTTGGAGGTCCTCACTGGAAGTGAGTTGACCGCACACAAGTCCATGCACAGGGACGATTACGATCTCTGGCATCAATGACTTGGACATCCTGGAAAACAGGTGTTTGAGAAATTTGAATCAAGTATGCAGAACTTTCTGAGATCAATCGAAGTCACTAAAAATCCGCCGGTGTGTGAAGGCTGTGCGAAAGGAAAGATGCACTCTCGCTCTTTCCCTGAGAATTCTGCACATGCCACATGTCTGTTTCAATGGATTCATTCTGATCTCAAGGAGTTTGCAGTACAATCGTACCACAAACACAAATATTACATATCATTCCTTGATGACAACTCCTCCCACTCCTGGATATCCCTTCTGAAAAAGAAGAGTGATTCCAAAGCGGCATCCAAACAGTTTATTGCCATGGTCAACATGCAATACAACACGACCATTGGTGAATGGATGACTGATAATGGAGGAGAGTACATCAATAAGGATTATGTCAAACTCCTTAAGGACGAAGGGATTGAGATCCAGCGGAGTGTTCCTTCTCAGCTGCAAATGAATGGCAGAGCGGAGCATTTCAACCGTACTATTGATGAGAAAGCGGAGTCCATGCACCATCAGGCCTGTCTACCTGACAGTTGGTGGGAATTCAGTGTTCTACATGCGAATTACCTATACAACTGCACCCCTGTGCAGTGCCTTGACTGGCAAACTCCGAAAGGGTATCTTGATGAATTCAAACCCAATCTCTCTCACCTACAAATCCTTGGATGTGGAGCTTATGTCTTTATTCACCAAGACCTCCGAGCCAACAAGTTAAGTCCCAAATCAGAGTTGATGACTTTTCTTGGCTATCATGATGGTCATGAATCAAACATGATGTTCATGTGTGCTCCCAACAATGTCATCTTTACTGCTGCCATGGCACTGTTTGATGAACGTTTGTTCCCAAAGTGTGCAAAACACAAAGTTCCACCTGTCACACAAATTCAGGAACCAGAGGAACCCAAGATCTCAATTGAGACAGAAAGTGTGCCTGACCAGGATGCACCTTTTGCTCCACCCCATGATTCAATCATTCTGCAAGGAGACGAAGAGAGATCACATGACAATGCTGAGCCTCAACGTCTGCCTCAATTGCCGCCACAGCACCCCCGACATGCTCCAGGGGGAGCAGAACGAGGTAATGAGCCACCTAGACGCTCTGAGCGAGAAAGGAAAGGTACCAGAAAAGATGGGAACGTATACCCACCCGGCACCTCTACAGACACCAACAGACGTCGAAAATTGCCTGATGCAAATAGTGCAACGTCCGTTCCTAATTCAGGACAGTCGAGCAACACTGTTGAGGGTGACCCTGGTCATGCTAAATCAGCAACGGAAGGGGGAGCATTGTGGGAATATTTGCTTTCCAAGGCAATATCTCACCATGATGAATTACCAGATCCGATGAATGTCCGAGATTGGATGACCAAGGATATCGGCAAACTATCAGCCGAAGATCAATGGGCATGGTGCAAAGCTCAGTTTGAGGAATTAGAGGCCCTCAAGAAACGCAATGTTTACGAGCTTGCTGACCTACCTCCTGGCCGTAAGGCTATCAAAAATTGCTGGGTATTCGATTTAAAGTCCGATGGATGGAAAAAGGCCTGCTTGGTCGCTAAAGGCTTCTCACAAATTGAGGGTCTAGACTTTGATGAGATCTTCTCACCAGTTGTCTGGTTTGAGTCGGTCCACACCATTCTCGCGTTAGCAGCGCTTGAGAAATGGAAAATTGAAGGCCTTGATGTGAAATCTGCCTTCCTATATGGAACATTAGATGAGGAACTTTACATGGAGCAACCTCAGGGGTTCAAAGTTCCGGGCAACGAACACAAGGTTCTTCGCTTGAAAAAGGCCATCTATGGTCTCAAGCAAGCCACTCGCGCTTGGTGGCATGAGCTCGACAGAAGCCTGAAGGCTCTCGGCTTTTCCTGCCTTTATGCCGATGCTGGCATTTTCGTCGCTAAACATGCTGATGGAACAATGGTCATCATACTCGCATATGTGGATGATATCATCCTAACTGGACCAAACACTACCCTAGTTGCATCCAAGAAGAAACTCTTTATGGACAAATGGGAATGCCATGACTTAGGAGAATGCAGGGAGTTTCTCCGTATGAGGATAGAGTATCGAGGAGGGAAGACCTATCTAGATCAGGTTCCCTACCTTGAGAAAATTCTCAAGCGCTTTGGTATGGCCAATGCCAAGGCTGCACAAACTCCTCTTCCCACTGGCTATAAACCTGAACCGTTTGATGGAACTGCTACAGCGGCTCTCCGGTCTCAGTACCAATCAGTGATAGGATCCTTGCTATATTTAATGCTCGGAACTCGTCCCGATCTTGCCTTCGCTGTTACTCAGATGGCGAAATTCGCCCACAATCCATCAGAGGAACACCTCCTGAAGTCTAGGCACATACTGCGCTACCTAGCCAGTACGCGCAAGTACACCTTGGTCTATGATGGAAGAAGTGATGCAGGGCTATATGCCTATTGTGACTCCAGCTATGGAGATGACAGATCAGATGCAGATCGCAGACATCGATCTATGCAGGGATACTATTTTTCCCTTGCGAACGCCAGTGTCAAATGGCACTCTAAAACACAGACTCTGATCTCCACGTCCTCCACTATGGCAGAGTACATAGCACTCTCTGACTGTGCACGTGATTGTGCATGGTACAAGATCCTATTCAGCAAACTCAGAAAACCCATGCCATATGTCCCTATCTATGGTGACAGCCATGTAGCAATCTTCACTGCTCAGAATCCCATAATGCAAAAAGGGATTAAGCATATTGAGATCCGCTATCATTACATCCGAGAGCAGATTGAAAAAGGTGAAGTTAAAGTATTCGCCGTTCCCATGACAGAGAACGTTGCTGATATGTTCACCAAGAATCTGGGCCCAACGCTTTTCTTGAAACACAGAAAGCAGCTCGGAATAGAGTTCTACCCTCTATAACCCATTCGCCTCTTGTACCCACAGAACAAGTATGTGCGCTAATGCTGCACTACTTGAGGGGGAGTGTTGGCATAAAACCATGTGACCACATGCGTCACAATTATGATACACGCTGTGTTTGATACACAGCCTTTTACACTATATGCTGTGTTTACACCCCACAGCATTCTTATGTAAATATGTGTACATAGTAGCACGGACCATGCCTGTAGGTATATAAGGGCCAGCACTATCCCCCTCTAATCTTAAGTCTCATTCTTCTAGCTAGTCAGTTGCTTAGCACACCTCTCACAACACAACACCCAAGGTAAGGGCTAGATAGCTTGTCAGCTACCCCTGCGCTATGTGTTGTCTATATGCGATACATGCATTGCGACATGGTTCTGCCAAAAGAAATGGGAAGTTCACGGTGAACATGGCCCCAATCTTGGCCCTGAACACCGTCAAAAGCAATTGCATAAGGACTATGGGTGATAATCCAGCTGTACTGGGGCCAATTTTGGATGCACTGTCATACAGTCGAAGTAGTGAATTTCTTGTGTTTCTAAACAGGGCGTGAGCTTAACCACATCTACAGAATCCATGTGTTTCTTACAGCATCGTCTTCAACTTCCGTGATCGTTAAAGTGGCTATTACAACGAGAGCTGCAACGAGCCCTACTGCTGGAACGCCAACCGCCACGGCTGTCAGAACTACGAATGGTGGTTGACGTATTTCCATGTTTTGGTTTATTCCCTGTACTGCAGCAACATCTTTTGGTTGCGCAAGGTGGAGCTGAGTACCATTTCAACTGTTTTCTAGAGGTGGAACCTCCTGGCCATGCCTGATCTCTGATGGTATGGCGGTAGAAAAGGTGAAAAATCCCCAAAGAAAGAAAAAAAGCTTCATGATGATGAGAGACCTAGGAGTGGGTGAAAAACAAATTGAATCGTTGGAGTCTATTATAGAGAAATGGGGCTTGCACTGTTGGAATACAGAAAAGATAGAAGCTATTCTGATGGAAGGATGATAAATGTCGGTCTTCCTTCCCTCCGAAAATGTACACAAATATAATTTCTGAAAATAAGGTAAATCAGGTTCTCTCTCAATAAAAAATCGGAAAAGAATCAGTGCTTCACGAGCAACGGTTATAGAACAACAAGCAGAAAACCTACCTGTATTTAACAATCTTGTGAAACAGACAATGGATGCATTCCAGTTATCGAACTCGACACTAGCAATTCAGCCCAATCTTCAAAAAACAAAAGTGTTCTCAAGGTAGTAGGTAATAGGAAACACACTTCCTTTCTTTACTTGAAAAAATGCACTCTTTGAACGTTGGAATAACAAAAGATCTATCATCTCATGGTCTAATCATCGTCGGCGCAAAAGGAAGGATGGACAGGTCCTTATATCTGAGTTCCCAATACCACTCCCACACCAGCAAGCTCAGTTTCAAACAGTTTGGTCATGAGCTGAATCATGCCTGAATGCAACAGGTTTCCATCGCTGCCTTAAATCTTCAAGTGTGATTCCGTGAAAGATGAGATCTGCTCGTTTCAAGCACTGGTGCAATTTTAACAACTTCGCAAGGCTGGTGAAAATTTTCTATGCATTCCATTCTTGTCCCAAAGGGAGGGAAACCTTAGCATTCATTTTAAACAAAAGTACGGGTATTCATCCGTTCTATGTGCAATGTATGACCTGTCTTATGGTGAATGAGCGTAAAGGGCCATGGTGCGCACGATGAATTTGGATGACAAAACCATTGTAGTCCGCTGGAGAGGTTTGTGGGTTAAAGATTGCAGCATCTAATTTGGGTTTAGTAATTTATCTTCCACAGGGAGAGCCAATAATGTGAAGCAATGCCCACATGGAATTTCTATTTTTGGACACGTGATACAAACAGCAAGCTCGGTTCCGAAAAGTTTTTCTGAAGCAATGCGCACACACGGAAATTCTATTTGGATACAATACAGCAAGCTCAGTTCCGAAAAGTTTTTGGCCATCTCGGCGTAAAGAACTCCCAAAATCGTGAATACGGTACCCATGCGGCTCTCAGATTTATCTGCCAACAGAAATGAAGACCCAGTCAATGGGGTTCAAGCTGGTGGCGTTAAGCAGGAGGATGACCCCACGCATGTTGTTGAAGAAGTTGAAGCTGAAGAGAACAATCATTGCAAAATCATTGCAGAAGCTGGTGCCCAACTTCAAAATCAAAAAAGTGCTGACTCATCTAGCCTGAGAGAACAGGATAGGGGAAAGTTGGGGGAAAGAAGAAGCACATAGCAAATAAATTGTACAACCCACGCAAGTCCTTGAACTGTTGCAGCACCCTGATGATGAATCTCATAGAACTAGGTTCCTAGAGAGACTTAAGGGCCTGTTCGGCAACAGTTGCAGTTAGGGAAAACAAATCTATCTTTAATGGAAAAGCAAACCTGCTCTTCTTCAGACTGATCTGGCCCAACAACTTCTTGGACGAGGTTTCGTTGCTAGCACAAGGGGCAAACAGCTTTTGTCACCAGGTAAAGAGGTAGCAAATAGTAAATAACTATGTTAAATCTTTTATTCCACATTTGTGACAAAAATGATCAGTTAAATAGAATTAAAATTTTCTTGC
>Ga0307507_10012098_pt1 | contig 10730 bp, 7 predicted proteins | sample 7_EM_MG_FD_207223 | JGI IMG/M metagenome (GOLD analysis project Ga0307507, IMG submission 207223) | Populus trichocarpa ectomycorrhiza microbial communities from riparian zone in the Pacific Northwest, United States - 7_EM | ecosystem: Host-associated > Plants > Roots > Unclassified | place... | reverse complement strand
CGAGGAACAGCAGGAGACCCTCGCGCAGCGTGCGGCGGCGGTCGGTGTCGAGCTGTTCGTGGTGGACGACGGCTGGTTCGGCGCCCGTACCAGCGACCGCGCCGGGCTCGGCGACTGGACCCCCAACCCGGACCGCTTCCCCGCCGGCCTCAAGCCGCTCGCCGACCGCGTGCACGCCCTGGGCATGCAGTTCGGCATCTGGGTCGAGCCCGAGATGATCAACCCGGACAGCGACCTGTACCGCGCGCACCCGGAGTGGGTGCAGTACCAGGAGGGGCGAAAGCGGACGGAGTTCCGCAATCAGCTCGTCCTCAACCTGGCCCGCGAGGACGTCCAGGAGTACCTCTGGGAGCAGCTCGACGGGCTCCTCTCCAGCGCCCCGATCGACTACGTGAAGTGGGACTTCAACCGCTGCTTCACGGACGCCGGCTGGCCCGGCGAGGCCTATCCGCAGCGCCTCTGGGTCGACCATGTGCGCGCTCTGTACGCTCTGTTGGACCGGCTGCGGGAGGCCCACCCCGGTGTGGCCTTCGAATCCTGCTCGGGCGGCGGCGGCCGGATCGACCTCGGCATCATGAGCCGTACGGACCAGGTGTGGACCTCGGACAACACCGACCCGCTCGACCGGCTCGCCATCCAGCACGGCTTCAGCCAGATCCACCCCGCGCGCGTGATGGCGGCCTGGGTCACCGACAGCCCGAACAACCAGCTCAACGGCCGGGTCAGCAGCCTGCGCTTCCGGTTCGTGAGCGCCATGGCCGGGGTGCTCGGCGTGGGCGGCGACCTCTCGGAGTGGACCGAGGCGGAACTCGCCGAGGCCCGCGAGTGGGTCGCCCTCTACAAGGAGATCAGGCCGCTCGTGCAGCACGGCGACCTCCACCGGCTCCGCCCGCCGACGGGCGGACTGAGCGCCGTGCAGTACGTGCGCGGCGACGATACCGTCGTCCTCGCCCTGCTCCAGGCGCAGCACTACGGCGAGCCGGTACCGGCACTCCGGCTGCGCGGGCTCGACCCGACCGCGTCGTACGAATGCCTCGAAACGGGCGAAGTCCACCGGGGTGCGGTCCTGTTGCACCACGGGCTGCGTACCGGGCTGCGCGGTGACCTCGATGCGACAGTTCTCCAGCTGCGTCGCATCTGAGCCTTCTGCCCGAATTGCAGCCTTAGTTCCAACTCGCTCTGGAATAAAGGAACCTGAGGGGAACGTACGTGATCAGCGTCATATTCGTGACCGTGCGTCGTTCGTCATGTTCACGTAATTGACGTGCTTTTTCAGGGGTATTGAGGGGTGGCGGCCTGGGGGAATTCACGGAGGGTGACGGTGAATTCCCACAGGGGATCACAAGAAACACATAACCGTGGAACCTCTTGCTTGTCCCTTTGCGTCTTCCTCGCTTACGTTCGCCACCAATCCGGACGGACGCCCAATCCTGCCGCCGACCGGACTCCGCACACACCCACCCGTATGCGGCAGGAGCGGGGGACCCACAGGTAAGACGCCTGTTCCGGTCTCCGGAACGGGCTAGGGGTTAAGTCGCGACCAGCGCGCGGCCGGGCATCTCCAGCTCGCACCCGACAGCTCACCTCGCAGGCGCCGGAGAGGAATTCGTCATGCCCGCGAACGGTAAGCACCGCCGTCCGAAGTCCCAGCGCCTCAGCCGTTCGATAGCCGTAGCGGGAACTGGCGGCGCTGCGCTCGCCCTTCCGCTCATGGGGGCCGCCGGCGCCCATGCCGCACCTTCGACTTCCGCTCCGGAAAAGGCCGTTCAGTCCCTTCCGGCGACCGAGAAAACGGTCACCGCGAAGTCGACAGGGGTTACCACGTACTCGGTGAAGGCGGGCGACTATCTCGCGAAGATCGCCGAGGAGCAGGACGTCGCCGGCGGCTGGAAGAAGATCTACCAGGACAACCGCGAGGCCATCGGCGGCAACCCGTCGCTGATCCACCCGGGCCTGAAGCTCTCCCTCGGCCAGAAGGCCGCGACGAGCACGACCAAGTCGTCCGGTTCCTCGTCCTCTTCGTCGTCCTCGTCCTCGTCCTCGTCGAAGGACACGTCGGCCGAGCAGAGCGCCGACACCACCACTACCTCCACCGGCTACGCCCTCCCCGTGACCGGCGCCACCATCGGTACCGGATACCGCGTCGCGGGCAGCATGTGGTCCAGCGGCTATCACACGGGCGTTGACTTCGTCGTCCCGACCGGCACCACCATCAAGGCGATAGCCGCGGGCACGGTCGTCTCGGCGGCCTACGACGGCGCCTACGGCAACGAGGTCGTGATCCGGCACGCGGACGGCGAGTACTCGCAGTACGCCCACATGTCGCAGCTGTCCGTCTCGGCCGGCCAGACCGTGACCGAGGGTCAGCAGATCGGCCTCTCCGGCGCGACCGGCAACGTCACCGGCCCGCACCTGCACTTCGAGATCCGGACCACGCCGTACTACGGCTCGGACGTGGACCCGGTCGCCTACCTCCGCTCGCACGGCGTCACCGTCGGCTGACACCGGAGCCCGGCGCGGAGCAGTTCCGGGGTCAACGCCCCTGATCAGGGGGTTATTCCGACTTTGGACAACCCTTTACAAGTGGCTTATCTCACCGCCCGTCAACCCCTTATTACGATCGCGTAGGTCACACTCCAGGGTGAATTATGGTTGCCGTGGCTAACGATTCGAAGAGTGACAACAGATCAGTGATCGGGTCGTACGTGGCGGTGGGGGACAGCTTCACCGAGGGCGTCGGCGACCCCGGGCCCGACGGGGCGATGGTCGGCTGGGCCGACCGGTTCGCGGTACTGCTCGCGGATCGGCGGCCCGAGGGCGACTTCGAGTACACCAACCTGGCCGTGCGCGGGAAGCTGCTCGACCAGATCGTGGCCGACCAGCTCACCCGGGCCAAGGAGATCGGGCCCGACCTGGTCTCCCTGGCCGCGGGCGGCAACGACATCATCCGTCCGGGCACCGACCCCGACGAGGTCGCCGAGCGTTTCGAACGCGCGGTCGCCGACCTCACCGCCGCCGTCGGCACCGTCATGGTGACGACCGGCTTCGACACCCGCGGCGTGCCCGTGCTCAAGCATCTGCGCGGCAAGATCGCCACCTACAACGGACATGTGCGGGCCATCGCCGACCGCTACGGCTGCCCGGTGCTCGACCTGTGGTCCCTCAAGACGGTCCAGGACCGGCGGGCCTGGGACGGCGACCGGCTCCACCTCTCTCCCGAGGGGCACACGCGCGTGGCGCTCCGCGCCGGTCAGGTCCTCGGCGTCGAGGTCCCGGCCGACCCGGACCAGCCCTGGCCCCCGCTGCCGCCGCGCGGCACGCTCGACGTCCGGCGCGACGATGTGCACTGGGCGCGCGAGTACCTGGTGCCGTGGATCGGGCGCCGACTGCGGGGCGAGTCCTCGGGGGACCATGTGGAGGCGAAGGGCGCGCTGTCTCCGGACGACATCAAGATGCGGATCGAGCGGGTGGCCTGACGGGACGACGCGGTGACGGGTGCCGAGGCGCTGGGTGAGGGGGTGACCCCTCGGAGAGGCGGCTTTTTCGGGAGGCGTCTCCTCGAAGAGACGGCCTTTTCCGGAACGGCTCAGGGAGCGGTCAACGCCGCCCGCTCCAGGCCGAGTTCCCGTGCGAGCGCCTCGTCGACCCACTCCAGGGCCCGCGCCCGCGACACCGCGCCCCCGTAGGCGGTCATCTGTACGGCGAGTCCGTCGAGCAGGGCTGTCAGGCGCAGGGCGGTGCCGGCCGGGTCCGGGCAGTGGAACTCGCCCGCGGTCACTCCCTCGGCGATGACCTCGGAGAGGGCCTGCTTCCACTGGCGGTCGAGATCGCGGGTGACGTCCAGGAGGGCGGGTTCGCGCAGTGCCGCCGCCCAGCCCTCGATCCACAGCCGCCAGCCCTTGGCCTGCCCGGTCGGCGCGTACCAGCGCAGCGCGGCCCGCAGTCGGCGCAGCGCGGTCGTGCGGCGGTCGAGCAGCTTGCGCAGATGGGCGAGGTCGTCCTCGGCGGCGAACGTGAACGCGGCGGCGACCAGTTTCTCCTTGGTCGAGAAGTGATAGAGCACCAGCGCGTTGCTCACCCCGAGCGCCGAGGCCACGTCGGCGATCCTGACCGCAGCGACCCCTCGCGCCTCGATCTGCTCGACGGCGGCCCGCAGCAACTCCGCCCGCCGCTCCGCCACGCCCAACCGCACTCTCGCCACGCGGTCACCCTAAGCCGTTGCCCATAGGGGCGTTGTCCCGTACGTCACCGGTACCAGCCGAACCGTTCCGCGATGACCGGGAGCCGCTCCGCGACGATGGCGTGCGCTGCGGCACGCGGTGTGGTGCCGTCGGCCTCCGCGCGGGCCAGCATCCGGTCGATCAGGGCACGCATCGCACGCCGGGTGTGGGCGAACGCCTCGTCCGCGTCCGGGCCGATGTCGCCGAACAGGGTCCACCACCACCAGGCGTTCGTCCCGGAGTTCACGACCACGTCCGGCAGCACGGTCACCCCCCGCGCGGAGAGCAGTTCCTCCGCCTCGGGCAGTACAGGCATGTTGGCCGCCTCGACGATCCAACGGGCGGTGATCCCCTGCTGGTTCGTGGTGTCGATCGCGTACGACACCGCCGCCGGAACCAGCACCTCCGCCTCTACGGACAGCCAGTCCTCGCCGGGGAGTTCGCGATCGCCGGGGCGCAGCGCGGAACGGTCCACGGTGCCGTACCCGTCCCGGGCCGCGAGCAGCGCGTCCACGTCGAGTCCGGCCGGGTTCACGATCGTGCCCTTGACGTCGGCGACGGCGACGATCGTCAGCCCCGCGCGCGTGAGGAACCGTGCCGTGGCCCCGCCCATGGTGCCCAGCCCCTGCACGGAGACCCGCGTCCCCGCGTACGGCACGCCCGCCCGGTCCAGTGCGGCGAGCACCGACTCGGCGACCCCGCAGCCGCCGACCAGCTCGTCGAGACCGATGCCATCCACCTCGACCGCGAAGGCGTCCGCGAGCCGCCGCCGCGCCTCCGTCTCGTCGTCGAGCAAGGGATACACGGCCTGGATCGTCGACACGAGCCCGGCTTCCACCGCGGCCCTGTCGACCAGGTCCTGGCCGAGCCCGAGATCCTCACCCGTTGTCCAGAAGCTCTCGATGTACGGCCGCATGGCCCGCAGGTAGCGCACGAGGAGGCCGTACGACACCGGGTCGCGGGGATCGCAGTCGATGCCGCCCTTGGCGCCGCCGAGGGGGACGTAGCGGCCCTCCGGGTCGTAGTGCAGGGCCTCTTTCATGGTCATGCCGCGGGCCAGCCCCGCCACCTCGTCGAGCGTGCAGCCCGGCCGCATCCGCAGTCCGCCGCTGGACACCCCGCGCACCAGCCGGTCGACGACCAGGAAGCCCTGGCGGTCGGTGACGTGGTCGGTCCAGGTGAGCGACATCAAGGGGGCGGTCATGGGGACTCCTCGCGGCGTCGGCCGGAAGGCCGGGTACTGAACGGCGAGTCAGTATCGGAAGCGGTGTCGCGTCCTGTCAACGGAAGATCGAGTCCCGGCCCGTGCTGAGGACCGCCACCCCGTGGTGTCAACCTCCGGGGCGCAACTTTGGTCTTTCCTTGGAATGCGGGCTCCGGGATGCCGATCCACCGGCGTTGTCAGAGGGGTCGACCATAATGGAAGCCTGACCGACTCCACCTGGAGGAATCGTGACCGGAATCCGTACCCTGAGCTCCGGGCTCCGTGAGCTGCGGCCCGCGGCCTTCGGCGCGGACCCGAGCGGCGAGCGCCTGGCGCGCATCCGCAGATCACCCCACTTCAAGGACGGGGTCTTCCAGAACCCCGGGGGCAATACGAACGTCCGCCCCTCCGGGGGCACGATGCGCGAGATGGGCAAGTCCTATCTCGACAAGGAGCAGCGCGCCCTCCGCGCCCCCAACGGTGTGCTGCCAGTACACGCCACCACCCTCGCCGACCTGGCCAAGCCCGCCGCCACCGGGCTGCGGCTGACCTGGATGGGGCACTCCAGCGTGCTGGCGGAGATCGACGGCCACCGGGTCCTCTTCGACCCGGTCTGGGGCGAGCGCTGCTCCCCGTTCCCGTTCGCCGGACCCAAGCGGCTGCACCCGGTGCCCCTGCCGATCGCCGCGCTCGGCCCGGTCGACGTCGTGGTCATCTCGCACGACCACTACGACCACCTGGACATGCCCACGATCAAGGCGCTGGCCGACACGGACACCCTGTTCGCCGTGCCGCTGGGCGTCGGCGCCCACCTGGAGCACTGGGGCGTGTCCGCCGACCGGCTGCGCGAGCTGGACTGGCACGAGGAGACCAAGGTCGGCGGCCTCACCCTGACCGCCACCCCGGCCCGCCACTTCTGCGGCCGCGGCCTGCGCAACACCCAGCACACCCTCTGGGCCTCCTGGGTGGTCGCCGGTGACGAGCACCGGATCTACCACAGCGGCGACACCGGCTACTTCGAGGGCTTCAAGGACATCGGTGCCGCACACGGCCCGTTCGACGCCACGATGATCCAGATCGGCGCGTACAGCGAGTTCTGGCCCAAGAATCACACGGACTATACGCCGCTTCCTGGGGCGTGGCCAGACATTCACATGTCGCCGGCCCAGGGGGTGCAGGCCCATCTTGACCTGCAGGGAGGTGGTCCGGCTGGGGTGCTGTTGCCGATCCACTGGGGGACCTTCAACCTGTCCCTGCACGCGTGGGCGGAGCCGGGGGAGTGGACGAAGTACGAGGCGGAGGAGGCAGGCCAGGCGGTGGCGTTCCCGCGGCCGGGTGAGCCGTTCGAGCCCGCGGGGAGGCTGTCGGCGGAGGCGTGGTGGCGGGCCGTGTCCGGTCCGATCGCGCACCCCTGGCGGCGTCCTCGGAGTACTGAGGGTGTGGTCGAGCCGAGCAAGAAGGATCTTGACCTCGCGGGTGAGCGGTGACGTCGGTCGGAGACGAGATGGGGGTGATGGTCCGGATGCTGGAGCGTCTTCCGGCTGGTGAGCTGGATCGTTTGCTGCTCGATTTGGGCGGGGCGCCCCGGGTGGAGCGTGAAGTCGCTGCGCAGCGATTCAGGCCCTTGCCGTCTCCGAAGGGCCCTTCGCGGGTTATCGTCCGCACACGCATTGTGCAGCGCTGAGCTTGCGGGAGAGGGGCGGCCGGGTAGGGCTCGGCTGCACTGCTCGGCCAGTGTCGATGGCAGCGTCTAGGGAGCCGCTACCTGCTCGACACTCGGGGGCAGGCCCCGGGCGCCGGCAGCCCCGAGGGGCTGCCGCTCAACGCGTTTTTCTCACAGCAGGACAGCGGGACAGCTGGCCTGCCGCCCTCTTCGACCCGTCGGTGGATCCGAACGTGATGTCACGATTCACGCATCGCCGGTACTTGTGGGTGACCCGGTCACAGGCGTCATACGGTCGGCGTGCGGACCGGCGCAGCGTCGCCGGTGTGGACGTGGACGCGACACCGAGGTAGCCGTGGAGTTCGCCCGTCCCCCGAAGCGACGTACGCGACACGATGGTTGACACCGTTATCGCGCTGGACGCAGTCGCCGTCCGGTACGGCAGCACGAGGCGCAGGTCGTCGCCGCCGAGAACGCGACCCCGAGTGTGAGCGCGGGTGAGTTCGTCGTGCTCGTCAAACCGCCCCCCGGTTCCGTATTGGGTGACCGGTATGGATGCTCGCTGCTTGCCGAGTGGGTGGGAGTGCGGCTCGCGGGATGTGGCGGCATCCGAGGGCGGCGTCGCACCACAGGCCGCCCTCGGATGCCCGACCCTTCCTTCACGCTCAGGACCCTGTACGACCACATATTGCGGCCATGTTGATGTGATGAGTTGAAGAAGTCTTCACATCATGGGCAGGCGTGATTTCTGGAGGCCGGGCCGAGCTAAATCTCGATCTGTCCCTCCACGTGTTTGAGCTGGTGGCGGGCCATCGCCAGGTTCGAGCGGGCCTTGTCGAGTACGAGGTACAGGAACAGGCCGTTGCCGCTGCGGCCGGTGATCAGACGGATCAGGTGGTACTGGCTGTCCAGCGTGATCAGGATGTCCTCGATCTGGCCCTTGAGGCCCAGCTGCTCCATGGTGCGCACCATGGCCCGGATGACATCCGTGTTGCCGGCTGCGGCGATCGTCAGGTCCAGGGTCTTGCTGCCGCCCAGCGTGCCCAGCGCCATTCCGCTGGTGTAGTCGACGACGGCGGCCCCCAACGCCCCCTCGATCCCGGCCATCATCTCCTTCAGCGACACTTCCACACTCGCCACAGCGCCTCCTCTTGTGTTGCGTTGACTGCGGCGGACCGGTGCTGCCGACCCGCCTCGGTGTCCGGACCGTAGGCGTGCAGCCCTCACTCGCGGGGAGTCTCTTCGAGACTGACCCGCGACGATCGGACAACGGCTCGACGGGGCCTGTTGATACGCCAGAACTGCCCCGACTGGTACGGAAGTTGACGCCTGGTCCGGCGTGAGCCGCAAACCGGGATCATGGGGTATGGGTCTATCGACCGCGCGTTCGCGGAACCAACGCCGGCCGCTCCCGGAAGGGCACACCCTTCCTCACGCACCTTGGCGGTAACCAGGTCGAGGTCCGATCGGCGAGCTCCGCTCCCGTCGGTAGGGCCAACCCGACGGTGGTCGAGGCCGTGGTGAAGGTGGGGATCGATGTCTCCACCGAGACGCCGAGGTGCTCACCAGTGGTGATGATCGGCACGAACCCGTCCGTCGGCCTGGGCCGGTTTCTCTGCCTCCGGCAACGCGCCCTCGGCTCCAGAGGCTGCGCCCTCGCCGAACTGACCGCGGAGGCCACCGACGGGTCGCTGACTCGCTGGAAGGTGTGGGCCGGCCTCTCCGGCACGGCGGAGCTACCGCCCGGAGAGGGCGCTGACCAGCAGCGCACCTCAGAGGACGGCGGGAGGCTGAGGCCGGACACGACGGCCGGTTGGCGTAGGAGGTGCGGCCCGCGTCCCTATCGCACTGACGGACTCGGTGAGAGCGTGCTGTTCGCCGGCGGCGTGAGAACGACCTGTGGCTGTGTCGCGGCCGGGGGCGGCGGGGTCATGTCCTGGGCCGGGAGCGTGGGCGCGGTGGTCTCCTGGAAGAGGACCTGGTCGAAGTCGACCAGACCGGTCTTCTCCAGGACCGTGATGAGGTCCAGGACGATGCCGTTGGCCTGGTCGGCCAGGGCGCGGACCAGCGTGTTCTTCGTGGTGGTGCGGACGCTCGCGATCGTGGAGAGGATCTGGCCGTCCGTCGCGCGCAGGAGGGTGGCCATGTCGGTGTCGAACTGTTTGCCGCTGTCCGCGTTCAACTTGGCTACGAAGCCCTGCTGTTGTGGCGACGGCTGGTTGGGCAGCGTGATGCCCAACTGGCCGGCAGCTCTGCGGGCGGCGGCGTCCAGCGAGGCATCCCCGTCGATCAGGTGCTTCCCCGCGGTCTTGACCGCCTTGGTCCTGCCCTTCCTCAACGCTGTCTGGCCAACGGGGTACTCCCACAGCCCGGCGGAGCGCACCTTGACCACGAAGTCCCGGTCGGCTTCCGTCAGCGGTCCGGTCGCCGGGGTGGCGATGACCCGCTCGGGCGCACTCCTGACCTTCTGGACTCCGAGCATGGCGGGGTAGAGGAGCGACCCGAGGGTGAGGCTGAGCGCACCACCCACGAAGAGAGTCCCCGCCGCTTTCCGTGAAACGAGCACGGTGTCTCCTGTCCGGTGCGGAACCCGCACCCACAGCAGTACGGATGCGGGGTCTCACGGAACCTCTTGGGCTCGTAATGGGTTCGTAAAGTCGATCGGTGTTCGGTACCCCGTCGGCACCCGTGCTGGCCGCGGCCGGCCACCCGCCTGCCCGGGCGAGTGCCCGACGCCGTCGCGATCCACGGTTCACCATCGTCACCATCCCCTTCGGCTCGGGCTCCGCTGACGCTCTCCGCTTCACCTCGGACGCGCCAGGAACCGAACTGTGGCCGAGGACGCGCCGCAGTGACATCTGGCACGGATGCCCTCGCCGGGGCGCAGGACGCCGCGATGACAGTCTCGCCCGAGGTGCCCGTTGCCCGTACCACGGCGAAGCGGCGGTCGGCGGTGTGATCGTCGGGGTCCTCGTCCGTCCTGTCGTCCTCGTGGCGCTTGCCGGAGGACGCGGTCGCGGCCGGGCCGAGTGATACGGCGGCAGGACCTGCCGGTACTCGTGCAGAACGGCCCCGAGCGCGAGACGTCCGTCGACGCCACGTCCCGCTCAAGGTCCCTGCTGCACGAAGGGGAGGTGGCGTGGAGCCGCCCCGGCAAGTCCGCCGGGGCGGCTGCTGCGATCGGAGGCTGTCGGTCAGGGGCTGTCCTCGCCGCCTCCGGTGCCGCCGTTGGCCAGCCACTGCGCGTAGGCGATCGCGGCCAGGCGGGCAGAGAAGGCGTTGTCACGTGCGGTGGCGGTCGTGGCGGCGGCGGTGCCTGCCGCTGCGGTCAGGCCCGAAGCCGGCGTGTACATCGCCTCGTTGAAGACCGAGCCGCTGGGGGCCGAGGCGACGGCGAAGACGGGGTGGGCGGTTCCGCCGGAGAAGGAGGTGGAGATGTAGTCGCCGACCATGGTGCCCTGCGTGGTGCTCGCCAGCCAGGAGTGGGTCATCGGACCGGCCAGTTGGGTCGGCGTCGTCCAGGTGCTGCCGGCGTTGGTCGAGGAGACGTACCCGACGTCCAACTGGCAGGTGGCGGCGGTGCAGTTGGCGACCGGGTGGTAGTAGTACGCCAGCGCCAGGTGCGCGGTGGTGCCCGAGGTGG
>Ga0307507_10012097_pt1 | contig 10731 bp, 8 predicted proteins | sample 7_EM_MG_FD_207223 | JGI IMG/M metagenome (GOLD analysis project Ga0307507, IMG submission 207223) | Populus trichocarpa ectomycorrhiza microbial communities from riparian zone in the Pacific Northwest, United States - 7_EM | ecosystem: Host-associated > Plants > Roots > Unclassified | place... | reverse complement strand
ATAGCAGGTCTTAAATACACTTGTCAGGCTAACCGGAGCCTTGTAACCAATAACCATAAAGACTCCCAAAACGGTAGCCTTGAAACGTTACATAAAACATATCAAGTATCGCACGATACCTTGACACCATAACTAAAACATACTGCGTATCAAACGATACTCGAAACCAAACATAAAACATCATGAGTATCAAAATCAATCATAAAACATACTGAGTATCAAACGATACTCGAAACCAAACATAAAACATCATGAGTATCAAACTCAATCATAAAGCATACTGAGTATCAAACGATACTCGAAACCAAACAGTAACCTGTACCGGTTACAGAAGACTTACCTTATAAGTCGCTTGATATGGTTGAGAATCAACCATTTCTTCATCACTACTGCTCTCAGACTCCTCGTCATCAGAGCTGGATGTGTTAACCTCCTCGGCATCATCCTGGTGAATCACCTTCCTTGTATTGGTCTTGGATTGTGTCTTTCTCCGAACTAGAGCTTTGGTCTTCTTATGCTTTGCTGCTGCTTCAACCTTTTTCTTATCAAGTTCCATACGCTTGTGATATAGCTTAGCCAAGTGCTTGGAACTAAGTAGAAGTCCACCGCGTAGCTGTCGTCTATCCGCCTTGGCCGGCGTTACTAGTTGGCGTACTTTATCAACCTCTTCCTCTGCGATAACTCTTGCAGCATCGATAATAGGCGCTTCTTTCATACACCTAGTCAAAAGATCCTTGAGGGCTTTGTGGGCTGGATTTTCTTCAATTTGCGGACTACTTAGCTCAATACGATCAAGCTCGGGTGCTCCAACTACTCTGTTAGTTGATGGTCGAAAGGCCAGGACGTCGGGTAGCCAAATGAGTCTTTGGAACCATCTTTGCCTGCAAGATAGGATCCCTCAAAATCCGATTTCTGTTGAATGGGATAAGTCCAGAGGCATACCAGGCCGACCTGATCGTTTCAGGCTTAAAGGTCTTGATCCTTGCCCTCTGACGCATGGGAAAGATATGTCCCTTCTTGATAGTACCATGGGGGCCTTGTTGACGTACACGATCTTCAAGCTCTTGCTTGTAATAAGTTGTAAGAGGGCCAAAGATACGACATCAAGAGGTTGGAGAATATGAGTCGAGTGGGATGGGAGGCAGACAAGATGAATGTTGTGATCGGTTGCATACTTGACGAATGCATAGTTCTCCACATGTGTTGAATGGCAATCCAATACAAGAATACGATGCTGGTTGATACATTTTGCTGGACGTGTCCTTGGTTCAAATACCTCCTGAAACCACTGAAATGTTATCTCAGTATTGGTCTAACATTTGGGGGAGGTGGCAAATAATGCATCTTCTTTCGCTTCAATCTCAATATTGGTATGGTGTCCCATCAAGTGTGCATTGGCCTTGAAGATAATCAGGGGAGGCAAGACTTGGGCTCCACCTGATATTGCTTCAACAATTGTGACCCAAACACGACCACCAGCTTGGATGAGGCTAGGATTTCAGCAGGAGGCACGGCAGATCATGGTTCCTGCGCCTCCTAATCCAATAGCGAATCCCTTCTCGTCTGTATTCCAGGTGTCTTCATCCTTGACATGAAACTTGCACTGAATGTGACAGAAGCGATCAAGATGCTTTTGAAAGGAATCCAGGTCAGTGGCCAGAGCTCTTTCGCTATCCAGACATCGTCCTATTTTGGAATCCAAGTCAGGATGGCGACCCAGAAAGCGTGTCAACCAATGCTCTCCAACTTGGTCCGTGGAATTCCGTGCACGAAGGAGACTCTGAACCATTTGAAAGACTTGTCAGCGGCAAGTTGGAAATCCATAGTCATCCCACTTCTTGATCCAGGAACTTAATGCCTCCTCCTCTGTGTTGGACAGAAGCTGTTGCGATTCATGAGCTGTCTTTGCCGGTGTTGTCTTTTGGGAGATTCGATTGTGGAGTGTGGATTTTGGTACTTCAAACTGGATAGACAGTTTGCGGACAGAAAGAGTTGTATCAGCCACATGGACCTTGAGGGCTTCTTGGAGCCGTGTCTCTCTGCTATCCTTGGGGGAAGGCATTCGTATTTGTTGCGTGTTTGAGGTAGTATTCCGAGAGGGTAGTTGCTTCGTGTGTACTATGAGAGAGGTGTAATCAGAAGAGGATAAAAATAACCAGAACTTAAAATCAACGACTCCAGTTAAATAAGAGAGGAACTGCCATGATTCTTTAGGGTATTATAAAACAGACCCTCACAATAGTTCATATAGAAAAATATTTCCAAATTTACTTGTTTTAGTCTGTCAAATTAGTCATCAATGTTGGTGTTGCAAATTCTTCATATATTACCCTTTTAGGTCAATTACCAATATTCCTTTACAGAAAGAATGGATTATTTCTTTATAGGCTGAAACTATAGATAGTATTCTACATTATGCTTGAGTATTAGGTCCTTTGATCCCCAATGGGCTATGCTATTTCAATTTCAATTTTACATGTTAGAGTTTAAAAAGTGTCACAATACTAGTGAGTGTCCCATTACTAGGTCAAATACGTTATATCGATACAGATCATTTCTCTAGGCACATAACCCAGCTAGCTGAGCCCCACCCGAGACATCAAGCCTTGGAATTTGTTTTTGTATGTGTCGGCTCACTTTACACTTGCGTCCCTTTCTCACTGATGGCCAAATTTCGGGAATTTATACTTGGGCAGCGTAGTAATAGCGGGGTGAGAGAAAAATCATATCATTAAATTTTGAAGAAAATAAATGGAAAAAATTCGTCCCTGCCGTATTAATATAGACTCTTAAATTCTACAATTTCTGCGATCTCTCAATTTTAAGTTAAAAATGCGAATAGGAAAAACAGTTTTTTTATTAATATATGAATATTGGGAAGAAAGGCCCTTTTCTGAGCAATTACAGGATAGCTATAACTTGGTAGTAGGGTAATATGAGTGTGGGCTTTTATTACCTTAGACTTATTCTTTTATCTCCAACCCTAATAATATCACAAATATCCAGCATTTCAACTAAAGAAACTCCTAATTCTACTATAATATCATACCTTGCAATCTTAAGCAGCATTGTGGCTTAACAAAATTAACTGCACGTCAACAAACAGGAAAACCTTCTATCATAAAAGAACTCTTCTACCAATCCCACCTGCCGTAAAAACTCGAATAATTGGACCGTGTGCTATGTAGTCCGAAATTTCCTCCTCTGGAAAAGGGGGGGAAAACACATCAAAAAATGTCCCCCGAGACGAAAAAGAAGCAACAAAACAAAGACCTTACTAGGAGAGGCGAGTCCAACGTCCTAGCACATGGTCTAATTATTCAAGTTTTTACAGTGTATGAAAGTAAACCCAAGAAAGTTATAAGATATAAATACATAGTAGGCTCAAAATAAATAGTACAAGCTAATATTTAATCTAGTGAAATCTTATAAAGAGGTATTGAAAATATGTGGTGATGATGAAGGGAGTTGCATTTCTAGAGATAGGTTTATGCATAATTAATTTTATTAACTAACAATAGCTTACTATAGTACAATACTAACCTATATCAAAATACTTTAAAGTACACTTTTGTTTATAAGGTATCATAAATAGCAATTCTTATACAAGCTAGTAACTAGCAGAACATCAGATTTGATAGCTTTAGTATAGTAAAATGAGACTTGTAGAAGGGGATTTGCGTAATTGAAGAATATAGTTCTCTGTATTCGATAAGAATCATATGTAAAGAAAGCGAAGTGTGGTAAATTCTCTCTTGTGGAGTGGAGTTAAAGAGATGTATTGGCTATGTACCAGGAGATTCTTTTAAAATAAGATATAATGTATGCATATAATTAACAAGAAAAGTTGACAATGTTGAGGGAGAAGTTAGGGTATAGCAGGCTATAACGACCAAAACTGCCACCATGCTCAATTCTTAAAACTTAAAAATCAGAAAACCTAAAAAGTCGCTTAAGGATCAGAATTTTGTAGGCGATAAACTGAATTACTGGAGTATATTTATGAGTATCATTGGGTACAAAGAAATAGCCGGCTAGCAAAAAGAAACACAAATGAAGCTGAAAAAAGGAATAAAAAAAAGAGGAAAATTAGATTTAAAGTAAGAGTCAAGAGTACAAGAATACCAAAATAGTAGAAGCAGGATGGCCATCCGCCATCTCCTCTACACACCTGGCAATTGAAATCTCAATATCAAGAAATCAGGGTCACTTCCACCCCGCGCTCTAGGAGGGGGTGGCCCTAGGGGGTTGTGGCTCCACCCCTCCTCTGTTGGGAAATATTTTTCTTTTATTTTCTGGGCTCCTCTACTCTGGGTGATTGATGATTCTCCTTTTTGTGGATGATTCTTTACCTTACCTGGCTTTTGCCTTGCCTCGCTTGGCTCTTGCACGGTCGGCAACACTTCTTCATCCATGGTTCAGATGGCTGGGAATATGGTTAGCAGTAGGGGAAAACTTTTCAAAAGGCCATGGTCGATTTCTCCATTTTCTTCTCTTTGAAACTGCCTTGTCAGACATGAATACAGTTACCAATAGTCGCCACGATGGAATGGGGTCTACTCTTCCCAATTCTACATTTCTGCAGTCGGATCCCCAGACATGGTACTGCCTCTCCTCCAGCTGGCATCTTACTGCACTCTACTACCAAGGGTTTGACTACAACCCACTCTTGCTCCCCCCTAAGAGGATGGTATTGCACTATCTCCTTCCTCTGTTAGGGGTCGGCTATCTACTGGGCTGTAATCTTGAAATCAAGAGCCCTTGCGATTAATTTTTCGCAACGACTTGTGAAGGCACTACTACTTGTAGTTATTTACCTGTGATATGTGATTCTCATGTTGAGATTGTACTATGAGTTTGCCTGAATCTGCCTGCATTAGTTGTTTGAGTTGTTTTTTGTTTTAGGATAGAGGACAATCTAGGTAGTTTGAGATGTATAGATAGTCCCATACTAGAGAGACATGGAGGGTTTGCTTTTTCCCAGGAGAAGAAGAAGGTTTGGAATTAAGGTTTTTGTATGCTATAACTTGTACTCCACTTATGCGTGTTAGCTATAAATAAAATGCGCATGGTATAAAAAGAAAACAAAAAGAAAAAAACCAGTAGGAGCAGTATGGCTAAGGAAAGTAAAAATCTGTAGAGGTTATGCTTCATTTAATCTACTACCAAAGCGAACACATTTTAGTACCTGTTCTCTACCAGCTCATGGACACAAAACCTGGTAACTTGGAGGGGCAGTATGTTCTACCGGCTCAGCTGGATTGTGTATGTAACCGCCTCCTGAGTGGTGGTGGGAATAAATAGGATAACGATCCTACCTCGATACCAAAGTGCCGTCTCTAGCGAAACTAAGTACCGGAGGCTTTAGACTAACTTGTTGTAACAAACTTCTTAGTATAGCGCAACTACCAAGTAGTTCCTTATAGCTAAGTATGTTTGGTCCTTAATTGATTCTCTAAGCGAACTGAAGAAGTAACTGTTCAACCAAGTATATTAAAAACTCTGTCTGTTGAAGTCTGCTGTCTCTAAGTCTGGAGAATAGCAGGTCTTAAATACACTTGTCAGGCTAACGGGAGCCTTGTAAACAATAACTATAAGGACTCCAAAACAGTAGCCTTGAAACATTACATAAAACATATCAAGTATCGAATGATATCTTGATACAATAAGTAAAACATACTGAGTATCAAACGATACTCGGAAACCAAACATAAAACATTCTGAGTATCAAAGTCAATCATAAAACATAGAGAGTATCAAATGATACTCGGAAACCAAACATAAAACATCATGAGTATCAAACTCAATAATAAAACATAATAAGTATCAAACGATACTCGGACACCAAACTTAAAACATCATGAGTATCAAACTCAATCATAAGACATACAGAGTACCAAAAGAGACTGGGAAACCAAACATAAAACATCATGAGTATCAAACTCAATCATAAAACATACTGAGTATCAAACCATACTCGAAAACCAAACATGCAACCTGTACTGGGTACACCCTGAAAACAACATAAAAACAATATTTCAAACATATAATAAAGAAATCTAAATTTCCACGCTATCGTAATCAGTGTCCAAATGGGGTTACTAGAAACCCAAGCCCACCGCCGGCACCTCAGAATGCTGTTCATAAGCATCATTAGTAGAAGTAAAGCAAACCTTAATATAACCGGGAAAACCAGTAGGGAATTCCACCCCTGGCATGTTATCAGGCCACCATGCCTGCCTTAGGTCTTCCGCATTCTCGAGTCCTTCCCCTGGTTCCCCACTATTGTCGCTATTGGGGTCTCTTATCACTTCACCAAGAATTGTCTTCTACTATGTCTAATCCTATGGTCAAGAATCGTCTCAAATTCCCACTCTTTCTCGTCATCAACCAGGATCGGTGCCGGTTTGGTGTGGCCAGTCCCAGGGAATCGCTGATCATCGTTAAGAAGGTAGGGCTTGACAACTATACCGTGGAATACCCCTCTTTGCAGCTGATATATCCTTGAATCTATACTAACTGTGTGGTACTGGGTATGTTCATCGAATTCGATAACGACAAAAGGACCTCTCTATTGTAGTTGTAATTCCTTGGACCGGCCAGATTCCGTCGCAAATTGGTCACTCAATATCATTACCATTCCCCCTATCTCAACAGGCTTGAATTCGTCCCTTCTGTAACCCGTACAGGTTACTGGTTTGGTTTCGGAGTATCGTTTGATACTCAGTATATTAAATGATCGAGTTTGATACTCAGGATGTTTTATGTTTGGTTTCGGAGTATCGTTTGATACTCAGTATGTTTTATCATTGAGTTTGATACTTATGATGTGTTATGTTTGGTTTCGGAGTATCGTTTGATACTCATTATGTTTTATTTATTGTGTCAAGATATCATTCGCTACTTGATATGTTTTAGGTAAGGTTTTAAGGCTACCATTTTGGAGCCTTTATGGTTATTGTTTACAAGGCTCCGGTTAGCCTGACAAGTGTATTTAAGACGTGCTATTCGCCGGACTTAGACAGAGCAGACTTTAATAGAGAGAGTTTTCAATATCCTTGGTTGAACAGTTACTTCTTCAGTTCGCTACAAGAATCAAATAAGACCAAATATACCTATCTATTTGGAACCACGTGGTAGTTGCGATATAGTGAGAAGCTTGTTACAACAACTTACTCTAAGCGTCCGGTACTTAGTCTCGTTATATACCGCACTTTGGTATAGAGATAGTATCGTTACCAGATTCATTCCCGCCACCACACAGCAGGCGGTTAGACCTTCTCTTTCCTGCAGTTTTAGTGGATCTAACTGTTGCTACATTCAGAGCCTGGTATGCGGCATTTCTGATCTCCTGATATCAGTTGTAATAATCGTCAGAGGCAGGAACTGCAGATAGGTAGGCTCAGTAGGTGTTTACGAGGGGGTAGTCTCGGCCATACACCGCTTTATATGGGGACTGGTTGATTGTATCAGAGTGACCACCGTTAGAACAGGCTGCCACTTCAAGGAGGGAGGTGAACTAATTGGTTTGGTGGAGGTTGGTGACGTTTCTCAGGCCAATCTTGAGTTTTCTGACCTTCCGTTCAGCCTGCCCATTCGTTTGGCGATAGCAGGGTGCAGCCATAATGTGTTCCATTCCCATTGTCTAGAGTGTCTGTTTCCAGAACTTAGAGGTCAATTGTGGGTCAGCATCAGTGACAATTGAGCTAGGTACTCCATGAGGCGTAAAAATATAGTGCCAGAGTACCTCCGTAGTCTGTACTACTGTGGCAGTAACCGAGGTTGGGATCATACAGCTGAATCCACCAGCTCTAGCCACTACTACGAGGACGGAATCCTCGCCCTTCAATTTGGCAAAGGACCCATGAAAGCAATAGCATAACTCGCAAATATCTCGGAGGGAAAGGGTAGGGTTCCGGCATCAACGACTGGCAGGGTGTTGTGTTCTTTGTTGGCCTGGCATAGTTTGCATTGTCAAATAAAATCCCGAAATCCTTTTGCATTTCCGGCCAGTAGATATATTGGGATGCCTAGCGAAAGTTCCTATCTGTACTGTATCAGGAAACTGTCGGAGTGTAGTCCACTCCGATCAATTCTGATCCAGACTTTTTGAAATTTTACCGAAAATGTGGACCAGGATGGATCAAGGGCGACCAGGAGGACCACGGGGACCATAATCCCCCTTGGTGGACCAGGAGTGGATTTTACATTTTGCTGATGCTGTGGTGTCCCTTGTTGTGGATTTCGCTAATGATGGGTTCTCTAAGTGTTTTCACCTTGATCTCAGGTCCCTTTGGGATGTAGAGGCAGTCCTCTCATCCTCGAGTGGTGGGCTAGATTAGGCCATCTTGAATGCGGTAATGTTGCATCTTTCCACCTCGTGAGGTATTATTCGGGTCTTGGGCTAACTGGTATACAGGGTCATTCCTATATCCTTTCATCATCTGTTCCCTCCATATACTCTCCATCTCGTTCACAGTTTGAACCACATCTCTCTCATTCACAATTCTTTCCCATCTGGTAACCTGGCTGTCTTCCTCTTCTGCAATGTCATTGTACTCCTGGTAGAGGTTTCTGTCGTGGTGGGGTAGCTTTGGTGGTTCAATAACCGGGATAACGTTGTGGGAGGAGAGTGGCCCTCTATAGACGGGCTTGGGAGGTGAGAGTCTGCGGGCCTGGTGCACTGGGCACTCAGGGCTTTCGCAGGGGACAGGTATGGTAGTGCAGCCAAGGGCTTCATGTAGTCTTCTCTTGATCTTCGATAGATCCAGTCGAAGTCGAGGGGAGAGGATTGTTTGTCTATCAGTCTCTGGGTCCATAGCGTCTTGCATGGCTCTTGCCTGGACGTCGTCGAGTGGGGGGCTGCTGTGCAACTCACCTGCATATAATTTATTCATAATCTTGTCATCTTCATGGACAGGGCACCATAGTACGAAACAATGTGACCAATGCTGTGTGTCACAAACGGTGACTAAGCAAGGCAGACTCACACAGGACTAATAGTTGTTAGTCATCGGTTTGTTATCTTTCACGATATGAGATCAGTTGACTCATAGGTTTTCACATGACGACGCCATAGCGTGTTATTGGTTTATTGTTATTGGTTGATATTTGACATGACTCACGATTCTGGTCATGTGGTTTATGTATCTCGCACATGACTCATAGTTCTAAGTCATGGGTTTCACGCATGTGACCCCGTTAGGACACATGACTGGTTTGATGGGTTTTGATTGGTTGCGAGACAAGGCGCAGCTGACTCGGACGAGTCAGCTGATGGATTTCACACTATGACTCACTATGAGTCATGAGTCGTCTGACGCGAGAGTATGAGTCACGCGAGGTTAGGGTTGAGGGAAGAAACCCTATATAAGGGCACCCTCGGGGCATGGGATTTGGGTCACGAACCATCTCCCTTACACAGCCGGCGATTGAAATCTCAACACCATGAGAATTTATCGTCAACATCCACCACCACCCACTCTCAGTGAGCTGCACCCGCACTCTCCAGGAGCTGCCCCCTCCCCCTCCCACCTTACTTCCCTTATCATGTTCCTGGGCCCTGGCGTCCTTGTTTGTAGGGGTCGTTTGGCTCAATCACCCACTCTTTTCGTTTGCCCTTCCCTGCCTCGCTTAGCGTTCGCACGGTCGGCAACACCCTTTCGCCCATGTTACAGACGGTGGGGACTACAGTTCGCAGTAGGAGAAAACATTTCACCAGGCCACGGTCAATTTCTCCATTCTCTTAACCTCCGCTAGAGGCTGCCTAGTCAGACACGCACACGGTTACCAATAGTTTCCACGGTTGTTGGGTCTCCCCCTCCTCTCCCCCTTCAGCTCTCTTCCCGTTGCTCGGTCACCGCTACAGTCCATTCATTTGGCTGGCACCCTACTGCCTTCGCCGCCCTAGCGATTGGCACGGTCGCGCCCCTCGGTTGCCCTCAGTCGTCGTATTGCACTGCCTCGGTGGAGGATGTCAACACCTTGGGTTCTTGAGTAATGGTTGCAATGTCACCTCGGTTTTAGCGGCCCCCGCACCCCCTTTGTTCCTCTTTCATTCTCGGTTACTTAGGGTTTCACAGAGTGGTCTATCAACTATTTCATTTTGTTAGAAGTTTACGGCAAGGGTTTTCCTGTTGATTCCTCCCTATGTATTTATTTGATGTTTCCTATTCCGCCCCTTTAGTCAGAGTTTGATTTCGTATTTTGCGTGGCTGGTGTCCGGTTGGTCTCAGACCAGAGAGCCTTGGGTTGATGGGTTTTTCCCTGGCGCCGGTGGGTACACAGAGGTTTTTCTTTACCATAGCTAGCGCTGCACGTAGTCTTTGTACCTAGACGATGAATAAAACAAAGCACATGAAAAAAAAAAAGTAAAGTGAGAAAAAAGGCATGGGATTTGGGTTCTTCACGCAACCAGCTAAGTTCTTTCATACTATATACTTTCAATCCAAAGATATTCCTCTATCACACTTTCGAGAAACAAGACACGACTGTTGTAACCGCCTCCTGGGTGGTGGCGGGAATCGATAGGGTAACGATAGTATCTCTATACCAAAATGGGGTATATAACGAGACTAAGTACCGGAGGCTTAGACTAAGTTGTTGTAACAAACTTCTTACTATATCGCAACTGCCAAGTAGTTCCTAATAGCTAAGTATGTTTGGTCTTATTGGATTCTCGAAGCGAACTGAAGAAGTAACTGTTCAACCAAGTATATTGAAAACTCTGTC